>Ga0265293_10005696_pt1 | contig 20588 bp, 22 predicted proteins | sample Munlanlewell138R_FD_192505 | JGI IMG/M metagenome (GOLD analysis project Ga0265293, IMG submission 192505) | Leachate microbial communities from a municipal landfill in Southern Ontario, Canada - Leachate well 138R | ecosystem: Engineered > Solid waste > Landfill > Unclassified | place: Canada... | reverse complement strand
TATGTCTAAAATTTCGAGAAATAACTGTTTAATCTTGATTTCCGCTCAATTCGGGTCTAAATCCAAAATTCAAAAGGGGAAAATGGTGTGATTTGAAAGTAAATTGTAGGTTTGTGAATTAAACAGGCTGTATATGGAATTATTTCTACTTTTCTATTGTGAATTTGTTGGTTTATAAAATCTAAATCGTTAGTGTCAGCAATAGCAATTGATCTTTTGCCAGTTTTATTTAAAAAATCAATGAGAATTTTCTGTTTTGGTTGATTTTCTTTTATGAAAAAAAGTAAATCAAATAATACTGTTTTCGGATTGTTCTCATTGAGGTAGTCTGTGGTATAACCTCCAACGTTATCCAACTTTTTTTCCAGTTCTTTGTTAATTTTAAGCCTTTCAATCAAGTTTTCAATTGTTTCATTTTGGATGGCATTTAGTCCAATTCGTAAAATGCTTCCATAGGATTTTAATTCAATTCCAAATTCGGAACTTACAAAAGCTAACTTTTTATCAAGTTTTTTAACAAAACCTTCAATTTCATCGCTTGGTATATTTCGAAAGTTAATCATAACGTATTCACAATTTCAAATTCTTCTTTGAACCAATTCCAACATGGGATGGATTCATGTTTTATCAAATTGGATAAATTACTGTTTGAAATAACAATTATATTAAAATCAAATCGATTTTTGTCGGCAATCATTTGCTCTAATTTATCTGCTTCTGTGTCAAAAACAACAATGGTTTTGACTTTTTCACCTTTCAATAAGATGTTAGAGTAGCAAACTTCATATTTTGGAGTAAAGTACGTCAGACAATCTGGTAATGCTCGAATTGACTTAATTTCTAATGTATTATCTTCATCTCGCGGATTAGGAATATAAATGCATGGAATTTTATTCCTATCTGGCAGGACATCCCACAGATATTTTTTTGCGATAAAGACTATTTTCTTTTCAAAATTTGTAGGTGTAAAGCCTGATTTTATTCCTTTATTTAAGTCTGAAAAAAACTTTGAATATCCTTTTAATGTTGTTTTTCTTACTCTTTGTTCTATCGGAATGAAATTTTTTATTAATGAATCATAAGTTGGAGTTATTGAGTACTTCTTTTTAACATGTTCGAGAGTATAGTTGTCATTTTTTACTTTCTTTACAATAAAATCGTGATTTCTACCATCACGATAATTTCTTTTATCTCTTAGACGACTTCCTTCTTCCAAGATAGGGAAATCGCAGTGATTAAGAAAAATATCATTAGAAAATTCTATAAATATTTTTTTTCCGATTTCTAATATTGTTTCTTTTGCATTTTGAAAGTTAATGTGAAGTAGTTTGTTTTCTTGAAAGTGTTTAAGAATAATTTTTACAGTTAAAGCGATAATATTCGTGGAAAAGCTTGTCTCAAGATGTTCAACTTCATTAAACCTCTCCAAAAGATTTTTGTAATATGTTTCGTTCAGTATCATTTATAGAAAGCCTATTTTTTCGATGATAAATGCTGGGGTATTAGCAAAATATGATGCATCAAGTGTACCCCCTATGTATTGAAGCTAAATTGATTTTATTTTAACATCATCTTCTTTTTTCTTTTTTTTAGTCTTTATAGTGAGATATTATACCTCATTTCCTCCTCAATTTTCCAACTTTAGCTATTACATTTTGTAATAAGCGTCGCACAAATGTATTAAAAATCTGGAAAACAAAAAAGTATAAGGTGAAAATACTGTTTCTATGAATGGTATAGCCCATGACTGCCTGGTTGCTGTTGGTAAAAACAACATGCACCTATCGGTTTATCAAGCCCTGTATGTTCGGTCTTTACTTTTTTGCTCATAAGGTCTTTTTGTTTTAATCTCGTCCCTACGGGATTGTTACTGGTGTTCGTTTTGTCTTTTGTCAAAAATTATTTCAATCGGTTTTTAATCTTATTTTTGTGCAAAAACAAAGTAAACTGTCGTTTTAAGAGACAACAAATTAAATGATGCGTTGGATTTTACGCTCTATATTTTTCGGTTTGATAGTATTGCTGTGTCCTCAGGATCATATGCAGTCGGAGGCTATACTGCACCGTTCTGTTTCTGTAGTCAAAACGGCTTTATTACCTGATTTGGTGCCTGAACCCTCTACAAGGATACTTATACCAACTTTACCCGCTGTGTTGAAGGAAAACGAACCCGTAACTGTTATACATTCCTATCAAGAGAATATTGGTGTACTCACCCTGCTTGATGCGGATGCGTTGGAACGAAGGGAGGAAAGCCTACTTCTATTGAACAGTCTAACATTCCAGCATGAAAACACTCTAAGCTCAGGCCCTTTGCTTTTCTTTATAGAGTTTGAAAACGACATCTTCGTCGAAAAGGATTATTATTTCACCAATGGGGCTGCCATAGGATGTATGTATTCCGGTTTAAAAAAGTTTTTCCCTTCCCTGCTCTTTCCCGCTGTGCGATCTGCTGAGACCCATCAATACGGGCTTAGCCTTCGTCAAAATATGTACACTTCTATGTATCCGGAGGCTACTGAGATTGTGTATGGCGACCGACCTTTTTCAGGCATATTGTTACTTAATTTTTTCCGTATCAGCCAGTTTGATGCCAAAGGTATGGTGCTTCGATCGGAGCTACAGCTTGGTGTGATTGGCAGAGCTTCTCTTGCCTCAGCCATACAGGAAATGACACATCATTTATTCCCCACCGGATGGCGGTTTCAGATTGCTAACGACCTCTTGCTGAATTATAATCTTTCGATTCTCAAAGAGCTCATACGTACGCCCTCGTTCAGGATGGATCTTCAGGCCGGTTTTCAAGCAGGTAGCTATCTGAGCCGGATCAGCTTAGGACAGAATTTCAGCTTTACGCCGGCTACCAACACACTCAAAACAAAGACACAGTGGACGGATATGTTACCTGACAACCGGCATTGGATGGTGAACAACTCACCTTTAGTGATCTTTGGTGGGATTGAAGGGCATCTGACGGGCTATAATGCGAGCCTGATGGGAGGTATGTTCAACCGAAAAAGTCCGTATGTCATTGACCCCACTAAAATAAAACGCATAGTAGTTGAAGCCCATCTCGGGTTAGCATATATAAGCCATAAATATTGCTTCGGTATAAAACTGGTATCTTTGACGCCTGAATTTAAAGGAGGACGGCCTCATCAATGGGGGGCGATCACCATTTCAAATCTGTTTTAACTATGACAACTTCAAAAGACAGGCAACAGCAAGCTCAGCCTGCACCCTCCGAAGCATTGGTCTTTCCTACTACTTACGAACTTAAGGTAGTGGTTGAATTAGATCGGCAAACCGGAGCGTCGAAACAAGAAATCGAACGCATGCTGCTCAGACTGAAAATACCGTTCAGTTTTTTGGAAGTAAAGCTGAGTAGCCGTCAAAGCTATGTAAGTCACAGCATACGAGTAACTCTGTTAGACAAAGAGCAGATGGACAGCTTGTATCGGGAACTTAAACAAATACCGGGTATCAAATTTGCGTTATAAAATGGTTGCGATGGTTCGACACATCTCCATATTGATTCAATATCTCCACTCATTCACCGGTAAAAAAGATAAAAAGCATGCATTATATTGAACCTCACTATACATGGCGACAGTTTTATACCGCTGAGCGGGATACGCATTCACCATTCTACGGTAGAAAATATAGTCTGACCCATTGCAGCCATGCAATTTATAACTATCTGATCCATCCGCAATGGGATGAGTTTGGCTCACAGACATTGTATGGGAAACTGCTTTATTGCCATTATGAGAAAAAGTTTTGTGTTATCGAGCTGATGGGAGAGTGGAACGATGTGTTGCACAACGATATTATGTTTTTATACCGCGGCGTGATAGAGTGGCTTCTTGAGAAAGATATCAGGCATTTTATAATAATCGGTGAAAACATATTGAATTTCCATTCTGACGGCGATGATTATTATGCCGAATGGTTTGATAATATTGATGACGGCTGGATCATATGCTTGAATTTCAGACCTCATGTCATAGCCGATTTCATTCAGGCCCATTTAGATTTTTATCTTGCTTTTGGTGGTAAGTTTGATGATTTCAACTGGCGTGCTTTTCATCCCGAACAGCTTTACGACACTCTTGATACGATTATTCAAAAACGGCTCAACCCATGAATCAGGCTGCTATCATCACAGTTTATGGCAGGGTACAGGGTGTAGGGTTCCGTTACCACACTCGAAAGCAAGCTGAGGTTCTACGGATCACAGGTTTTGTTCAGAATAAGCCGGATGGGTCGGTGTATATTGAAGCGGAAGGTGAGCGTCTGGATGAGTTTATCCAATGGCTACGGATTGGACCGGCCTGGGCACGTATCAGAGAAGTTGTGATACACCCGGGACAGCCTGCCGGTTATACAGAGTTTATGATCAGATAATGCCTTATCCGGCAGCTAACCCACACAACTGATACAACACCCTTGCGCCTACATTGCCATCCCATTGGTCGTTACCCGGTGCTACTTCACACAGGTCAAACCCAACTATCTCTTTACCTGATGCCTTTAGCCTGTTGAAAAGATACATCAGCTCTTCAAAATCGAGGCCGCCGGGAACGGGGGTGCCAGTGTTAGGGCATAGCTTGGGGTCTAATCCGTCTATGTCAACCGAAACGTACACCCTATCAGGTAATTGCGCTACGATAAGGTCGGAGAGCTGCTGCCAGCTCTTGCCTTCAAAAAGTTGTGTTCTAAGGTCTCTGTCGTAAAAGACTTCAATACGACCGGCATTAGATTGTACATACTGCACCTCTTCTTCGCAATAATCCCTGATACCGACCGATACTAATTTAGTTATAGTGTTAAACTTCAGTGCATTAAAAAAGATTGAAGCATGAGAATACTGAAATCCTTCATAGGCATTGCGCAAGTCAAGGTGGGCATCAATATGCAGTATTCCATACGGTTGTTTATCGGACATATACGCATGATACGCCAAAGGGATGCTGTGGTCACCGCCAAGTAGTCCTACTGTTTTTCCTTCCGACTTCCAGTGGGCTATGCGGTTGCGCAGCCAATACATCAGGTCTTCATTAGCTTTGCGTATGCCTTCATACATCTTTTTATATTTTGTCTTGTTCGGGTCAAGCTTGCCTGATTCTATATCTTCAATGATGGTGATGGCATCTTTTCGCAATCCGGCATGTATGACTTTGAAATGATCGGGAAATTCATCTAAAAAGATACCTTTCTTCCAAAGCTGGGGATAATCGTGATGATAGAGGTCCATCTGCATAGAAGCTTCTTTGACTGCCTCTGGTCCTCCAAAAGTACCTGCGCGATAACTTACCGTCAGTTCCCAGTTGACAGGAATGATGATGATATCCGATTCTTCGGCTGAGAAAGGAAGACCATACAGTCCGGCATCCCGTAATGAAGCTGTGTTAGGGTCAAAATCAAAAATTGACATAGACAATAAGTTTTATGCAAAAGTCGGTAAAAACTATGTATATAATTGTTTTGACTAGTTAATAACTTCATTTAAAAGCTTATTCCAATACTGCAAAGCATGAGGATCAATTTTTATTTGCAGTAATAAAAAATTCGTATTTTTGCCATCCTTAGTCCTTTATTTGTGCCGTTTCATTATTGAAAGTGTGTTATAGTTCATAGGACGTATGCCAAGGTTCTTATTGTTTGTTGGGCATTTAACTCAGTTGGTTTAGAGTGTCACCTTGACAGGGTGGAAGTCACTGGTTCGAATCCAGTAATGCCCACATTTTTCTTTCTCTTCCCCCTTGCCAAAGCCTGTTATTTACTCTGCTCTCCTACGAAGGTATCTTCTTTGTTTGCAAATAATATATTGAATGTAGTCAGGCTGCCATAAATACGCGTGAGATACTGTTGTAAATTTACTTTTTCTTCGTTGCTCAGGTTTGAGCTGTTGATACGTTGTTCCATCACTCTCAGGCGGTCGCGTACCATAATGATCTTATTAAAAAACACATCTATAGGTACTTCTTTGGATTTGAGGCTTTTATCAGCCGGTTGAAGGATCATCATGCCCCCATTCCATTTAGAGCCTACAGGAACGGTTTCCTGCATATCGCTAAACTGGCGGATCAGCTTTGTAAATACTCGTTCAACCTTCTCAAAGCTTAAGAGATCGGTTGCACCTGCCTCGAAATCAAGTATCTGTAATCCTTCAAAAGATCGTAATATAGTTTTAGTACCATAATCCATGAAAGTTATTTCATACGAATCGGCATATACCTGAATCACAACACCCTTCCCGTATTGTGGATGGCTTACCCTTGATCCTATGGCTAAAGTCAAGTCATTTGTCATACAGCATCAGAAATTTTAAAAAGTGAAACTTTATTCTTTTCTAAGCTACAAAAATATTTATTTTAGATGTATCTGATTGCAATATGTATGCTGTATCTGGGATTAAATTTCGTATCTTGCTGCTTTAATAATATGTATTATGAAGTGGCTCAGCATTTTATTGGGTACTCTTATTGTCAGCTCACCATTATACGCTCAAAATTTTGATCAGAAGCGTGCTGCTATGGTACAAAACCAGCTTCGACAGCGTGGTATTGTACAAACGAATGTGTTAGAAGCATTTCAAAAGGTTGAACGTCATTTGTTTGTACCTGCGGCTTATACTTCAATGGCCTATTCTGATGGGCCGCTGCCCATAGGCTACGGACAAACTATTTCACAGCCTTATATAGTTGCTTATATGACCCAGCTTGTCAACCCAAAACCCAATGGAAAGGTGTTAGAGATAGGGACAGGATCGGGCTATCAAGCTGCAATATTAGCCGAAATAGTAGAAAAAGTTTATACAATAGAGATCATACCCGAATTGGGGAAAAGTGCAACAGATAGACTGAAAGAGCTTGGATATCAAAATATTGAGGTCATCACCGCTGATGGATATCATGGGTTAGAGGAGCAGGCGCCATTTGATGCCATAGTAGTTACAGCCGCTGCTGAACATATTCCGCCTTCGCTAATTCAGCAGCTAAAAGAAGGTGGTAAGATGATCATACCTGTTGGCTCACCTTTTTTAGTGCAAACACTTATGTTAGTCGAGAAGAAAGCTAAAAAAGTGACAACCAAAAGCCTGATGCCGGTTCGTTTTGTGCCTTTTACCCGATCTCAGGAAAAATAGACTGACAGATCAATAAAGTATATGAGCAGAAGGATATACTTTTCTTTAGGACTTCTTTCGGCTTCTATGATAGCCTTTCAATTAGTATTGATGCAGTTGATCTCGGCTGTCCAGTGGAGCTATTTTGCCTATATGGTCATTTCTATTGCACTGTTGGGGTATGGAGCCAGCGGCACCTTATTGGCAATGATCCGAAGCTGGATTGAAAAACATGGAAACAAGCTATTATCACCACTGATGACAATTTCAGGATTGGCAATGTTGGGTATATTATGGTTTTCATCAGTGATTTTCAAACGCTTTGATACCTATCTGATATTTGTTGATACAACACATATAGTCTACCTGATCATAGTATGTGTGAGCTTTTTTATGCCTTTCTTCTTAGGCGCTCTTGCCATAGGTATTATTTATATCAATTATGTCAGCCGGATTGGTTTTTTGTATTTTGCCGATTTATTTGGTTCGGGTGTCGGAGGTATCGTCTTGTTGGCATTGCTATGGGTGTGTTTCCCTTCTCAGCTACCGGCTGTAATAGCCATGCTGCCATTGATAGCCGGCATGCTGATAGTCCCAAAAAAATGGTTTCGTATACTAGTATTCCCTTCTCTGATACTATTGTTGATACCCGTTTATTTAGTCTGTGTTCCCATACAACTTCCCGTTTCGGAGTTCAAGAGTATCTCAAAAACGCTTAATCTTCCTGAGAGTGAGATATATTTAGAGAGAAAAAGCCCATACGGTCACATACAATTAGTGAGAAGCCCTGTATTGCGGTATGCACCCGGATTAAGCCTGAGCTTTGAAGGTGAGGTACCTGTAGTTGATATGCTTTTTTGCAACGGCAATTGGGTAGGTCCAATCATTGGCCTTTCACAGTTCGATACCACTCATTTTTTGGATTTCACTACCCATGCCATGTCTTATCGTATTTCTACGCCTGAAAATGTGCTTATCCTTGAAGGCGGAACGGCTTTGTTTGCCGGATATGCACTTTGGAAAGGGTCGGGTAATATTGTCTTAGTGGAAGAAAACAAAGAAATTACTGATCTGTTGAAGAATGAATTAGCCAGTCAATCCGATTCACTTTTGGTACATCCATATGTGCGGGCAGTCAATCTTCATGCACGTCATTTTTTGTTAACCGACACGAATCAGTACGATCTGATCATACTGCCTGAGATAGAAAGTTTTGGAGGAACCTCCGGCGTGAATGCGTTGAAAGAGCAATATGTGTTTACTACAGATGCATTGGCCGATTGTTGGGAACGCCTTTCCGGGAACGGTATGATAGAAGTAACGGCATGGCTTGATTATCCGGCGCGTAACCCATTACGAATATTGGCTAGCTTGGTTGAGATGCTTGAAGAAAAGGGAGTTACATCAATTGAATCGCATTTGGTGGCACTCAGAAGCTGGGGTACGATCAGCTTTTTGCTGAAAAAAACTCCCTTCACACAAGAGGAGGTGTTTGCGCTACACGAATTTTGCAGTCAGATGTATTTTGATGCTGTTTTGCTACCCCATACTCAAGTAAATGATATAGAGGTGTTTAACCATTTGGAGGATACCACTTTTGCAAGCTCTGTCCGACAAATTATATCAGCTCAGCGGGAAGAGTTTTATGCGGCTTACGACTTCAACATACGACCGGTCAGAGACATGAGACCTTATTTTTCGCAGTTTCTCAAACTGAATCGCTTGCATAAGCTTCGGGATACGTTGGGGAATACTAACCTGCCTTTTTTTGAAGTAGGCTATTTCATAGTGCTGCTCACATTTATTGTGGTTGTCGTGATCGCCATTGTATTGATCGTTTTACCCTTGTTTTTTATTCGTTGGCAAGGACATGGAAAGCTGTTTACATTATTGTATTTTAGTGGGATAGGCATAGGTTTTATGTTTGTGGAGGTCGTTTTGATTCAACAGTTCATACTGTATTTCGGCCATCCTGTTTTTGCCGCTTCCGCTGTGTTGATAGCTCTGTTGCTGTCGTCCGGTATAGGCAGTTTACGGTCATCAGTGCTGATAAAATCCTACGGCCAGCTCTGGAAGCTCCTATCGCTGATCTTTTTGATTGTCTTGCTTTATGCCATTATCCTCATGCCGCTCTTGAGGATCACTATCAGTCTTTCATTCGTTTGGAAGATACTTTTTTCGATTGTCCTGATATTTCCATTGGCATTTTTTATGGGGATGCCTTTCCCGATTGGATTGCGTCTGTTGTCGGAGCATAATAAAGTGATGATCCCTTGGGCTTGGGGTATCAATGGTTGTTTCTCGGTGATCAGCACGGTTCTCGCTGCCATTATTGCAGTAGAAGCTGGTTATTTTTGGGTGATGCTGGCGGCATGTATTGCCTATAGCCTTGCGGTAGCAGCCGTGCTTATCGGACGCTTAGTCAGGGTCTAAGTTGGGCCGGCGTGCTTTTGTTCTTGAAATAGACTGATGGTGTTTCCATTCGGCAATTTTTTTCTCATCACCACTAAGCAATATCTCCGGTACTTCCCATCCTTTATAGATTCGTGGTCTGGTATAAACGGGAGGCGCTATGAGTCCGTCTTGAAACGAATCGGACAAGGCTGAGGTTTCATCGCCTAGTACCCCCGGTAGCAGCCGGATGATGCTGTCGGTCAATACGGCAGCAGCTAACTCACCACCCGAAAGGACATAGTCGCCTATGGAAATCTCTTTGGTGATCAGATGCTCCCGCACACGCTCATCAACACCTTTGTAGCGGCCGCACAGCAGAATAAGATTCTGTAGAAGAGACAACTCATTGCTGACGGCTTGGGTCAAGATATTGCCATCAGGACTTAAGTAGATAATCTCGTCATAGCTTCTTTGCTGTTTCAATGTGCTGATACAACGATCAATAGGCTCTATCATCATCACCATTCCGGCACCTCCGGAAAAGGCATAGTCGTCCACTTTTTTATGTGTATCGGTAGCGTAGTCACGTAAATTATGCAGTTGAATTTCTACTAAGCCCTTACCTCTTGCTCTTTTTATTATAGATTCGCTGAAAGGCCCCTCGAACATCTCAGGAAATATGGTGATAATATCAATTCGCATCAGTTGATCCAGTTTGTTTTTATGTTGACAAATTCTTTGATGCCTTCTACAGACAGCTCTCTGCCAAATCCAGAGTGTTTGATACCTCCAAAAGGCAGTCGCGGATCCGATTTCACCATGCTGTTGACAAATACGCTTCCGGCTTCTATCTTCGGTAGTATGGCTTTGGCTAATTCAAGATCGCCTGTCCATATCGAAGCTCCTAAGCCAAAACGGCTGTCGTTGGCTAAGCGAATACCTTCTTCCAAAGTCTTGAAACGCATCAAAGGCATTACAGGTCCAAATGTTTCTTCACTCCATACAGGCATATCAGGCTGTATATCAATCAGCAGGCTTGGCTCAAGTATTTGAGGATGGCTGTTAAATCTTTTCCCTCCATAAATACATGTTGCTCCCATTTGTAAAGAGGCTTGCAGTTGAGCTTCAAGTTGAAGCAATAGCTCGGGCCGGGCTAAAGGGCCGATATGGGTAGTAGGTAGCATAGGGTCTCCAATAGATAGCTGAGATAACAAGTCTATTTGTGCGTCCACGAAATCATCAAAAATATCTTCATGGATCAGAAAGCGTTTGGCAGAGATACAGACCTGTCCGCTGTTGAGCATACGTGACTGCATAGCCGTTACTGCCGCTTCCTGTAGCTCGGCATCGGGTAACACTAAAAACGCATCCGAGCCGCCTAACTCTAATACGGCTTTTTTTAGGTGCCTCCCTGCTGTAGCTGCAATTGATTTACCTGCCGATTCACTGCCGGTCAGACTGACAGCACGTACAGCAGGATGAGCTACTACAGGCTCAATAGATTTAGAGGTGAGCAGAAGAGTGGTAAATAAATGATCAGGAAAACCTGCCTGAATAAACAGCTTTTCTATAGATAGAGCTGTACCCCATACATTGGAAGCGTGTTTGAGTAAAATCCCGTTACCGGCTACTATAGCCGGTAGCGAAAGCTGCAGCACCTGCCAAAGTGGGAAATTCCAGGGCATCACCGCAAGGATAAGACCTAAAGCTTCGTAGGTCACATACGAATGACGAGCTTCGGTGATCACATCTCTGCTATCCAATCCCAAATGAGACTCTTCCGAAAGATACTCAGCCAACCAGGCACACTTTTCTACCTCAGCCAATGATTCGGATATAGGCTTTCCCATCTCAGATGTCATCAACCTGGCAAGCTCAGCCTTTTGGCTTCGCAATGTCAATGCAAGCGCCCGCATATACGACACCCTCTCTGATAAGGGATTATTAGCCCATAAGTGCTGTGCCCGATCAGCTTTAGTAATAAATAATTGAACCTCCTCCAACCTATGTTCCTCATATTCGGCTATAAGCTCCTGAGTGTAGGGATTGATGCTACGCATATATTGATGATATTAGAAATAATGTCCAAAAACCTTTCAATTGCAAATTAAATAAAAATGCAGCTCATAGACTTTAAACTAACATGCTTTTTAAATGTGTGTCGCATTTAGTTTATTTATGAAAGCTGCAAAATGAAAGAAAAATACTGATAACTCTGGCAGAATACTTTAATTTTACCACTTCATTCTTCAAAAATACCATAGAACTATGAAGAGATGTATTCGTGTATGCCTGATGTTGTGGGTTCCAATATTTGCCTTTGGGCAACAAACCAATTATCATGTACCTTTGAATGTGCTTAGTGCCAACCAAAATGGAACACGTAGCTTTGTAGGTGTGCCGGGACCAAACTACTGGCAAAACCATGCTACCTATTCCATAGATGTAACCGTATTTCCAGACCAAAGCAAGCTATCGGGCAGCGCCGAAATCCGTTATTATAACGAAAGTCCGGACAGCTTGAGGATCTTGGTCTTCAACGTATATCAGGATATTTTTCGCAGAGGTAACAGCCGCGACTGGGATCTGGGTATCGAAGACCTGCATGATGGGACAGTGTTGAAAAATCTTAAGATAGGAACGGAGGTGATTGACACCAAAAACAAGCGAAAATTTTCACCTCAGGGTACTAAATGGATCATCACACCTGATCGTCCGCTATTGCCAAACGACAGCCTTGATATTGTTTTGGAATGGGAGGTTCAGCTGCCTTCCTATCGGACGATACGTATGGGGAAATACAGCGATAGGCTGCTTTTTGTGGCTTATTGGTATCCGCAGATAGCAGTTTATGACGATATAGATGGATGGGATATGATCTCGTATAAAGGTAGCGTAGAGTTTTATAATGATTTCAATTCTTACGACATACGTGTAGAAGTGCCTGAAGATTATGGCGTATGGGCTACGGGACTGCTTCAGCAAGCTGAAACTGTGTTTCATCCATCAGTGTATGAACGGTATCAGCAAGCGATACATAGCGATGAAGTCATACAGATCATTCAACCACGCGATTATCGCAGAGGAAATGTCTTTATCAGGCGCGATCGCAATGTGTTTCACTATATCGCACAACATGTCCCGGATTTTAGTTTTGTAGTTGCAAAAGAGCTGATATGGGATGGGGTAGGGGTCTTGGTTGATTCGGTTAACCACAGAAGGATAGTAGCAAGTGCGCTGTATCACGAAGAGCAGAAAGGCTTTGAAAATGTAGCAGACTATAGTCGTCAGTCTATCTCCTACCTGTCGCATCATATGCCGGCTATCCCGTTTCCATATCCGCAAATGACTACTGTATGCAATGGTCGTACGGGTGGTGGAATGGAGACCCCTATGATGGCCAATAACGGAAATTATAGCGATCAGGCCGGGCTGTTTGGAGTTACATTCCATGAGATTGCTCATAGCTATATGCCGTTTTATATGGGTATCAACGAGAAGAAATATGCCTGGATGGATGAAGGATGGGCTAATTTATGGCCCTATGAATTGGTTGACAGCCTGTTCCCTGATTATAGCTATTTTAAGAAAATGGTGGACACCTATGTGCAAGGTGCAGGTACCGAAAAGGATATACCGCCTATGGTGCTCAATCATCTGATGGGAGCAGAATATCAAAGCCTGAGATTGGCATCCTATACACGGCCTGCATTAGCCTATTACTTCCTGCAGCAAGCTATTGGAACTGAGTTGTTTAAGAAAGGATTACACTATTATGTGGATACCTGGAATGGCAAGCACCCTCTTCCAACTGATTTTTTTCATTGCATGGAAGCTGCCGCTGATCAGTCGTTGGATTGGTTTGTCATTCCCTGGTTCTACGAAAATGCGTATCCCGATCTGGCAATCCGAAAGCTGACTAACAACAAACAATTAGTCATTGAAAATATAGGTGGATTACCCTTACCTGTATATGTCGAGCTCAGATTTACAGATGGGACAACCTCTTCACAGTATTTTCCGGTATCTGTCTGGAAAGAGAGTGAACAACGCATAGTGATTCAACTTCCTGAAGATAAATATGTTCAGGAAATACATATAGGAAATGATTGGATACCCGATACAAACCCTGAAAATAATCATATGCTATTTATTGATTAAGAATTAGTTAGATCAATAATTTTGAATTCAATGCGCTTGGAGATCTTTATAGTTTTAAATGAGATGAGGACAGGTATATGCATTTTTGAGCATAAGATTCGTACCAATATTTTTACATGTATATCTTTGCAAGGCTTTTATGTATAATTTATCCGATGAAATAGACCTAAACTTTTTATACTGATGAAAAAAATTCTTTTACTTATTTTGATATCCCTTGGCTATGTGTTGCACGCACAAATAGCTCCCGATAAATACTATATTCAGTTTACTGATAAAGAGGGTACTCCTTATAGCATTGATAATCCTTCTGCCTTCTTGAGCGAGCGCTCTATCCTACGCCGGCAGCATCAGAATATAGCTATAAGCGAGGAAGATTTACCGGTCAATCCGGCTTATTTGGATGCGGTGGAGGCCACAGGTGCCGGTATGCTGTATCCTTCTAAATGGCTGAATGGTGTTACTATTGAAACCCAGAGCCAGCAGGTGTTGGATGAGATTGCTTCACTACCTTTTGTGAGTGGTTTTCGATCTTTACCTCAAGGCTTATGGAAAGAGCAGCCCAAGCCTAAACAGTTTTTCAAGATGGAAGAAACGGGTGATCACCTGCGCCCCGAATCAACTTATCTGAAACAATCCTTTAGCTACAACTATGGCTCTGGATATACACAGATCAGTCAGATCAATGGTATCCCTTTGCATGATGACGGTTTCCGTGGTGAAGGTATGGTCATTGCCCTGTTGGATGCCGGGTATGTGGCTACTAACACTCATATTGCTTTTGATAGCATCCGAAACAACGGTCAGATATTAGGTACTAAAGACTTTGTTCATCCAGGTGGTGATGTATATACTGAAAGTTCGCATGGCACCTCTGTTCTAAGTACTATTGCTTCCAATGTATCGGGCCAGCTGATTGGTACCGCACCTAAGGCATCCTTTTGGCTGTTACGATCAGAGTTTGTGCAGTATGAGCATGTGATAGAGGAATATAACTGGGTTTCGGCAGCCGAGTTTGCTGATAGCGTTGGGGCGGATGTCATCAACTCGTCTTTAGGATATATTGACTTCGATTATCCTATATGGGATCACAGCTATAGCCATATGGACGGCCAGACTTGTATAGCTACTATTGGCGCTGATATTGCGGCTTCTAAAGGTATTTTAGTTGTAAATAGTGCCGGAAATTCGGGTAACTCGAACAGCTTCCCTTACATAGGCTCACCGGCTGACGGATTTAAGGTGTTCAGCATAGGTGCGGTGACTGGAAATGGCGACAGGGCCTCCTTCAGCTCTATAGGGCCTACCTACGACGGACGTATCAAACCGGATGTGATGGCGATGGGACAAGGGACTGCGGTAGCTACCGGAAGCAATAGCTTCAGCTTCAGCAATGGAACTTCATTCTCATCACCGGTGATGGCAGGGATGGCAGCATGTCTCTGGCAAGCAAAACCCGGATTTACGAATCTACAAATCAAAGACGCAATTATGCAAAGTGGTAGCTATGCCTCTGACCCTGATGTGTATATGGGATATGGAATACCTGATATGGTAGTAGCATACTCCCTGCTGACGGCAATTGATACCGGCCATGCCTTATCAGACCCACTGATCAGCATACATCCTAACCCTATATCAGAAGAGTTGAAAATCGTATATCGCTCGTTCCGCCAATTGTTAGACCTGACACTGATGGATGCACAAGGACGAGTCATACATCAGGGACGATACGCAGGATGGGAGACAGCAACTTTACGGCAGCAAATACTGAGGTTGCCAGCTGGTATATATCTGATACAAGCATCGGATGGGCAGGACAAGCAAACGACCAAGATTGTCAGACTATAATAAACCGGAAAATAGTGTAGCGGATAGTCCATTTACTATGGCATAAAAAATGATGAGTTGTATTACCATCAATACGAATATTCAACCACTGAGTCTAAAATAGAATGGGTAGGACCTTTCTCTTGGATTGGTTATGAAAGGTAACATAATCTTGATAAAATGCCAGATATAGAGGGTGTGTACTTATGGACATTCCAATATAAACCTGTTTAATTCACAAACCTGCAATTTGCTTTCAAATCACACCATTTTTTCCTTTTGAATTTTGTCTTAGTCGGGAAAATGGTTAAAAAATAAAACAATGGTTAGTACATATACCCAACTATATATCCATACGGTTTTTGCGGTACAAAATAGAATATCGTTGATAAATCATTCATGGGAGGAAGAGCTATATAAGTACATAACAGGAATTATAACGAATCAGGGGCACAAAATGATTGCTATTAACGGCATGCCTGATCATATCCACATTTTGATTGGATTAAATCCAATACAATCTCTTTCCAATTTAATGCAAGATATTAAGGGCGATTCATCTAAATGGATTAACAAAAAAGGGTTTGTAAAAAGACGTTTCTCCTAGCAGGAAGGCTATGGTGCTTTTTCTTATTCTAAATCGCAACTCGATACTATTATTCACTACATAATGAATCAGAAAGAGCATCATAAGAAAAAGTCGTTTATAAATGAATACAAGGAGTTTTTGACAGTATTTGAGGTTGACTTTGATGAGAGGTATATTTTTAAGCAAATTGAATAACAGCTTAGATAGAGAGAAGCAAACGTTTTATCTAACAGGACATTGAATGTAAGGGTTATAGAAAGAATGAAAAAAGAAAAATAAATATTTCTATTGGAGAAAATTTTGAAAATAAATGTTCCGTAGGAACTTAATGTTTGTAGAAATGAATTATGCCGGATTTGTCCCGTCCCGTACGGGACGGTATATAAAATACGGATTACATTTCTACAAACATTTTATCTAACGGGATATTGAATGTAAGGGTTAATAGAAAGAATGAAAAATAAATATTTTCGGTAATATCCCAACCGTTACCCGAACAGAGTAGGCTGTCTGACCAATAAGTCGAATGCAGCCTGAATATGATACAGATAAGCCTCCATTTTTGATGAAACTTTAGCTTGACCCTGAGAACTAATGTCGTTTTCAATATCTTTTAAGATATATAGCGGATGGGTTAATTTTCGGCTTTTAACTCCCAATATACCAGCTATGATCGATATATCCGCATCTTGCGTCAGTTGTGGATGAAACATAGAAGTCTCTTCGATGAACTGCCTGATACCTATGAACTTTTGAGCTATAAACTGATCTGTGAACTCAGCCTTGGGGAATCCGTTTAATAGCTTATACAGATCTGTAAGATCATCGGTTATTAGTAAGCTAAATTCGTCGATCAGTTTTGAAACTATATTGAAAAACCGGTGAATATCCTGCTCAGTCTCTTCAAATAGTAGCAGTACAGAGTGTCTGTTGTCGCCATATGACAATGCCACCGGTGGAAAGCTGTATGGCCTGGTGAATGGAATGACTGGTAGTGCCGCTTCTTTAGTCAACAATTTGAAATATACAGGCTTAGATAGTTTTTCTTGCATCTCATCAATCAGTTTGAAGCGTTTTTGCTCGTCTGATACTATGCGTTCCTGCACGAACGACTGAATTTCCAACTGTGTCTCTGTTTCTAAGTCGTCAAGGTCATTTATCTGGGATACCCGCTCTATCCCTTTGTAATAGAGGTTAAAGCGTGTTTCTAATGTCAGGCTTTGCAGGTGTAGCACACTGTCATCTGTTACGTGCTTCCAGCAGTGGCCAATAAAATCGCATGGGTATGGATGATAGCAGTGTGTCCCTATTGGTATAGGTGGTGATGACTGCAACCGCAGGGTTGCTTTGGCTTCTTCAATTTGTTTTTTGGTTATAGAGAGCATGGCATCCACCTCATTACTTACATCCTTCATAGTAAATAAGCGATGGATATCTAATTCTCCTTCCAACACATATTCCTCGTTGACATAGATCAGTGTGAAGCTTTGCAAAGGAAGTCCGCTTCCGGTAATCACATAATACTGCAAGGCGGCATCCTGTAGATAAGTTTCCGAGATAGATAGCGAGCTCTTCACCTCAAATGCGTGCCAGCCATCGTCATTCTTTACCAATATATCCAACATAATCAGTACATCATTATGTTGAAATATAGCCTCGTATACTATATTGTCCTGTTGATTTTCAATGAGCTTTGCAGTTTCTTCTCTCATCTTTTGATATTGTGAAGGCGATCGCGGACTCATATTTACACCTCCAGGGAACAAATCTCTGGCAATTACACCTATATTGGTACCTCTTCTAAATTTAGCTATTTGTTCTGGTGGAAGTTTGTCGCGTAAAAACGGACGTTTTACATGTAGATACAACGACTTCTGACATTGCAACGAACGGATATAGGTGGATTTGGATAACAAATGTTTTTTTGACATATGATCAGATCAAGGTATCAGGGAATAAATACTATATCTTCAGGAAGTATAAGCGGCTCATTGAGATACCGTCTTAATAGCTGTGCGATGGCTACCACATCTTTCTGGCAATAATTTTTTATACGCTCTAAATCATGGTCTTGCCAGTAAATCTTTCCAACCATGCTTCCGTCTATATCATCTTTTGGGGTGGGTATGTTAAAAATATAGGTCAACAGTTCAAGTGAGGTATAACTTTTATAATCGCCAAATTTCCATAGCTCCATCGTATCAATATGCTTCACTTCCCAGGGCTTTTTACCGGCAATCTGGAGTATATAGGGCAGTGGGACACCGTTGATTAACATTCTGCGTGAGAGGTAAGGAAAATCGAATTCCTTGCCATTGTGAGCGCAAAGAATATCATCGGCTAAGTTGTAAAAACGCTGAACCATTTGTGTAAATTCGGTTAGCAGTATCTTCTCATCATCTCCGTAAAATGATTTGATCCTAAACTCATGCCCGTTAAAAAAACCAACAGAAATGACAATGATCTTACCAAATTCAGCATAGATAGCTGCCCTTGAATAAAGACTTTCAGGTGTTTCATCATCAGAGGCTCTCAGATAGTGTGCTTTCTTATTCCATAACAGCCTCCCCTGTTCATCCATATCCTGATAGGTAGGATATTGCGACACAGTTTCAATGTCTAAGAACAAGATTTTGGAAAGGTTGAGCTTGTATAACATGGCCGTGCATTTTGATCTATGTCAAAAGTACTGCCTTTTCTACGGAAAAACTATTTTTTTGGCTTTTTTATGGAAATTCAATCACAAAGAAAACAAATCCTCAAGCGAAAAAAGCATGGCACACAAAATTGTAAGGTGTTCTTTCTAACCATAGGATAACATTCTGAAAGCTACCTGCTGAAGACTTTTTTGTGCCTGTTTTATTTATATAGAACAGTTGATAAAGGTGCACAGACCGGGACAGCACGCATTTTAAAAAACTATACCTTAGGTAGTCCGAATGATCATTGGTGATATGCGATTATCTTTGCGAACAGATACTTTATGCGTATGTCGCCTGTCTCAATTATTACCACTTCTGATGCATCCAAGAGCCTGCTTCATACCGGCTTGAACGAAAGCTATCACTCGTACTATGGTGCTTTAAGCGAATCGCAATTGGTGTTTTTGTCGTACGGATTTCATTATCAGGCTTCACAGCTACAAACTAAAACGATTCGGATCTTAGAATATGGTTTTGGTACCGGATTGAATGCTCTATTAGTGTTGAAACACTCCATAGGGATGCAGATATATTATACTGCATTAGAGCTTTATCCCGTGAATTGGGAATTGATCCGGCAGTTGCATTATACTACAGCTGTTGAAGCCGAAGAGTTTGATGCGGTTTTTAGAGAAATGCATCTTTCGGAATGGGATCAGCCCGTGCAACTGACACCAAACTTTTGTCTGTTGAAGAGAAAGATGGATTTTAAAGCGTTTCAGGCTGAACCATCACATATTGACCTGATCTTTTTTGACGCATTCAGTCCCGACAAACAACCCGAACTATGGTCGGAAGAGGTGTTTGGACAAGCCTGTCAAGCACTGCGTAAAGGTGGGGTATTAGTTACCTATAGCTCCAAAGGATGGGTGAAGCAAAACCTGCGGAAATGCGGTTTTAAAATTGAACGGCTACCCGGCCCAAAAGGTAAAAGACATGTGTTACGAGCTGTAAAACCGGTATGACCCTTCTCTTTACTCAAACTTTTTATGGTTGAAACATCCACCCCTTATGCTCACTTTTGTGTGCGGTTGAAAATTACTTGCAACGATCAAAGAAATACTTTATATTTGTAAGCGGTTTTTTTGAAAATTTGGATGATAGCCTAACCTGAATTGATGAACAAAAACATACGCCATGAAACGAGCTGTACGCCAAACCACCTTGCTGCTGTTTACAGCCATAGCCATGCTTGCTATGCTACAGGAGTGCAAGCGCGAAAAAATTATAGTTAACCCACAGGCAGCTACTATTTCTGTAAGTGATATTACAGAAAATGAGGCTATTTTTAAGGGACAATTAGAATTTGATGGGGGAGGAGATATTCTTGAGCGAGGATTTTATCTAAATGGAGATAAGATTTTAGCTGATAACGATGAGCAGAAAGAGTTTCAAAATAAAGTAACTCAATTAAAAGATGATACTAAATATCACTTTTATGCTTTTGCTCGTAATAAAGTAGGGACTGGTTATGGGGATACTTTAGAGTTTAAGACTCTTAAAAAAGAGAATTTCTTGACCAATGTCTCACTTGTAATAAAGGAGGCTAGCAATATTACTAGTCATTCAGCTACTTTAAATTGCTTGATAGAAAATTCTAATATCTCTAGATTCTCTTTTGCATTTGAATATAGCAAGGATGTTAATTTTGGTAGCTTTCTTCTATAAATCCTTGTTTTCGTTGTTATCGCTTTTATAGAGCCTTGTAGCTAATTTCCTCTTCATCCTTTAATGGAATACGTTTATGTGCGATAAATCCCGGATTAAATCCGGGCGAAACAAG
>Ga0265293_10005694_pt1 | contig 20595 bp, 15 predicted proteins | sample Munlanlewell138R_FD_192505 | JGI IMG/M metagenome (GOLD analysis project Ga0265293, IMG submission 192505) | Leachate microbial communities from a municipal landfill in Southern Ontario, Canada - Leachate well 138R | ecosystem: Engineered > Solid waste > Landfill > Unclassified | place: Canada... | reverse complement strand
TCATAGTAAAAATAAAAAATTACAACCCCAACTCAAATCTATTGTTGATAATTCAAAAAAGAATTAACGCTCTACTCTTTAGTACTTTTGGTGTACTTATCTTTCAAATTTTCAAAGAACAAAAAAAACTCTCAGCGAGTTTGGAAAGACAAAGATAGATAACTTAAAATTCAAAAACAAATAATATTTAAATTTTCTTAGTAGTTCTTATATTGTTTTGGTGATAGGTGTAGGTTTAACAATTTAAATATCTACCTTTATAATTCAAAAGTAAAGAATATGATTTTTGACAAAATTGTAATTATTCCAACCTTTAACGAAAAGGAGAATATAGAGAAAATTATACGAGCTATATTTGCATTAGAGGGGGAATATCACATTCTTGTAGTTGACGACAACTCTCCAGATGGTACCGGTAAAATTGTAAAAGAGCTAAAAAAGGAGTTTTTACAACGGTTACATCTTTTGCATAGAGAGACAAAAAGTGGCTTAGGCTCTGCTTATATTGCGGGTTTCCAATGGGCAATGGAGAAGAATTATAACTTTATTTTTGAGATGGATGCCGATTTTTCTCATAACCCTTCAGATTTGCCACGACTATACAATTGCTGTAAAGAGGGGGCAGATTTGGCAATTGGTTCCAGATATTCTAAGGGAATTAGTGTTGTCAACTGGCCCATTGGCAGAGTTGTAATCTCATACTTTGCCTCTACATATGTGAGGTGGGTTTTAAAAATGAAGATATTTGATGCTACAGCCGGATTTAAATGCTATAGGAATGAGGTGTTGGAGAGTATCGATTTAGATAGTATTAAGATGAGGGGATATGGTTTTCAAATAGAGATGAAGTATAATGCCTATAAATTGGGCTTTAAAATTAAAGAGGTTCCAATAATATTTGTAGATCGTACAGAGGGGAGTTCCAAAATGAACAGCTCTATTTTTGGTGAGGCGTTCTGGGGAGTAATAGCAATGAGATTTAGAAAAATTAAGGGGAAGAGAAGATAAGATGAAATCTAAAACAATTTTGATTAAAGATGGTATAATTGTAAATGAGGGGGTTGTTGTAGAGGGCTCGATTTTACTGTCGGCGGGAATAATAGAAAAAATTTTTATTAGTGGCGAAAAGCTGCCAAAAGTTGATAGAGTAGTAGATGTCACAGGAAAATTGGTTTTTCCAGGCGTAATTGACGATCAGGTCCACTTTCGCGAACCGGGCAATGAAGAGAAGGGGACAATTGCAAGTGAGAGTGCCGCTGCAGTATTGGGAGGAGTCACCTCTTATATGGAAATGCCCAACACAAAACCCGCTACAATCTCCCTAAAAGAGGTGAAGGGCAAAGAGGAGATTGCCTCAAAAAACTCTTATGCCAACTACTCCTTTTTCTTGGGCGCAACCAATGATAATTTAAAAGAACTAAAAAAAGCCGATCCAAAACAAATTTGTGGAATTAAGCTCTTTATGGGTTCATCTACAGGTAATATGTTGGTAGATAATCCTCAAGCATTAGAGGCTATCTTTAAAGAGTGCAAACTGCCTATTGCAGCCCACTGTGAGTCGGAAGAGATAATTAGAAGTAATCTTATAGCCGTTAAAGAGAGGTATAGGGGAGAGGATATCCCTTTTAGAGAGCATCCCAATATTAGAAGCAGAGAGGCGTGTATAGCCTCTACCCAAAAAGCTATTGCTTTAGCTACAAAATATAATAGCAATCTGCATATACTTCATGTGAGCACAAAAGAGGAGGTTGAACTTATAAGAGAAGCCAAGAGAGACAATCCTGCAATTTCAGGCGAAATTTGTCTACACTATCTTCTTTTTGATAGCTCTATGTACGACAGGATGGGTGCCCAGATAAAGTGTAATCCCGCCATAAAAGATAGAAGTGACCGAGATGCACTCATAGCGGCACTTAAAGAGGGGGCAATTGATATTGTAGCCACAGATCACGCTCCCCACACCTTAGAGGAGAAGAGGGGAAGCTATTTTAATGCCCCCTCGGGGTTACCTATGGTACAACATGGCCTGCAAATCATGTTGGAACTTCATAAAGAGGGATTCTTTACCTTAGATGAAGTGGTATACCTTATGTCACACGCCCCTGCCAACAGATTTAAAATCGATAGAAGAGGTTTTATTAGAGAGGGGTATTGGGGTGACATTGTAGTGGTAGATACAACAAGAGCCGATTATAGTTCTACACTTTTTCCCGCCTATAAATGTGGATGGTCTCCTCTTGCAGGAAAAGAGTTCTCCAACTCTATCATACACACTTTTGTAAACGGTGTAGAGGTGGTTGCAAATGGTAAATTAAGTGGTGTTCGTTCTGCCCAAAAGCTTCTTTTCAATCGATGACCAATTTTAGAAAAGGGAACGCTGTTTACCTATCTATATCTGTTTCGGTACTCTTCTGGGGACTCTCTTTCCTATGGAGCAACTATATTCTGCAAGAGGGAATCTCTGTATTTACTCTAATGTTTCTTAGAATGTCGCTTGCGGCAGTAGTTATATCTATTGTCTCATTCTCTCTAAGAAAAGTAACTAAGATTGATAAGGGAGATTGGGGCTGGTTCCTACTGTTGGTCCTTCTTGAACCGTTCCTATACTTTATTGGGGAGAGTTTTGGGTTAAAAAACCTTAATTCGCCTTCTATTAGTTCAGTAATAATCTCTACTATACCTATATTCACCCTTATCGCCGGCATCTATCTCTATAAGGAGAGGGTCTCTACTCTTAATATAGTGGGGATGATTTTAACTCTACCCGGAATAGCAATGATGGTTTTTGAAAGAGAAGAGTTCACTATTGAGAGATGGATAGGTATTCTTTTTCTAATCTTGGCAATCTTTTCTGCTGTGGGTTACTCCCTTTTGGTAAAAAAGCTGGCCCATAAATATAATAGCTATACAATAGTCACCTATCAACACCTTTTAGCCGCCCTCTACTTTCTACCTCTCTTTTTAATCTTTGATTTTCCCCATTTCTCTATCTCAATGATAACACCTAAAATAGCACAGTCGCTCTTTTTTCTCTCTCTATTTTGTTCGGGGCTCTCTTTCTTTCTATTTATCAATGCCGTTAGGATATTGGGGGTAGCAAAAGCCAATATATTTACTGCAATAGTACCTGTTATTTCGGGATTTGCATCGTTTCTAATTGGGAAAGAACCCTTTAGTACTATAAAAGTTATAGGGGTTATAGTTGTAGTCGTGGGAGTTATTATTGCTCAACGCCCCGTAAAGAGAGAGCAATCCGCTTCCTCTTCAAATCTACTTCCAAAACTCTAACTTTGACATGTTGGTGTAACTTTAGTATTTGAGTAGGCTCTTTTACAAATCGATCGGCAAGCTGTGAGATATGTGCCAAACCATCTTCGCCCACACCAATATCTATAAAAGCACCAAAACTTGTAATGTTGTTAACCACCCCTGGAAGAATCATACCCTCCGACAACTCCTCAATTGAGTGCACCTGGGGGGAGAACTCCATCACCTCGGCAACCTTTCGGGGATCTAATCCGGGTTTGGCAATCTCGCTAAGTATATCCTCTAAGGTCGATCTTGAGGTATCTGGAGAGATGTAGCGTTCAAGTTCAATTGCTCTTTGATTCTCTTTCGATTCTATCAATTGAGAGATAGTCATATTGTAATCAGAAGCAATTTTTTCTACAAGAGGATACCTTTCGGGGTGTACAGCACTGTTGTCTAAGGGGTGCCGGCCATTGGGAACTCTAAGAAAACCGGCACACTGCTCAAACCTCTTAGCTCCAAAGCCCGAAACATTCAACAGATCGCTTTTAGAATTGAAAAGGCCAACCCCGGATCGGTGCAATAGTATTCTCTCTGCAAGAGTGGGTCCAATCCCGGAGACATAGGAGAGAAGGTGTTTGCTTGCCGTATTTAGATTTACCCCCACCCTATTTACACAAAGTTCAACAATACTGTCTAACGCCTCCTTTAGTGCCTTTTGGTTGACATCGTGTTGATACTCTCCAACACCTAAGGATTTTGGCTCAATTTTCACCAACTCTGCAAGAGGATCCATCGCTCTTCTTCCAATAGATACAGCCCCTCTAACAGTAACATCGTGATTGGGAAACTCCTCTCGGGCAATTGCAGATGCAGAGTAGATAGAGGCACCATCTTCATTGACAGAGTAGATGGCAATAGTTGAGGGTAGTGCTATTTTTTTTATGAAATTCTCTGTCTCTCTTCCTGCTGTGCCATTCCCAATTGCAATAACCTCAATTTTATATGACTCTACCAGGTTCGAAATCTTTTTCATTGCCTTAATCCTCTCGTTAATAGGAGGATGAGGGTAAATAGTTTCATTATGGAGGAGATCGCCATTGGTATCTAAACAGACCACCTTACACCCTGTTCTAAACCCGGGATCTATCGCTAAAATTCTCTTCTCCCCAACAGGGGGAGCAAGTAGTAAGGAGATTAGATTTTGATTAAAAATCTTAATAGCCTCTTGGTCGGCCCTCTCTTTGGCCAATCTAATAGACTCATTTTCTATAGATGGATGAAGCAGCCTCCTATAAGAGTCTAAAATAGCACTCTCTACCTCTACTCTACTCCCTTCGCGCAGGGGAGGGAGTTGGTCAAGGAAGAGCTTTTTTATAGAGCTTTCAACTCTATTGGAATCTACCTCAATTTTAATGGAGAGCTCATTATTGTCCACCCCTCTTAAAAGGGCTAAAACTCTATGAGATGGGACTCTATCTATTGGAGAGTTGAAATTGAAATAATTTCTAAATTTACTAATTTCGGCATCCTCATCGGAGAGGGTTGCCCTTTTAGATGCTACCAATCTTCCACCTTTCAAATAGAACCCTCTCACAACTTCTCTCACCTCTGCAGATTCACTTACCCTTTCGGCAATGATATCTCTTGCACCTGCAACTGCATCATTGGCAGAGGGGAATTTTTCACTCAAATAGTTTGCCCCCTCTACGGTGGGCTCTTTAATAGAGCCATCTAAAATAGCGTTGGCTAAAGGTTCTAATCCATGCTCTTTAGCGATAGAGGCACGACTACTTCGTTTAGGTTTATATGGAAGATATAAATCTTCTAATCGGGCAGACTCTACACTCTCTTCAATTTTTTTTGCAAGCTGCTCTGTGAGCTCTCCCTGTTCTCTAATACTCTTTAGGATACTCTCTTTTCTCTTCTCAAGTTCCTTAAAGTATTTGTAATAGTGATTTACCTGAAATACTTCCAGCTCATCCATATCGCCACTTTTCTCTTTTCTATAGCGGGATATAAAGGGAACTGTTGCCCCCTCTTGTAGTAGAGTTATTGTATTCTCTACCTGCCAAGTGGCAAGGTTTAAAGTATTGGAAATAAAATCTATATAATATCTATTCATGTGAAACTTGTTGTAACTGATCTCTATATGCCGAAAATATTTTTGATTTTGAGACAAAGCCCAAATAGTCGCCCTGGTGTGTCACTACAGGAAGATTCCATTCGCCACTGCTCTCAAATTTTCTCATTACACACTCCATCTTATCATCTTCATAAACAACAACCGCACTCTCTACCATTAGCCTCTCTACTGTTGTGGTATGGTACTGTTTACTGTCGAACATAATTTCGCGAATATCATCTAAGTGCACCACCCCTTTAAGTTTACCCAACTTGTCTACAACCGGAATCAAATTCCTTTTACTTGTAGAGATTATGGCAATTATATCGCTCAGATAACCGTCGATTTTAATACTCTTAAAGTCTCTCTCTATAACATCGTCAATCTTTAACAGTGTCAATACCGCCCTATCGCTATCGTGTGTAATTAAATCGCCGGCAGCAGCTATTCTCTTTGTATAGATGGAGTAGGGTTCAAAATTACGAATAGTAAAAAAAGAGACTATAGAGGTGATGATAAGAGGCATTAAAAGGGTATATCCTCCCGAAATTTCGGCATTTAAAAAAATAGCAGTTAGTGGAGCCTGCATCACTCCTGCCATCAATCCGGCCATTCCGGCTAAAGCAAAATTGGATTCAGGTAAGAGTCCAATCCCCGAAAGATTTATAAAACGGCTAACAACAAATCCCACCACTCCCCCTATAAAGAGAGTTGGGCCAAAGGTACCCCCTACCCCACCACCCGCATTGGTAAAGGACATAGCAAAAACCTTAAAGAAGATAATGGCTATAAAAAAGAGGAGTATAAACCACTCATTATTGATAATCTCTCCATAGATATTGGGCCCTATGGCACGATCGATATCTTTATTCAATATGGCGGTAAGAGAGCCATACCCCTCTCCAAAGAGCGGAGGGAAAAGAAAGATCAATAGTCCCAAAAGAGATGCCGACACCATCCATCTTTTATAGTTGCCCTCTACTCTTTTTATCTTACTCTCTAACCACATGGTAGCTCTGGTGAAATACAGAGAGGCAAAACCACATAAGAGTCCCAACACTATATAGAATGGAATATCGGCCAGGTCGAACCCCTCAATGGTACTACTAAAGACTACAGCATCTCCAAGGAGTAGAAAGGAGACTATTGTTGCTGTTACAGTAGAGACCAATAGAGGAAGAATTGAGGTCATAGAGATATTGAAGAGTAAAATCTCTAAGGTAAATAATATGCCGGCTAAAGGAGCTTTAAAAATTCCCGCTACTGCACCGGCTGCTCCACATCCCAACAGAATAGTGATATGTTTATAGGGAAGATTTAACCACTTTGCAATATTGGAACCGATAGCTGCACCGGTATAGACAATAGGAGCCTCCGCCCCAACAGATCCACCAAACCCTATAGTTAAAGAGCTGGCCACTACAGAAGACCAACTATTGTGAGCCTTTATTTTAGAGTCGTTTTTTGAGATTGCCAATAACACTTTGGTAACCCCATGACCAATATCCTCTTTAATAAAGTGACGAACAAAAAGCATTGTAAGAAGCATTCCCACTCCCGGATATATTAGATAGAGGATGCTTTCTCCTGAAGAGTGAAACCACCCTCTTAACAACCAAGAGATTAGATGAGCCAAATGTTTTAAAGAGACAGCGGCCAATCCACTCAAAAGGCCGGTGATGAGAGCCAATATAAATAGGAGACGCCCCTCGGGTAGAGCTCTAAGCAATAGTGAGCACCTATTTGATATATTTACAACCGCTCTTTTCACTTCAGCTAAAATAATAAAAAAGCCGGACAATTCCGGCTCTATGCTCTGTAATGCAGGCAGTATTAGTCGCTTTCAGAAAATTGTTCATCTTCTTCCTGATCGGGGAAAGAGTCCTCCTCCTCAACTTCGTCGTCATCATCTTGTGAGGAGCCAAAAAGGCCTCTCTCTAAATCTTTATGGTCATCTATCTTAACTTCAACTTTTACCAAATAGATTGCATCGTCCATCTCAAAGGAGACAGCATAAAAGGTAGATCCATCGGGTTTGTTGACCTTGAAGACATCACTCATATAGTCGGGGTAGCCCTTTGGATATTTTTCAGAAAAGGCAGCTTTAAGAGTAGGGTTTAGCTTCTCAAAACTTACAACCGATCTCTTCTTAGGGGTAGGCTCTTCTCTTCCCTTTAAACTTTCATCTTTAACACTCTTCATAATAACAGTAATTGGCTAAACAAAAAAGCTATTTGTCTGTGCAATTATAGTGCAAATTTTAATAAAAAAAACTCTTTTTAGACTATTTCTTTTTAAAAAAAGATTTTTGAGCTCTTTTCTTCTCTACACTCCTTTCAACAAAGAGTTTACGCATTGTTAGCGGGTCAATACCGGAATAGAAGGCAACAGAGGCTGCTGTCAAAGGTGTTGGGGTAAAATCTTGAACCTGCTCCAATATTACACCCTTCAGATCTCTGTTCCTACTAAGCCTACGCATATGTTCAACAGTGCAGCCCGGGTGGGCAGAGATAAAATAGGGGATTAGTTGATAATTGAGACCCTCCTCTTTCAATATCTTGTTGAACTCTTTTTTAAGCTCTACAAAGAGAGAGAATAGAGGTTTTCTCATTATTTTAAGCACCTCCTCTTCGGTATGTTCGGGAGCAACCTTTAATCTCCCCGATGTGTGTTTTAGAACCAACTCTCTAAAATAATCTTTTGCTTCCCTATTTAAAAATCCCTTCTCATTTAAGAAGAGGTCATATCTAATACCACTTGAAACAAAGCTCCGTTTAACCCCATTCACCTTATCTGCCTCTCTATATATAGAGAGAAGTTTAGAGTGGGAAACCTCTAAATTTTTACAGAGAGAGGGGTATATACAACTGGTACGCCTACATTTTTTACAAATATGCAAGTCAACTCCTTCCATACCGTACATATTGGCAGAAGGGCCGCCCAAATCGGAAATAGTTCCCTTAAAGTTTGAAGAGGAGGCAATATTTTTAACCTCATTTAAGATTGAAGCTTCACTTCGAGACTGAATAAATTTTCCCTGATGGGCAGAGATGGTACAAAAACTACAAGAGCCGAAGCACCCTCGGTGAATAGTGACAGAATCTTTGATCATCTCATAGGCAGGAATCGCTTTATCTCTATATCTAAAGTGTGGTTTTCTGGTATAGGGGAGATCATAAAAGATATCTATATCAATATCGTGATGAGGAAAAGGGGGATTAACCACAACGAATTGTCCAAAAGCACCCTCCGAAATATATGCCGGCGACCATAGATTTGACTCCCTCTCGATAGTGGCAAAATTGGAGGCAAAAAGGGCACTATTTTTTAAGATATGCTCATAGGGTACCAAAGAAACGCTTCTATCCCCTCCTTGATAAGGGTGTTCGGATAGATAGGCTATCTGTCTAATATTTTTTAGAGACTCTAAAGGGCGCCCACTTTTAAGTTGCATTGCTATCTCGCCAATAGCTCTTTCGCCCATTCCATAGACCAATAGATCGGCCTTTGATTCAAATAAAATAGAGGGTAATATCTTCTCCTCCCACCAATCGTAATGAGCCAATCTCCTTAGGGAAGCTTCGACACCTCCAATTATCACAGGAACATTTGGATAGAGACTCTTTAAAATTTGTGAATAGATTGTAGTTGCCCTATCGGGACGCTGCCCGCTCCTACCGTTGGGAGTATAAGCGTCGTTGGATCGTCTTCTTTTAGCGGCAGTATAGTGGTTAACCATTGAGTCCATAGCGCCTGAGGTTACACCAAAAAAGAGTTTGGGTAGACCCAATTTTTTGAAGTCTCTAAGGTCGTCCTGCCAATTTGGTTGTGGGACAATGGCCACTCTATAGCCCAAATACTCCAAATATCTTCCAATAACTGCTGTGCCAAATGAGGGATGGTCTATATAGGCATCGCCACTAAAGAGAATTACATCTATGTAATCCCATCCTAATCTTCTAATCTCTTTTAGAGAGGTGGGCAAAAAACGCTCTCTTTTCAACTTTTTCTGCACTTTACATCCTCTCGGGAAGTTCAATTCCTAAAATTTTCATTCCGTTGCTCAATACCAACGCTATTGTCTCTATAAGTTGAAGGCGCTGTAAAAGGATCCCCCTGTCGCTCTCCCCAAGAATAGAGGTTTCATGATAATATTGATTGAACTCTTTTGCCAAATCGTAACAGTAGTTTGCAATAACTGCAGGAGAGTGGCCGGCTGCCCCCTCTTTAATCTTCTGTGGATAGTTGTAGAGCAGTTTAATTATCTCCCGTTCTCTGTTATTGATTGGAGAGGAGTCAAGCTTGCCTCTATATCCCAACCCTTCGCCTCTCCTTAAGATAGATTTGATACGGGCGTGGGTATATTGTATAAAAGGGCCTGTGTTACCATTAAAGTCTATTGACTCTTCGGGATTGAAGAGTATAGTTTTTTTAGGATCTACCTTTATTATAAAATATTTAAGGGCACCAAGAGCGATTGTAGAGAAGAGTTGTTCCCTCTCTAAACTATCCATATCACTAAGTTTTCCAGATTGGTTGGAACTTTGGGCAGCTGTAGCTACCATCTTATCTATTAGATCATCTGCATCAACTACTGTACCTTCACGGGATTTCATCTTTCCATCGGGCAGCTCTACCATCCCATAAGACATATGATAGATGGAGTTGGCCCACTCAAATCCCATCTTCTTAAGAATTAGCTTAAGTACTTGAAAATGGTAGATCTGTTCGTTGCCAACTACATATATATGTTCATCTAAATTGTATTGAGTAAAGCGTTGGTGTGCAGTACCCAAATCTTGGGTGATATAGACAGATGTTCCATCCGATCTAAGCAACAACTTATTATCTAATCCATCGTCACTTAAATCGCACCAGATAGAGTGATCTTCCCGCTGCTCAAAGAGGCCTCTCTTAAGCCCTTGCTCAACAAGCTCTTTGCCAAGAAGATAGGTATTAGACTCGTAATAGATTTGATCGAATGAGACCCCCAATCTTCTATAAGTAGTATCGAATCCCTCATATACCCAGCCATTCATCTCTCTCCACAGATCGATGGTTTCAGACTCCCCTCTCTCCCATTTGCGAAGCATCTCCTGTGCCTCTTTTAAGATAGGAGCCTCTATCTCTGCCACCTCTCTCTCTACTCCTCTCGCCACCTCTTTTTCAATCTCTTTTTTGTATAGATCGTTAAAGGCAACATAATATTTTCCAACAAAGTGATCCCCTTTAATATCGCTTTTTTGTGGAGTATCATTGGGGCCAAGTAGTTTTTTGGCAACCATCGACTTACAGATATGAATACCCCTATCATTGACCAAATTCACTTTAACTACCTTATCGCCATTGGCTTCAAGTAAATTGGAGAGTGACCATCCCAACAAAATATTTCTAATATGCCCTAAATGTAGAGGTTTGTTGGTATTTGGAGAGGAGAATTCAACCATCACCTCTCTGCCGGTAGAGGGGTGCTCTCCCCAACTATTGGAAGCAACAATCATCTTAAGAATAGAGAGCCAATAGCTGTCGTTCATTGAGATATTTAGAAACCCCTTTACAACATTAAAACTCTTAACCTGGGGAAGATACTCTAACAGATACTCCCCTATTTTTTGAGCTATCTCTTCGGGAGCTCTTTTAATGCTCTTAGCTAATGGAAAAATAAGTGCCGTGTAGTCCCCTTCAAACTCTTTTCGAGTTATCTGTAGCTGAATAGAACTTCGTTCAATCTCTGTAGTATAGATAGATTTTATACCTTTTTCAAGACCCTCCAAAAGGAGCTCTTCAATATTCATTATATTAGGTTTTAGATTGATTCTCTTTAACTTACCCGTTTTCGTGTAGCCCCATCCATTTGGCTACTATATTTACAGTGGTCCCTTGAACCAATAGAGAGACAAGGGTGATAAAAAAGACAATATTAAACATTAGTTCTGCACTCTCCAACCCTGCAATAAGGGGATAGGTAGCAAAGACAATAGGTACTGCCCCCTTTAGTCCCACCCATGAAATATAGTGTTTTGTGTTGATATCCATGCCTCTAAAAGGGATAAGAGAGATAAAGACTGAGAATGGGCGCGATATTACAATCATGGCCAAAGAGACAAACACACCAATTGTAACAACATCAAAAGAGGTGAGGCTCATAGGATTGACCAATAGGCCAAGAGTAAGGAATAGAATTAGCTGGCTTAGCCACGCTATCCCATCAAAAAAGGTAAATACACTCTGGTCGCATAGATTCTTGTGGTTCCCTATAATTAACCCTGCCAAATAGACTGCCAAAAACCCGTTGCCACCCAAACGGTGAGTGATAGAGTAGATAAAAAATAGAGTTGCCAATAGCAATATATGATAGAGTGAGCGATTTTCGAGGGTAAATTTTCCAATAAAGAAAATTACAGCTTTTGCCAAAAGATAGCCTAAAAGAGCCCCAATAGAGAACTGGGTGACCAAATTTATAAGAAAGTAGGAGAGACTAACTTCGCCTGCAAGGGCCATTTTTAAAAAGATAGTAGTAAGCATAAAGGCTGCCGGGTCGTTACTTCCACTCTCCAACTCCAGTAGAGGTCTAAGATTATTTTTTAAAGTAACCCCTTTAGAGCGCAATATAGAGAATACCGAAGCGGAGTCTGTAGAGGAGATTATTGAGGCTAACAGCATAGACTCTACAAAGGAGAGCGAAAGCCTACTTGAGTAGATATTGGTTATAAAGTAGATTATAAGACCGGTAAAGAGAGCTGTTAAAATAACCCCTAAACTAGATAAAATAAGTCCCTGCCACAATACTGGCCTAATCTCTTCATATTTTGTATCCAATCCTCCCGAAAATAGTATAATACTCAATGCAACTACTCCAATAAATTGAGCCATATAGGGGCTCACAAAATCGGACTCTACAACTCCATTGGTGCCAAAAAACATACCTACCCCTAAAAATAGAAGGAGTGCAGGAACACCAAATCTAGAGCCGGCTCTTCCGGCAACAATACTTGAAAATAGAAGTATCGATACTATTAATAAAAAATTTTCGGGGGTGAGTGCCATTAAATTTATAAGAGGTTAAAAAATAAAAAGGGCATTTGGCCCTTTTTATTTTGTTGTTTCAATCTTCACTTCTTCTTAATTAAAAAAGAGCTACTAATTCAAGCCACGATTAGAGAGAAGGGCATCTATTGAGGGTTGTTTGCCTCTAAAATTTAGATAGAGTGTCATAGCTTCGTCAATACCACCCTTTTCTAAAATCTCTTTTCTAAACTTAGTCGCAACTTGGCGATTGAAGATATTACCAGTTTCAACAAAAGCTTGGTATGCATCACTATCCAGAACTTCTGCCCAAATATATGAATAGTATCCCGCTGTGTAGCCTCCTCCAAAAGTGTGGTTAAAATAGGTGCTTCTATATCTAGGAGGAATCTGCTCAATAAGCCCCAACTTCGCCATTGAAGCCGCCTCAAAGCTTTCTACTTCAAAGTTTTGAGGAATCTCTTCAACTATGTGATAATCCATATCTAAGAAGGAAGCTGCAAGATACTCAGTGGTTATAAAGCCTTGACCATATTTACCAGAACGCTCCAATTTTTCTATCAATTCAAGAGGTATAACCTCGCCACTCTCGTAATGGAATGCATACTCTTTTAAAAGTTGAGGTTCAAAAGCCCAATGTTCCATAATTTGAGAGGGCAGTTCAACAAAATCGCGAGTTAGACTACTCACTCCATAGTAGTGCACATCTAAAAAGAGAGAGGCTAAAGCATGACCAAATTCGTGAAAGAAAGTCTCAACCTCATCTGTACTCAAAAGAGCAGGTTTACCATCTACAGGAGGTGTAAAATTACCAACAATAGCTACCAAAGGTATCACTCTTTGTTCACCCTCATAGCTTTGTGTACGATATCTTGTACACCAGGCACCACCTCGTTTTTCTCCAGGTCTGGCAAACATATCCATAAAAAGCAATCCTAAAGTAGAGCCATCTTCATCTCTACATTCGAATGCGGTAGCGTCGGGGTGAGGAAGTGGTACATCTTCAAGCTGAGTAAATGATATACCGTAAAGTTTATTGCTCAAAAGGAAGATGCCATCTCTTACATTCTCCAACTTGAAATAGGGAGATAGTTGGCTCTCATTAAGTTCATACTTTGCACTTTTGGCTTTTTCAAAATAGTAACGCCAATCGTGTGCTCCAAAATCGCTAATTCCATCTTTAGCAGCAATTAGCTTCATATCTTCCAATTCTGCTTTGGCACTTCTTAGTGCAGGCTTCCAAAGTTGGTTGAGCAGAGAGTAGACAGCTTCACTATTTTTGGCCATCCTCTCTTCTAATTGATACTCTGCAAAATTGCTATATCCAAGTAAATTTGCTCTTTGTAATCTTAAAGTAACCAATCTCTTTACAACCTCTTTATTGTCGTGCTCATTATCGTGGTTACATCTGTTGAGATATTCATTTAACATCTTTTCCCTCAACTCTCTCCGTTCGGATTGTTGTAAAAAGGGGATAATAGAGGGGTTCTCCAATCCAAAGATCCATTTACCGGGATGGGTGGAGTGACTCTCATCCTTTTTAGCTCCATCAATAAAGGATTGGGAGAGCCCTGCCAGATCCTCTTCATTATCTATAACTAATTTAAAGGCGTCTGTCTCAATTAGAAGGTTTTGTCCAAATTCCAACTGTAACGCGGCAATTTCGGTATTTATCTTTTTTAGCTCCTCTTTCTTTTGTGGCTCTAACTTGGCACCATTTCTAATGAAGGAGTTGTACATTTCAGAAAGAAGACGCATCTGCTCTTCATTCAATGAAAGGTCCTCCCTTTTATTGTAAACCTCCTCGATGCGCAAGAATAGAGGGTCATTTAACCTTATTTCATTATAGTGGTTATTTAAAATTGGCGATAACTCTTTAGAGAGCGCCAATACACTGGGATTGGCATATACCGAATTGAGGCTGGAAAAGACAGGAATAATCCTTCTCAAAAGAGCCCCCGATCTGTCGTAAGCAACAATAGTATTCTCGAAATTTGGTTCTTCGGGGTTCTCTATAATAAGAGAAATCTCCTTTTTCTGCTCTTTAATACCCTCTAAATATGCCGGTTTAAAATCTGCAAGTTCAATTTGTTCGAATGGAGGTATTCCAAAGGGGGTATCCCATTCGTTTAACAGAGGATTTATACGAGTAGTACAGGAAGATGTCACAAATAGCATAAGGAAAGCTACATTAAAAAGGTTTTTCATAATAATTTTGTATTATATAGAGGAGGGGTTAACCCAAATATGATTTTAACATTTTACTTCTTGCACTATGCTTTAGCCTGCGTATTGCCTTCTCTTTAATCTGCCTCACTCTCTCACGGGTAAGATCGAAGTTTACCCCTATCTCCTCTAAGGTCATTTCCGACACTCCAATACCAAAGAAATATTTGATAATAGCTCTCTCTCTTTCGGTTAAAGTAGATAGAGCCCTTTCAATCTCTTTATTGAGCGACTCATAGACTAAACCTTTATCGGCATTGGGCGAATCGCTATTTACCAGTACATCTAACAAGCTATTATCTTCGCCATCTACAAAAGGAGCATCTACCGATACATGTCGCCCTGAAACTCTCAAAGTGTCGGTAATTTTATCTTTTGGAATACCCAAAAGATCTGAAAGTTCGGCAGGAGAGGGAACCCTTTCGTTCTCCTGCTCAAATTTTGCCAAAGCCTTATTTATCTTATTTAAAGAGCCCACCTGGTTTAAAGGGAGTCTTACAATCCGCGACTGTTCGGCAAGAGCTTGTAAAATAGATTGCCTAATCCACCACACAGCATAAGAGATAAATTTAAAACCTCTAGTTTCATCAAATTTTTCGGCAGCTTTTATAAGACCCAAATTTCCCTCATTAATGAGGTCGGGCAAACTAAGTCCTTGATTTTGATACTGTTTAGCTACCGATACAACAAAACGGAGATTGGCCCTGGTAAGCTTCTCTAGTGCCTCTTGATCCCCTTTTTTAATTCTTTGGGCCAGCTCTACCTCCTCCTCAACCGTTATAAGCTCCTCTCTTCCTATCTCTTGAAGATATTTATCAAGAGAAGCGCTCTCTCGATTGGTTATCGATTTTGTTATTTTTAATTGTCTCATCTAAAGTTTTCTATCTCTTATTATCAAATTACTTCTCTACAAACTACAAAGTTAACTATTTTTAATAAATGAATAAAATATTTTAAATTCCCACAGCATAATAGGCAACTTTTCCATTGGGGTAGAGCCCTTCAATAAGGAGAGCCCTTTGGCTTTTTGATATAACTGCCTGTAATTCCAATATATTCATAACGGGTACTTGGTTAACATAGGTTATAATAAAACCCTCTCTCATACCGGAATCTTTAAATTTACCATCATTAACTGAAACTAACTCAACTCCCCCCTTCAATTTTAATTTTTTAAGTGTCGATTCTGAGCTATTTTTTAATTGAGCACCATAGAGTTGTAGTGTAGCATCATCTCCACTACCACTCATAGCAATCTGATCCTCTCTTCCGGTCAAAACTACAGATAACTTTCGCTCCTTCCCCCCCCTGTAAATATCTATCTCGATCTTCTCTCCGGGACGATATTTATTTACCTGCTCTTGCACTTCGGGTGAGGAGTTAATCTTGGTTCCATCGATAGCTAATAGTACATCACCTCTTTTCACCCCTCCTTTCTCTGCAGCAGATCCACTAATCACCTCTTCTATATAGACCCCTTTCGCCTCTTTCAACTTTGTCTCTCGTGCCAAACTGTCATCTATATCCCTCATAGAGATACCTAAAAAGGCGCGCTGAACTGAACCAAAATCTATTATGTCGCTTACTATTTTCTTTACAATGGTGGTGGGTACAGCAAAGGAGTATCCACTAAAATCCCCTGTTCGCGAGGCTATAGCAGTATTGATTCCAACAAGCTCGCCTGCAATATTTACCAATGCACCACCGCTATTGCCTGAGTTTACGGCAGCATCGGTTTGGATAAATGCCTCTATTCGGAACTTATTGCCAACAGGCTGAATCGTTCTTGCCTTTGCACTAACAATACCGGCAGTAACGGTAGATCTTAAATTGAGCGGATTTCCAATAGCCAATACCCACTCACCCAATTTTAGCGCGTCGGAATCTCCAAATTTGAGAATGGGTAGATTTTCTGCCTCAATCTTAAGCAGAGCAACATCTGTAGCCGGATCACTACCAACCAGTGTAGCTTTGAAAGTTCGATTGTTCTCAAGGGTAACCTCTATTTGATCTGCCCCCTCAATAACATGGTTATTTGTTACTATATAACCATCGTTGGTTATTATAACACCCGATCCTGCACCCACCTGTTCACGAGGAATTTGTGGTTCGTAGCCAAAAAAGAAATCAAAAATTGAGTATGGAGCAGATTTACCTCTTTTAACAACCTTTACATGCACAACAGCCTTTACAGCGTGTTCCGCTGCATAGGTAAAGTCGGGAAAATCTGCTCTATTGAAAGAGGCCTCTTTGTATAGTTTGCCACTCTCTTCATAAAAATAGTTTGAACTTGTAGTAGAGTTTGAACCAACAGGTGCCACTCTCCAATTGGTAACTAAAAAAGCTGTAACTGCGCTCAATGCAATAGTTATAACAAGAGCCGAAAAATTAGTCTTTCTCATAATAAAAACAGATAAATTTCTACATTGTCCATTACAAACATTGTGCCTTTCCATTTTTTTTTATCTTTGTAAAAAATGAGATTGTTATGAAATTTACCGTATCTAACTCAGATTTATTAGTTCGTCTTCAATCTGCACAGCGGGTAATCTCCTCCAGAAACCCCCTTCCTATTTTAGACAACTTCCTCTTTACCCTTAAAGATGGCAGACTGCAAATTACAGCAAGTGACATGGAGAGCTCTCTACAAACCTCTCTTCCTATAGAGAATATAGAGGAAGAGGGAGAGATTACAGTTCCTGCAAAACTCTTGGCCGACTCATTAAGAGAATTTCCCGATATACCATTGGAGTTTAAAACCAATAGCGAAAATAGCTCTTTAGAGATTGTTTGGGCAAATGGCAATTCAACTCTTCCCTGTACATTGGGAGAGGAGTATCCACAACCAACTGCCATTTCGTCTGATTCTGCCAGCTTCTCTGTAGATGCACAAATTCTTTTAGAGGGTATTAATCGCACCCTCTACGCCACTGCCGACGACGAGCTTCGGCCTGTTCTAAATGGTATCTTCTTCGATATAGAAGAGGAGAAGGTAACAATGGTTGCTACCGATGCCCATAAGTTAGTCTGCTATACCAGAAACGATATCTCATCAAATAAGAGTTCATCCTTTATTCTACCAAAAAAACCCTCTGCAATTTTAAAATCGCTCCTTCCCAAAATTGAAGGTGAGCTTACTATTACATTTGATGAAAGCAATGCCCATTTTCAATTTGACTCCTACCTGCTAAGTTGTAGATTAGTAGAGGGTAATTATCCCGCTTATCGTTCGGTAATACCAAAAGAGAACAATAATAAGCTTACCATCAATCGTCAAGATCTATTAAATTCTCTCCGTAGGGTGGCTATCTACTCAAATCAAGCGAGCAACCTTGTGAAACTTGAACTTTCCGAAAATCATTTAACTCTCTCGGCGCAAGATATAGATTTTTCGATATCCTCTAATGAGAGAGTAAATTGCCAATATGATGGCGAACCTATGGTAATAGGATTTAAATCTACCTTTTTAATAGATATTTTAACCAATCTGCCATTTACAGATCTCTCTTTCGAACTTTCAGATCCAAGCCGTGCAGCTCTACTACTACCTGCCGAAAAGGGAGATAGCTCCGAAGAGATTTTAGCTCTTATTATTCCTCTTATGATTGGTGCCTAAAAAAGAGAGATGACTATAAACTTAAAGAACCCCCTACTTGTATTTGATTTAGAGACGACAGGGCTAAATATTGCTACCGATAGAATTGTAGAGATATCTGCTCTAAAACTTTTTCCAAATGGAAATAGGGAGAGTAAAACCAGAAGAGTAAATCCTACCATACCAATATCTGAGGAGGCATCCAAAATTCACGGCATTACAGATGCCGATGTTGCCAATGAACCCACCTTTAAGGAGGTTGCAAAAAGTTTGGCAAACTGGATTAAGGGGTGTGATTTTGCCGGATATAATGCTATCAAATTTGATATACCTATTTTAGCCGAAGAGTTCTTAAGGGCTGGGGTAAATTTTGACTTTAGAGAGAGAAAAATTGTAGATGTCCAAAATATATTCCATAAAATGGAGCAGAGAACTTTAAGTGCTGCCTACAGATTCTACTGTCAAAAAGAGTTGGAAAATGCTCACTCGGCAGAGGCAGACACTCTCGCCACATTTGAAATTTTAGAGGCCCAATTGAGCCACTATAGCGATACCCTACAAAACGATATTAAATTTTTAGCCGACTTTTCGAGCCGCTCAAAGCTTTTGGACTACGCAGGAAGAATAGCAATCGACGAAGAGTCCAATGCTATTTTTAATTTTGGTAAATATAAGGGTAAAAAGGTAGAAGAGGTTTTCCGCCGAGATCCCAGCTACTATAACTGGATGATGAATGGCAACTTCACCTTAGATACAAAACAGCAGCTCACTCAACTGAAAATCAAATACGAACAAGAGGGTAGTGAAAATAGTAACCACCAACCTACAGGTAACCTCTTTTAACTTCAGAAATGACAATACCCTAATAAGGGATTGTGAGGTTCTATATCTACCACCATTTGTAAGGGCACTCTATGCTGTAGTAGGGTATGCTTTTAGAGTAGACCGCCCTGCAAAAAATGTAGACCCTTCATTTGGCAGTAGATATATCTCCCACTATACACCAGCCTTATGTTTTGATGGGAGCAAAATTGAGAGTGGAATCTTGTCGGATTCACCTGCTGTTGGGACATTTTTAGACCACTCCTCACTTATACCACTCACTCTCTATCCTATTGAAGATACTCTCTCCTCCTCTTTTAAAGTGAAAGTAGAGGGAGTTGAACTTATAGTGAGCGAGAGTGGGAATAGTGGGTTGAGAACCATTGCAAACCATGCCTTATCTACTCTTTCCCGCCTCTTTACACTTAAAACGGGAGATTTTATCTTTGTTGAGATAGAAAAATCTAAAGAGAAACTAACTAAAGGTGAATTGGAATTCTTTTTCAATCAAACCCTCCTCTACAATTTTGAGATCAAATAAGCTGCTCCTCTTCCTGCTACAAATCCACTCGAAAAAGCTATCTGTAAATTATAACCTCCGGTATCGCCATCCAAATCAACTACCTCGCCGGCAAAAAAAAGATTATTGCACACCATAGAGCGCATAGTTTTAGGCTCTAACTCCCCTGTAGAGACACCACCGGCAGTTACTATGGCCCTCTGGTAGCCGTTGTAGGAGAGTAATTCAAATCTCCACTGTTTCAAAGCGGCAGTAATTATCTCTCCGCTATTTTCTACCCCCTTTATAGTGTGGGGCAATTTTAAAGCCTCTACAAATGGAGCGATAAATTTGAGAGGTAGATACCCCTTTAAAAAATTGTGCATAGAGTAGCCCTTAAAATCTTTCAACTCCCTCTCTACCCTACTCTGCAATTGTTCAAAATGGAGTCCCGGTTTTAAATCTATCTCCAAAAAGCATCGGCTTCCATTACTTTTAGCCTTAACAACTCTCCTACTTATACTATTGGCAAGAGAGCCCTCCATCCCATTTTGTGTAAACTCTATATCGCCATCTAATTTTACGATAGAATCTTTATCTATAAAAAGTTGGAGAGAGAGGTTTTTTAAAATAATTCCAACAAAAGAGTTATTAAAAAAGGAGGGTTTAAGCGCCGTTAAAGAGGGAAAAGTTTTAATAATAGTGTGTCCCGCTTTAGTGGCAAATCTATAACCGTCGCCATTTGAACCGGTAAGAGGATAAGAGAGTCCGCCTGTAGCCACTATCACTGCACCACACTCAAATACCCCTTTAGTAGTAGCTACCCCCTTAACCCTCCCCTCCTCTAAAATAAGATCTTCAACAGGGCAGTTATAATGTTGCACAACTTTTGCCCTCTTCATCTCTCTTGCTAATGCATCTACAACCTCTATAGCATTTTTAGAGGTAGGAAAGACCCTACCTCCGGCAAGCACCTCCAAAGAGAGTCCCAACTCTTCAAAAAAGGTTATTGTATCTCTATTGGAGAATGAGTTAAAAAGAGTTTTAAAAAAT
>Ga0265293_10005692_pt1 | contig 20597 bp, 19 predicted proteins | sample Munlanlewell138R_FD_192505 | JGI IMG/M metagenome (GOLD analysis project Ga0265293, IMG submission 192505) | Leachate microbial communities from a municipal landfill in Southern Ontario, Canada - Leachate well 138R | ecosystem: Engineered > Solid waste > Landfill > Unclassified | place: Canada... | reverse complement strand
CTTTTGCTTTAAATTCAGATCTGAATTCTCTTCTTCCTTTTTTACTCATAATCTTTTCCTCCATATATTTTATTATACATGGATTTATAAATTAAGACTATGGTCCTATTTCTTCAGCCATTATAAACAAACAGTACATTTTATAAATTCTATTCCCAATATTTATTTGTCATACTTAATTTTCTTCTTAAAGCGTTTGGAAATATATAATAATAAAAACCTAATTTATATCCTAAGTATTTCATAAAATTTCTAATAAAAAAAGATGGAATTAAATAAAACTTCTTATTATTTAAAATATATTTAAATTCAGAAACAACATATTTTTTACCTTCACCTTCAGCTTTACCAAATTCTTTTAATAACCAATTTTCTTTTCTATGAAATACACCAATGTCAAAATATCTTTTAAATTCCTCAACAATACTATAAGAATGGGAATGATAGACTACAGCATCAGATGCATAAGATAATTTATAACCAGACATAAGAAATTTAGCTCCAGCATACATATCTTCACCCAATATTAAATCATCTTTAAACCAACCAATTTCTTCTAAACATTTTTTTCTATATCCACAAAATGAATTCGATAGAAAAGCTGTTTTTATACCATATTTCACCTTATCACTTATAACTCTAGTATATGATGAATCTTTGTAATTAAATTTTCTAAGGTGCTTGCCAAATAAATTAGTATTCTCATAAGGAATTTGTCTTCCATATACCGCAGCAATAGAAGAATCATCTTCCATAACATTAATAATTTTTTCAATTGAAGAAGAATCTATAAACATAGTATCTTGTGTTATATAAATCAAAAATTCACAATCAAATAATTTTCCAGCTAAATTCCTAGTTTTACCATGATTAAAATCATTTCTATCTATAACTTTATAACTAATCTTATGTTTATTTAAAATATCAATTGTATTATCAGTAGAAGAAGAATCAATTACAAATAAATCATCTTTATACTTTTGTATTTTAACAATTAACTTTTCTAATTGATCACCAGCATTAAATGTTGGTATAATAATTTTAAATTTCATAATTTTATTTCTCTTATAGTTTTATATATTTTTTTTGCAGACTTTTCCCAACTAAATCTTTTAATGTTTTCAAATCCTTTGTTTATCAAATCTTTTTGTAATTTTTCATTTTCAATAACTGTTTTTATTTTATCAGCAATATCATCAATATTATAAGGGTCGAAATAAACAGCAGCATCTCCACAAACTTCTGGAATACTAGCTAAATCAGATGCTAGAACAGGACAACCACATGACATTGCTTCTAATGGAGGTATTCCAAAACCCTCAAACAAAGAAGGAAAAATAAATAATTCAGCATTTTTATAGTAATTAATCAGGGTTTCATCATCTACATACCCAGTATATTTCACAAAATCATATTCTTTTATAACAACTTTATTAAAAACCTTATTGTTCTTGTTGCCAACTAAATAAAGTTTAATATTAATTTTTTTATTTAATATTTTCATTCCTTCAATCAAATTATTTATATTTTTATAAGGCTGAATAGATGAAACTGCTAAAATAAATTTTTCATTTTCAGTTTTATAATCCATTTTTTTTTGAACAAAACAATCAAAATGATTAACACCACAATAAATTTTAGTGATCTTATTTTTACTTACAAAAAAACTGGACGATATATCCTTTAAGCAAAAATTACTTATTGTAAAAATATGCAAAGATTTTTTTATAATAATAGGAATTATAAACTTATATATATAATAAAATTTTTTTGAAACCGATTTAGGATAATGTAACCAAGCAATATCTAACAAAGTTATTACATTTTTCTTATAAAATACAGGTGCCAAATTTACCAAATTAAGCAAAATTGGATTCCCTATTTTATTTAAATACAAAGGTAATTCAACTTGTTCCCACAAGTAACCTGAAAAAAAACCTACTTTAATTACTTCCAATTTTTCCGCTATATCTCGATGGAGTATTTTTTTAGGACTAACAAATATAAAATCATCTGAAAATTCTTTCAAATATAAACAAATATTAACAGCAAATCTTTGAGCTCCAGTTAATCTTTGAGTAAGAAATCTACAGTTTACTATATACATTTTTTTTCCTTTTAAAAAATATTTTATTTACAAAAAATAATATGAAAAAAATATATAAAAATATATAAAACTTTAATGAAAAAAAATTAAATAAATTCCCATTAAAAAAAATATCTTGAATAATTAATTCAAATCTATAAATAAAAAATAATAGTAAAAGATTAAGTTTCCTTAAACTAAAAATTAAAAATTTATAGTAAAATCCCAAAAATAAACTAAAGATAATTAACCAAAAAAAAGTTCCGAAAAAACCAAAATATTGTATTAGAATTGCAGGAAATCCCATAGTAAAATTCACTTTATTTTCCATATATTCATCCACCAAATTATCATCAGAAACCTCATACATTAAATACGGCAATCCTTTTTTCCCACTCCAATAATCAGATACACTTGCTTCATTTAGAATACGATTATCAATTTTAATAAAATTTTTTTCTATTAAATTCAAATAATCTATTTTCCAATATACATGACCTTGCAATACCACTCTATGAAAGAAAAATTTATGTTGGCTATCATTAATTGCTCTATAATGAAAAAAAATTATCTTATAAAAGAATAAACTTAAAATAGTAACAACCAAGACCACTTTTATAATTATTTTTAAGTTTAAAAAATTAATAAAATTCTTACGAAATGTAATCATTAAAAAAAAAGGACAAAAAAAATAGTATATTGACCAATGTAAACGAGTAAATTTTTCTCCCAATAAAATATTAAGTAAAATAAAAAATAAAAAAAGTAAAATACTATATATCCGATTATTCTTTTTTTTAAAACATAAATTAATCCCAATTATTGGCAAAATATTTATACAAAGCAATAAAACTTTTTTATAAAAAAAACTAAAAAATAAGTTTTTATAAATAAAACGATTAACTCCTAAAGAAAGTGCACTTCCATGCTTAAATATAGGAAAAAATAAATATATTAAACAAATAGTAAAAATAATATTGAAATAGAATAAGTAATTTTGTTTGTTTATTAAAAAAAAAACATTTTTATTAAACTTTATTTTAGTTATATAAATTATTAAAATTAAAAAAAATAAACTATAGCATAACATTCTTATTGTAGCACCTGTGGTAAAACCATATATCGTTTGTTCAATAATATAATTTTCGCACTCAATTAAAAAACAACTTATTCCTACAAAGAAAAAAGAAAAAAGAAAAGGATATAGTAAAACAAAATAAAAGGATTTAAAAAAAAATATATATATAGAAAATATAACAAATATACTTATTATAAATAAATTAAAATAAAAAATATAAGATTCTGAAATAACAAAACTAAGAATAAAAAATATAATTACACTTATAAAACAAATAAGTTTTAAAAAAATAAAATTTTTCAAATTTAAAATTCCCTTCTTAATATTCAATATTTGCTTTCACAATTGTTACAAACATATAAAATTGAATTAACAATGAATTTTATATTCTTATTTTCTATGCATCTTTCATCTGCATCAGGATCAGATATTATACCTTCAAAGGAATTACAAATTAGATATTTTTTTAATTTTTCAATATCATTAGGAATTCTATCAATTTTATCAATTATATCTTTTAAAGTATATTTTTTTAAATCATCTAATCCTATTTGTAAACAATTTGTATATTTACTAAAAAATACCGGTCCAAATGTAATTGCTCTTTTATCTCTTAAAATAGCTTCAAAACCTATTGTTCCAGAAACGGTTGCCACTAATTGAGAATATTGTACAATCAAGTGAGAATCCATTTTTTCATTTAATAAAATAACTTTGGGTAATGTTTTTATTTTTTTATAAAAAGAATAACTTCTATCTCCTATTGCATTAGTATGATCCTTAATTAATAAAAAATAATTTGATGGTAATATTCTCCATAAATTATAAATAAGTTTATACTGATCTTCATAATATCTTCCTATCACATCAATTGAAGCTTCAGGTTGTTTATGTAATCCAAAAAAAATATACTTATTAGTCTTAAGAAATTCTTCACCAATATAAGTTTTTTTTATATATTTATAAAATAATCGATTTCTTTTCTCAGCAAATTTTTCTTTTATTTTATTATAAAATCCCGAATAATTTGGATCAAATTTGTCATAATAATAATCAAACAAAAATCTAAAGATTTTTTTAAAATTTGAAAATATTGTTTTGTTTTTTTTTATTTTTTTATCATTCAACATCAAATAATCCGGTTTTTTTAAAAAATCAACATTTTTATAATCTTCTTCATGTTTTTTTCTTTCTAATAAAATTGAATAGTATTCATCTTTAAAAAACCCAAATCTATTATATGGAATTCTAATAGTATGTGGTAATAAATAATTTATATTCTCTGATTCTGCAATCCTTTTTATTAAAATCTCATGTGCCCAAGTATTTTCACCAAATATTTTCTTTATATTATTTTTTATAAGAAAATTTAATACAGGTTTTTGTATATTTTCAAGAAATAAAAGACCTTCTTTTATATTATATTTTAAAGCTCTATCATTAGCCACTATTTCATTTAACTTAAACTCTCCAACAATATTATTTTTTTTTATATTTTTACTTATGTATAATATTTTTTCTTTTTTATATTTCTTATTTAAAAAATTGAAATTTTTTTTATTAACTGTAATCCAATAAACAACAATCCCCTTTTTTTCTAACTCTTGACTTATTTTATGAAAGAAAATTGTTTTTCTATGATTCGCAACAAAACAAATATTCATTTAATTTATTTTCCTTGAGTTCCCAAAAATCAGCATACCAATTAATACAATTATAATAGACATTAAGCTAGCGAAAGAAACACCAATTAATCCAAATCTAATTACAAAAAAATAATTTAACACAAAGTTAGAAATAATACCAGTTAAATATGATAAACCAATTATTTTAGTTTCATATTTTCTCTGTAAAATTAATGAAAAGAATATGACAATGGTGTGAAAAAAAGACATCATCATTAATACAAATATTAAATCAATAGTAATATAAATATTATACTTATCATCAGACAAAAATTTAATCCAAAAATCTTTAAAATATAATATTATAAATGTAATAAAAAAATATGATAGGACAATTATCAACAAGATATTTTTCAACATACTTTTATCAATTTTTCGTTTAAATATTTTGTTTTTTAATACTTCTAACATACCAACCATCATCGCATAACTAATTGATGACGGTATTAAAGCTAATGAATATATACCCACCACGGGATTATCCAAAAATTTCATCAAAAAAAATTTATCTGACAAAACAAATACTTTCTCTCCTAATTGCATAAAAATCAGCCATGAGCTATAATTCAAAGAACTTAAAAAAAACTTTTTAATAACTTTAAAATTAAAGTAACTTTTATTGATTTCAAAAAAAGTTATTTTTAATTTAATATAAAAAAATATAATTATTATTTGCGTAAATAAATAAGAAATCAAGTAATCTTTTAAATCAATCTTTTTAAAAAATAAAAATATAAACAAACTAAAAATAGCGGGAAATGCAACTATAAAAAAAGTTTCAAAAAAATAGAAATTATATCTTTCTAACAAAAAATCATAAACCCTTTGAATTTGTGCGAATGCAAACAAAATAGTATATAAAAAAAAAACTATCGACAAATTTAAACTCAAATAACTAAAAAGATCTTTAAATAAAAAAATCATACCTAAGAACACAACAGGATTTATTATAAAAGAAAATATAAAAACTAAATTTGAATATTTTTTTATATTTTTAACATTTTTATTACCTATTCTCAGTAAATATTGAGTTGAATTAAATGTGGAAATTAAAAAAATTACATTTGAAATATTTAAAATAGTTGTAGAAATTCCATATTCTTCAATTGTAAATTGAGTTGAAAATAGTTTTACTCTAAAAAATGAAACTAAAAATATTGATATGTTACATATAAATGAACCTATCGCCAATGAAGAAAGGTTATTATTCATAATTTTTTAAAAATCTTTTTATTATCTATTTTAGATAACATTTTAAACCTTAAATCCTCAAATTTTCGAATTTCCCCAGTTTTTTCAATATCTTTAAAACCATAAACACCTTCTTTAATTATATTATTATTAACTATAGCTCCACTTTTCAAAACAACATTACTACATATCTTTACTCCTAAATTTATTATTGACCTAGAACCAATATAGCAGTTATCTTTTATTCTAATTTTCCCTTGTAATCTATTTCTACCTAAATCAAAAGTATGAGTCCAAAGTTGAATTCCTCTACCGGCAAATACAACATTATCACCAATATAAATATTATCTACCAAATCCATAATACAGTTATTTATACCAACATTTTTTCCTATATATAATTTGTTTTTACTTATTTTCGCTAGACAATTCGGCCCAAAAACATTTACAAATTGATTTAGAACAGAATCATTTCCAACAAATAAATAATCTACATTTTTTATTTGCACAAATTTTTTCAAAATAACACCACTTTTAAAAACACAAAAATTCGATTTAATTAAACAAAAAGAATATATATTTACATTTTCATATATTTTTAATTTTTCCGCAAATATAAAAGAAAGAAAACCAATTCTATTATTTTTACCCAATTTATAATTTGGTATTAATTTATATAAAAAAGTCCTAAATTTTGATGAAATTGGTAAAATAGATATTAAACAAATATAAAAAAATTTTAATGGGTTATTTTTCATTATTTAACCACTCATAAATTACAATTAACGAAGCTATATTATATATTTTCATTAACACTATGGAATCTTTCTTTTTATAAACATTCATTTCTATGAATCTATAAACAAATTTACTAAGCTTATATTTCTTTATAAAACTATTTTTGGATTTTAAATCTAACAATAATATATTTTTTACAACATTTCCTAAATCCCCACCAAATAATAATGATGTTGTATTTGAAACAGCTTTATCACGAAATAATATTTTCTTATTAACATCATTTTCATAAGTTTTTCTTAATAAAAATTTATTTACAATTTTAGGGATTTTGTTAAATTTACCAAATCCTATGGAAAATTTTCCTGCTTGTTTAAATGGAATTTGACTAAAAAATTCATTCAAATAAAAATCATAAAAAGGCAATGCAATGTAAGTTTTTTTTAACTTTGCCATATCCTGAATATACCTAATATCACTGATATATTGTTCTTTCCACTTAATTTTCACAACTTCATTATAAATAATACGATTTGATTTTTTTAAAATCGATTTATTTAATTTATAAAATTTAATAACATCATCGTAATAAAAAGTGCTTATTCCTAAATCACTATAGTAATTTTTGTCAAGTTTAAAAAAATACTTTTCTAAATAATCATTAAAATCGAGTAAATAAAATACTTTTATTAATCCTCTGATTTTTCTATCAGATTTAAACTTATTTAATAATGAAATGAGTTTTATTTGGACCTTTTTCAAAAATCTACATTTTTTTATATCAAACTTTAATAAAAAAGCAATATAATCAATAATACTAAAATCAGGGGTGTGTAATCTGGTATCTTGTCCCATATAATAAGTTTTGTTTAGACCACCATCAATGTTGCTAAATATGATAGTTCCAATATAAGGCAAATTCATATTTAAGGAGAATATCTCAAATTGATTTTTCAATTTATCTTCAGGATTTTTTTCAAAAATTTTTATCGGTAATTTTAATTCATCAGCAACTTCTAAAGCAAAAGGAGTTTCATTTTCATCAGTATTTTTTACAAAAAAAGAAATTAAAGACAAATCTGATAATATATTTTTCAAATTAATTGCCATAATGTTAGAATCTAAACCACCTGATAAAAAAATTATATTTTCTCTTTTTGAAAAAGAATTTGTGAAAACTTTTAATATATTTTTTTTTATCATCAATTTATTTACTTCAATAGATTCTTTATTTTCTTTATTTATTATAGGCAATTTTATTTTATTTTTATTAAGTTTTTTATAATTAAAATAAAAATCTATAATTTCTCCTATTTTAACTTCAAATATTTCCTTATAAAAAGAATCACCATCAAATAAATAATTTGTATATAAAAACTTATAGATATTTTTTTTATCAAACTCTTTTATATTTAAATTAAAAGCAATTTCATGCATATTATTTCCTGCTATAAACTTTTTGTTGCAAAAATCATTAAAATAATATCCCGTTTTTATACCTGATGGGTCTCTATATAAAGATATTTTCATGTTTATTTTATTTATGTGTAAAATAAAATAATTGCTTGATAACAATTTTATTAAAAAGGTTTCTTTCCTATTTATTTTTTTTATAACTTTTTTTACAGTTTTATTAAAATTATCATTTCCATTAAAATAATGATATGTATCCAAAACAAAGATATTATTATCATCCTCATAATAAAATTCATCTACTTTTAACGATATAAATATATTATTATTTCCTATAACAATTTTTTTATCAAAATTATCGATTTTTATGTTAATTGACAAAATCATTTTAAATTATCCTTTTATGATATATTATTCCATTGATTTTTTTATAATCTAAAATTTTATTGGTTCACCTTTTTTTATTTTTTGTTTTGCTTTTTTACCTAATATATCATTTAAATACTTCGGTGACAAGCCATATCCTGGTCTTATTGATTTTATATTTTCTTCTGTAAAAACTTCACCAGCTTCAATATCTTTTACTGCAAACAATGAGCGTTTAAAAACTCTTGATTTTTCGACTTTTTCACTTATTTCATAACTTACTTTACCTAATGCTTTTTCAACTGTTCTAATATCTTCTACCATTTTTTTAAAATCCGCTGGTTCCATTGAAAAAGCTGCATCAGGTCCACCTAAATTTTTATCTAAAATAAAATGTTTTTCAATTACTGTTGCACCCAATGTTACAGCAGCTATAGCTACCGCTGAGCCAAGAGTGTGATCTGATAATCCTACTTTTACACCAAATGTTTCAGCTAAATTTTGTATTGTTTTTAAATTTGCTTCTTCTGGTGGCGCGGGATACGTGGATGTGCATTTTAATAAGGTTATATCATTATTTCCAACTTTTCTGCATGCTTCAACAGCATCATATATTTCAGGCAAGGTTGCTATTCCAGTTGACATTATAATTGGTTTTCCTTTTGAAGCTGTATATTCAATTAATGGAATATCTGTTATTTCAAAAGATGCAATTTTATACATTGGAACATTCAATTTTTCTAAAAAATCAACTGCGGTTTTATCAAATGGACTTGAAAAACATATAAGCCCTAAATTTTCAGCATATTTTTTTAATTCTGGTTGCCATTCCCATGGAGTATATGCTTCTTTGTATAATTCATAAAGAGTCTTTCCATCCCATAAAGTTCCACCACCGATTTTAAATAGTTCACTATCACAATCCATTGTAATGGTATCTGGGGTATATGTCTGAAATTTTACAGCATCTGCACCCGAATCTTTCATTCCCTTTATGGTTTTTTTTGCAATATCAAAATCCCCGTTATGATTACAAGATAGTTCAGCGATTATTAATGTTTTTTTCACCTAATTTCCCTTTTTATAAAATTTATATTTTTCTTTCAAATCAACAATTGGTAAAAACCAAATTTCATTCCCAATATAATTTTTAAAGTCCAAAAAATGTTTTGAATAATGAAATGAACCATTACCTATTTGTGGTTTATTTTTAATTTTCATATTAATTATATCTGAAAAATTATTAATTAACAATTTTTGAATTTCATTGTGTAATTTGATATATGTTGAATTTAATGTCTCAATATTTTCATTAAACTCAACCTGATTTTGTAGTATAATATCCCCAGTATCTAATCCTTCATTTATTTGATGAATAGTGATTCCTTTAGGGGTGTTTTCAATAAAACTCCAAAAATTTGGATCTGCCCCTCTATTCCATGGCAAATATGAGATATGCATATTAATAATTCTACCCTTAACAAAATCAATAATATCTTTTTTTATTAAATATTTATAATTATAACTTATAATAAAATTTATGTTATTTTTTAATAAAAAATTTATATTAATTTTTTTATCAAAAATTAATATATTATAACCCAGATTCTTAATTTGATAATATAAGTCATGTGTAATTGGGTTATTTGATAAATATAAAATATTAATCATAAATTACATCTTTTAAATTATTAACAAAAGAAAACTCGATTTTCTTATAATTGAAATCTCTTTCATTGATTATTTTCAAAATGTTATTAATTAAATTACTTTCATTCCACCAGCCTGCAAAATTTAAAAATTTATTCTCTATTAATCCATCAATATTGCTTTTTTGATTTTCAACTACACCAATAATTATTGATGGAATTCCTGTTGCAAGAAGTTCATAAATTGTCTGACCTGCCGATGATATAGCAAAATCACAATCAATCATTAAATTTTTCATTTTTTCGGCATCTGCATTAAAAACCAACTCTGTTTTATTATCTACACATTTTTTTATTTCATCAATATTACTGTAAGAATTACCTATCACAACTATTTTTTCCATTTCGGTATATTTAGAATTTAAAGCTTTAAGTAATTTTGGAGTTAGGTTTCTATTATCTATACCACCAAACGTAATTAAAACTTTTTTTGCTTCTTTATTAATTTTTCTATCAGAAACATTCCAGAATTCTTTTCGAAGATATGCATAATCTATCCCTAAAAGATATTTTTGACCTTCTCTTTTATTATACGGAATATTTTCTGCTCCTATTGTTCCATTAACAATAACTCCATCTGGGTAATCAATTCTATTGTAATCATCAATATAAACACAAATTTTAGCTTTTTCTGAAATATCATTCAACAATTCATAAGGAGCATAATATGAATCAATAATTGCTATTGTTTCATTTGTGATTCTTTCATATATTTTTTCTATTGAATTAATCCAGTCAAAATATTCAACTGATTCAAATTCTGATAATAATTTTTCCACTGAGTTATCTGAATTTATTATAAAATGAACATTAACATCAGGAAAAAATTCATTAAAACCTTGAGCCAATGCAATACATCTCGTAATATGTCCAAATCCTTTTTCTCTTCCGCCTTCAGTTAAAATAACAGCATTCATCTTAAAAAACCTTTTTTTCTTGTGTTTTAAGTATATTATACTTTATTTCTGCAATTTCCCAGTCATCTTCTGTATCAATATCCTGTGCTATTTTTTCAGGGATCTCATATCCAAAACTGTTATCTGTAAATAAAGTTTTTTTTCTCAGCACCTCTTCGACTTTTCCCCAGTAAAAAAGTCCAGCATCATGGAAAGCCGCTGGTAGATCCTGAGATCTTTTTTTAAGATTATCAGGCCATATCATATTTATTTTATTCTCTTCAATCTTCAAAGCTCTAAAAATAGGATATGAAAATCTGACAACTGGAAATACAGTATCATAATCTTCTTCGATTAATTTATGATAAGTCTGTTGTATCATTTCTTTATTTATGAACGGAGCTGTTGCAAGGATCATACAGAAATTGTCAAAAATAATGTTATTTTTCTTATAATCTGTTATAACTTCTGCCAGTACCTCAAATAGTCCTACATAATCATCTGATGTTTTTTCACTTCTTAAAAAAGGCACTTTTGCACCATATTTTTTTGCAATATTAGCTACTTCCGCTGAATCAGTAGAAACCATGACTTCATCAAACAAACCTGAATTTAAAGCATTTTCTATTGAATATGCTATTATTGGTTTACCTAAAAAGTGTTTTATATTTTTTTTTGGTATTCTTTTGCTCCCAGCTCTTGCTGGTATTATTGCCAGATTTTTCATTTAATATTTACCACTTCATTAATTGTTTTTAAAATGAAACTTAAATCATTATCCGTTAATGCGGGATACATTGGTATTGATAAACACTCTGAATAATATTTATCCATTACCGGTGTATTTTCTTTACCATATCCTGCATTTTTATAATAAGGCTGCTTATTTATTGGTATATAATGCACTTGTGTTCCAACACCTTTTTGATTTAGTTCCTGTATAACTTCCGCTCTTGTTTTATTAATTCTTTCAAAATCAATTTTTATAACATACAAATGATAAGCAGAACCTTTATCAAATTTGTATAAAGGTTTTATATATTCATTATTTTCAAATGCCTTACCATAGTACTGGGCAATCTCTCGTCGTCTTTCAATAAAATTATCCAACTTTTCAAGCTGTGATATACCAAGAGCACATTGAAAATCTGTAATTCTGTAATTAAATCCAATATTCTGCATCTCATAATACCATGGATTTACATTTCCAAATTTATCAAATGCCATATTTTCGTTTTTAAAATCATGTTTCTGCATTCCGTGAGTTCTTAAAATCATCATCTTGTCATACAATTCTTTTGAATTCGTGGTTATAGCCCCGCCTTCTCCACATGTAATATGTTTTACCGGATGAAAAGATAAAATTGATAAGTCTGAATACTTACAACTTCCAGCTTTGACAACAGTATTTTCTTCAGTTTTAAAACTTGCTCCTAAAGAATGAGCACAATCTTCAAGTATTTTTATTTTATACTGTTCTTTTAAGATTCTCAGCTTATCTTGATTTAAAGGGTTACCTGAAAAATGAACTCCAAAAATTGCTTTAATATCTCTATCTTTTTTTATTCTTTTTTCACATTCGTCAAGATCTATGTTTCCATCTTCATTTATATCTACAAACACAGGTACCGCATCTGCATATATTATTGCATTTGAAGTCGCAAGAAAAGAGTTTGGTGTTGTCAAGACTTTCTCACCTTTATTCAAGAGAGAAATAGCTGCAATATGCAAAGCAGCAGTACCATTACAAACAGCCACACAATAATTTGACCCTGTCTTATCACAAATCCTGTCCTCAAATTCTTTAACTTTTGGTCCTGTTGTTAAAAAATCCGATTTTAAAGTATTAATTACAGCTTCAATATCTTTTTCATCAATACTCTGTTTTCCATAAGGATAAAAATTAGACATTAATATTCTCCAAATTTTTGTTTAATAATATCTTTTAATCCTCCGTGGGTTATCCAATCCTTATTGTTATCACTTCGATAAGTAAATCCTTCAGGAAGTTTTGGATATTTCATATAATCATCATTTAACCCGGTTTTATATATGAATTCAGGGTAAATAACATAGTATTTACCTATGTCTACCGAATGTCTTGCTTCATCTTCTGAAACAAGAGTTTCGTGAAGTTTTTCACCTGGTCTTATTCCTATATATTTAATTTTTGCTTCTGGATCTATTGCACCCACTAAATCTGTCATTTTCATTGATGGAATTTTAGGTATGAATATTTCTCCACCCTTACCGTTTTCCATTGCATGTAAAACAAGTTTTACTCCATCTTCAATAGAAATCCAGAAACGAGTCATTTTTTCATCAGTAATAGGGAATTCTTTAACACCTTTTTTCTTTAAATCTAAAAAAAATGGTATTACACTGCCACGAGAACCAACAACATTGCCATATCTGACAAGAGAAAATTTTGTTTTACCTAATCCCACTAAAGCTTCAGAAGCAATAAATATTTTCTCCATAGCTAGCTTTGTAGCTCCATAGAGATTTACAGGCGAAACTGCTTTATCAGTAGATAATACTATAACTTTTTCTACACCTTTATCCATAGCGGCTTCAGCAATATTCTGAGCACCAATTATATTTGTACGAACTGCTTCAAATGGATTATATTCACAAGCAGGTACATGTTTCATTGCAGCAGCATGTACAACAATATCCACACCAGAGAAAGCTCTATATAACCTTTCCTTATCTCGTATGTCTCCAATAAAATATCTTATTGGATATTTATTTTCGGGGAACTTTTTTGCCATTTCATATTGTTTAAATTCATCACGGCTGAAAATTATTAATTTTTTAATTTTATATTCTTTTAAAATAGTTTCTGTAAATTTTTGTCCAAAAGTGCCTGTCCCACCAGTCACTAATATTGTTTTATTATTTAACATTCTGACTCCTGATTTTTTATTTTTTATACTTAATTAAATTATTAATATATTTATATAATTTTTAGTCAGATTTTGCAAGTGAAGATTTTAAAGAAAAGAAAAAAAATAATGAAAATATTATTATTAAAATCAATCTTGCAAAAAGAAGATTTTGAAATAGTATAAATAAAATGGTTATAGTCGAAACATAGAAAATTGATACTAAATGAAATTTAATTCCATAGATAACTTTTTTTAATATTTTTGTTGTAATTATATAGTGAAAAAGAAATAGAAATAAAAAAGAAATAACAGTAGTTATAGCAGCAGCTTCATAACCATATTTAGGTATAAAAATTATATTTAATATGATATTAACAATAGCAGATAAAATTGTACCTAGTGAAACCAAACTCATTTTTTTCATAAAAAACTGGGTATTTAACTCAAAATTACACATAAAATTAAAATATCCTGCCATAAATATCCAGGGGATTAAATTCAAACCCTGCCAGTAACTTTCCTGAGCCATAATTCTTATTAATTCAGGACTTAAGAAAAGAATACCAGCATAAACATAAGTAAATATATTCCTATATATATTAGCATTATACTTGATTTTTAAATATTCTTTTTTTTCCATTTTTTCATAAAACCATGGTACCCAAGCTTGAGCAGTGGCTGCTAATAAAACTGTTACAATAACTCCTATATTATACGCAAAACTATAAATACCAGTAGATGAAGTATCAACATATTTATTAATCAATATACGATCAAATTGATCATTGATTATTCTAGAAATACTATGAAAAACCATAGGTATACTCAAAGCTAATGCATATTTCCAGTATTTATAGTTAATAAATTCTTTACCTTGATAAAAAAGATATAGTAAAAAACAAAATCCCCCAAAAATTATAAAAGAACTTTTACCTAAAATTTGTCCTAAATATTTATTTGTTTCAAATATATTTATTATTAAATATATGGAGAATAAAATACCAGAAATTACAACCAGTATACTCAATATTGATACCAGTTTATATTTATATTCAAATCTAAATTTGTTAATTGCATAGTTTTGTATAAATAAAAAGTATGCTTGAAAAACCATAAGAAAAAATAAAAATGGAGATAATTGCGTTAAATTAAGAAAATTTGGAGTAAATAAAAGAAAAATAATTAAAAAAATAAAAAATATTATTAAAGATAAAAAGGCAACACTGGATACATATTGATTATATGTTTCTTTAAAATCAAATTTTGCCCTGCCTATTGAAACCTTCAAATCTAAAGTAATTAAAATTGTGAAAATACTAACCCAGGCTTGATAAAGAGCTACTATTCCATAATCTGCGGTGGATAATAATCGGGTGAAGATGGGGATTGTTAGGAAAGCAACGCCTTTGAGGAAGAATTCGGTGAGGGTATACCAACTTCCCGCTTTTACTACTTTATGATTTAAAAGAGTTTTTAAATTATCTGGTAATATTTTTAACATTTAATCTATCTTATTATTTAAAGCTGAAAAAAAGTTTCTAATAAATATTAATACTATCCCAAAAAATCCACCGACAAATATTGTTAATAATAATGTAATGATTACTTTTTTATTAAATTCAGATCTGTAATCTTTATTTTTTATTTGTTTGTATAAAGTTAATGAATTTTCTTTATCTTTGTCAAGTTTCAGTCTGTTTTTTAAATTATCTAATTGAATTTTTAAATTTGCTTTTAATTTTGTATTTAATTCTTCTTTTTTTATTTCAAGATTGTTTATTTGTTTTTGTGTTTCACTTTTTTGTAGTTCATAGTCTTTTATTGTATTTTCGTAATTATTTATTGCATCTGTTAATGTTGCATTTTGTGTGAGATTATATTGTAAGAGATTTGAGTATAAAAGATATGACAATGATGATGCTGAATTTATTGAATTTGTTAAATTGTTTTCTATATTTTTTCTTTCTTGTATGTTTAGATCATATATTTTCCTGTATTTTATTAATGTTTCTTTTTTTTCGGTTATTTTGTCCTGTATTACTTTTATTGTTTCTTCTTGTTTGTTTATATCATTATCTATTTCTTTTATTCGGTTTGGGAAATTATCAAGTTCTATCTGTTTTGAGAGTATCTGGTTTTCTATTTCTTTGATTTTTAGTTCAAAAGCTTGTTTTGAATTCTCAAGTTTGTAGTCAAAGTCCTGTGATTCTTTGATTAATATCGTTGTGTCTTTTAAATAGTTTATTGCTTCCTGTGTATCATTTGAAAAAGTTTTGAGTTCTATGAAGTTTGTATTTTTAGGTAATTCTACTTTTACTCCTGGTGTTTTTTTATATTTTTCTTTGAGTATTTCATAGCTTTTGCCGGTTTCAAGCCATTTGTTGAGTTCTTCTGAATTGAATGTTGGTATTGGTTGATCTTTATCATTGTATCCTGATATTCCATTGTTTATAAAATAATTTACTTCATATTTTGGCACAAATTTGTATGTGTAGAGAAGTCCTATTACAAAAAATATTATTGTTGATATTATTATTATGTGTTTGTTCTTCCATAATGTTCTGAATAATTCGCCTAAATCTATTTCATCATCATCAATGTATTGTCTATGTATTTGTTGATTTTGTAAATTCACTTCTTCTTTTTTATTGTTATCTTCCATTTTTTCTCCTGTAAAAAAATTAGCATAAATTTTTCATTGACAAACAAAGTTTGTTTAAAGCAGATCCCGGCTCAGAATCGTACCGGGATGACAAAATTTCAGAATCATACCGGGATGACAAAAATAAAAAAAGTTAAAGTGTTATAGTGTTTAAGGGGTTATGGGTTAAAAATCTGACCCTTTTTTTGTCACTTTGTTACAGCTTTTCCCATTTCACTACTTCGCAAGCTTCTATCTTTCACTACTTCACTCATTCGCACTTCATCTATTTTTACTTCTTTATTATTATTATCATAATAGTTCTTTTTTGGCAAGGTTATAAAAAAAGTTTAGGACTTCAGATTGAAAATCTGGTACATTTATTATATTATATGGTGAAGTGTCATTTACATGTTTTTTAAATTTTTCTACAGAAATAACCATATCATATTTTTTTAGATTTTCTGCTAAAATTTCATAAGATGCTTTTTGAATTTTATTAGTCCAATCACTATAAGATTTAGCCATTTTTTTGCTATATCGGTTATATTTTTGTGAAATAATCCCAAGCATTTTTGGCGGTGTTTTTGGTAAACTATTTTTTATTATTGGATTTCTAAATTCTTCGACTAAATCATTCCACTCAGGTAATACTTTACCTAATCCTTGAACTGCTTGATAACAAAAAAAATCTGGTGAAGTAGGTATAATAAAAAAATCCGAACCCATCAAAACTATTCTATTCATACCACCAGAACTTGGACTCATGTCTAATAAAACATAATCTAATTCATTTCTTTTTGCAGTTTCTCTTATTATTGAATTTAACGCACCTACAAATTGTTTAGCATAACTTGTAAATTTATTACTTGCTAAACCTAGTGTTAATTCTATATCAACATCTGATAATCTAATATTACCTGCTATTAAAAATAAATTTTCATTATTTGTTTTAGTAAGTTTAACTGGTTCAATATTTATTGTTTTACCAGATAAAATTGATTGAAGGTTTTCATAAATATCTTCATTTCCTTTTGTATTATAGAATTGATTAAAATCATCATACTCACTTAAACCCAATGTTAATGCTGTTAAATTACATTGAGGGTCTCAATCTACCATGCCAACTCTACAACCTAAATCTGCTAAAGCCCAACCTAAATTAAAGGTTGTTGTAGTTTTGCTTACACCGCCTTTATGATTATATAATGAAATGACTTTACACATGATTTTCTCCAATATTTATTTACCTTTGTTTCTATTATATCAATTTTTTTTAATAATGTTAATTCATAGGTTTAAAAAAGCCAGTTTTTTTGTTAATCACAATTTTAGTCTATACCATTTTTTTGGACTTTTAAAATTAAAATTTTTTTCTAAAAAATAGAATAAATACGATTTTATATGGATTTACCAGTTAGCACTTCGCTTTGCTCGTTAGTAAAAACCTTCGGTCTAGTTTAAAACCTCTTACTAAAAATACATAGTATTTTGCTTACTAGGATTATTTATAATCCGCTCACAATAATTTTCAGCTTTATCCGTGCTATCCGTGGTAAAAATGCTTTGCTTTAAGGATTCCCACATTCACTGGAATAATAGGGTTAAAAACAAACGCAGATCCCGGCTCAGAATCGTACCGGGATGACAAAATTTCAGAATCGTACCGGGATGACAAAATTTCAGAATCGTACCGGGATGACAAAAATAAAAAAAGTTAAAGTGTTATAGAGTTTAAGAGGTTGAATTAGTAAGACTTTATGATGTTTTTTCAAATAACAATTGTTCTTTTATTTCAATTGATGGCTTTTTTTGAGTTGAAATTAATGTTTCAAACATTTTTTTGGTTTTGCTATCACATTTATAAATAATTTTTTTTAAATCCTCAATTTTATCTATACAATAAAAATTTTTTTCAGGAATAAAATACATTAAAGTTTTTTTGGATTGTTTTAATAAATTTATAACATTGTTTAATGTTCCTTTACTTTGACCATTCCATATCATAAACCCATAATCTGCTACATTTGCCATTTCTTTATCTTTTGCTGCAAAAAAATCAAACCCGGTTAAACCGTTTATTACATTTACTTTTTCAACTTCCCAATTGCCTATATTATTTCTAGCTTTTCCATTACTAGCATATATTTTCACATTTTTATAATCTAAAGAAAAAAAATATTCTTGTATAATTTTATCAACACCTTTCGCATCACCAATTATTACTTTAAAATTTTTTTTTAATATATTTAAAAGCCTTTCTTTAACAAGTTCATCTAAATTAGAAACAGCTCTTGGTCCTGCGATAAAAACTTTTATCATTTTAAATCCTTCGTTTTTGTCATTGCTAAAACATATATTTTATTTAATAATTCGTCTTGTTTTAAAACTCTAGTGCATTCATTTAAAGTTTCACCTGATTCAAATAAATCATCAACTAACAAAATATTGTGCCTTTTATTTGCTTTTTTAAGAGCAATAATTGTATTTTTTACTTTTTTTTCATCTACATTCATGTTTTTTGATTCTTCATTTGAAGTTTTTTTTAATACTTTATCTGTAGTATTGATATTTAAATATTCCGCAATTTTTTTACATATTTCATTTACTGGCTGATATGGTCAGATTTTTGATGATGGAACTGGCAATATTATATCAACCATTTTCAGCTCTTTCCAATTGTCTAAAAAACTTTTTATAATAATTATAATTTCATCTAAAGCTAAAAAATTATTTTGATATTTTAATTGATATACAAGTTCTCCTAATTTAGTCCGCTCTGTTTTAAATTGAGAATATCCATAAATATCATTTCCAAGAAATTCACTCTTTGATATATGTTTATCTAGGACAAATCCTTTATCCCAGTTTCCAATAATTTCTATAGGATTTATTAACATATTTTAACCTTCAAATTTTAGATTTCTTATATTATATCATTATCCAAAGATTTTTAAAAATATTTTGAAGAATTTCCAGACTTTTAAAATTAAAATTTTTTTCTAAAAAATAGAATAAATACCATTTTATATGGTTTTACCAGCTAGCACTTCGCTTTGCTGGTTAGTAAAGACCTTCGGTCTAGTTTAAAACCTCTTACTAAGACTCTTTAGAGTCTGCTTACTAGGGATACTTTAGTATCCCGCTTACTAGAGATTTCATATCTCGCTTACTAGGATTATTTATAATCCGCTCACAGCAACTTCCATTCTCGCTTACTATTGCCTACGGCAATCTTACTGCTTCTTAATCACCATACTTTCCATACTAATTATATTTCTTTCCTTTGTTGAAAATTCTAAGCCTAAGAGTATTATTGTTTTTGTAGAGTTTAAAAAACTTTCATAGTATTTTTTAGCTTTTATCTGGTCTAATGAACTTTTTTTATCAATTTTAAACTCTATTATATAAATTGTTTCAGGAAGTTTTATCACTGCATCAATTCTTCCTCTATTTGTTGCTACTTCGCATTGCACATCTACACCAAGTGCTTTCATATACGCATAAAACACACTTGCATAATATCCTTCAAATCTATCAATGTTGTTTTTTGTGAAATTATTGTTTGCTATTGATGAGTATAATACTTTTAATTCCTTTTCAAATCCTTCAGTATTTCTTTTAGATAAATATTCATAAATATTATTAAGCTGAGTTACCATCTGTGAGTTATTTGTTATATAATCTGCAATAGCTCCCATAAGGGATATCTGAACTTCTTTATTTGGAAAATCTAATTCATAAATCATACCTCTTATTGACTCTCGCTGATTTTTTATTGTCAAATAGCCTGTTTGCCACATAAGAGTTTCAAATTTTATATTATCTACATCAAAACTATTTAAAAGATCTTCATCTGCCTGAATATTCTCGAAATTAGGTAAAAAATAGTTATTTTTTTCA
>Ga0265293_10005691_pt1 | contig 20600 bp, 19 predicted proteins | sample Munlanlewell138R_FD_192505 | JGI IMG/M metagenome (GOLD analysis project Ga0265293, IMG submission 192505) | Leachate microbial communities from a municipal landfill in Southern Ontario, Canada - Leachate well 138R | ecosystem: Engineered > Solid waste > Landfill > Unclassified | place: Canada... | reverse complement strand
ACACTCGAAGATTTTGTTTGACAAAAAAAGTAATTTATATTATAAAAGCTATAAAATAATATACGGAGGTAATGATTTTGAAAAACAAGGATTTGGTACAAAAAATTCTTCATTACAGAAGAATTAGGAGCACTATAGCAAGAATAAACAGCGAATGTGAGGTACACAGCCTATGAAATTACCAATAAATATTATTATTATTATCTTGCTAAGCACCATGTTTTTAGTTGTTTATGCAGATGAAGCTAATCTACAGGCAGATGATTTGGCGAAGATGATGTTGAATATCGAGGTCGGAGACACAGAACCCATAATGAGTTTTAATACTCATATGGAAAGGTTATTTGGCAATCCTGATGGACTTGAGGTAGTTGTTGGTGATCCAGATGATGTTGCGAATACTCTAATAGTTAAACTAATTGACAATTCATCTGATGATACCAAGATTCAGCGGCTAAGTGTGGAATACAATGGTGAAGTGCCAGATATGGCTAGCACAACTTCTTTGGAGTCGTTAGTAGGTGAAGGTGCTTTGATTGAAATACTGGATCCAGATGGTGGCGGGCAATATCTAAAAATATGGCTAACAGAAATTGAGAATTGATAATAGAAAACCTTGAAAGGAATCTGTAAGGAATCGCATCTATGTGAAGATTCATCTAATCTTGGAAGACTGAAAAAACTTTTTTGAGTTTTGAATAAACCCAATAATAAAAGGCGGTATAAAATCCCGCCTTTTTTTATGCTATAAGATCACAATAAAGTTCATTCTTATGTTAGCTATAAAGCTTTGTTTTTGGTTCGTTCTCATTATTGCCTATCAATTTTTCTTCATCTTATCTGCTCGCTTACTATATTTAATATGAGGCTTGCAAAGTGCTTTATAAGAGATAAACAGGACATATGTGTTTTAGTAAATAGTCAACTAAATAAAAAAAGAATTAGCACTCGAAGATTTTGTTTGACAAAAAAAGTAATTTAATTATATTGTCTATAGATTAGCAATTAATGAAAGGGAGTGCTAAAATGAAAAAGAGCGAAATAAGAGAACTGGAAGTATTGAAAAGCCTGGTAGAGGACTTTATCCTAACTAAAGAAGCTGTTGCATCTAAAGTTATTTGTGAAGATTACATCACAGATATTAGTTCTGCAACTATTCGTAATGATTTGGCTCGTTTGGAAAAGAAAGGTTATATTTACCAACCTCACACATCAGCAGGAAGAATACCCACCACTATGGGGTTTAGAAAATACCTCGATTTAATAAGCTCCGAAGTAGATAAAGCTTCCTATGATAAAACAGATATCTTACAGTCAATGTTGATACAAAATTATCGTGACATTCCCTTATCATTATATTATATCAAACAATTGCTGGCAAAAGAAACAGATCAATTGAGCTTTGTTGCAGAACCAGAGATTTCATATGATTGTTTATCAAAGCTCGATGTGTTTAAGATAGGAAAGAATAAGCTATTATTTGTTTTGAGTTTGGACTCTGGTATGGACAAGACAATAATAATTAAAACTGACTATGACATATCTGAAGACCAGTTAAAAGTTTTGGTTCGTTATCTTAACGATGAGCTTACAGGCTTACGAATATACGATATAATAAACAAATATCTTGATGAAATTTCAGATATTATTACAGAAGATAATAAGCTTTTGCGCTATTTCTTGAAAGAGTTTCATAATGCTTTAATTGATTTGAATAGCTTTTATATACATTTTGATGGCAGTATTGAGTTTTTGAACCAAACTGAGTTTGATAATAAAAACAATATTTTAATCTTTTTAGAAATGATGCAAAGGCATGACATATTGGTCTCTTTAATGCAAAAGAACCTTGTAAGCGAAGACTATAATGTAATAATGGGCGAAGCATTTAGCAACCCTGAATGGAGTGGTTTATCTATGATATACTCACGTTATGAAATATTTGGTATCCCTGCATATTTAGGTGTAATTGGGCCAGTTGCAATGAATTACAAAAAGAATTTGCCAATAGTAAGAGATATTGCAAAGTTAATCACAGAGACAACAAAAAGAGGAATGATGGTGGTGAGAAATGAAGAGAAAGACAAATATAAAGGATAAAAACGATATGTTAAAAGAAGAAAAAGAAAGAATTATCCCTATAGAGGATGAACATTCTTCTGATATTGAAAGTCAAGAAATGACAGCTCAAGAAACAGAAGAAACTGACTCTTTAGAAGAGGAACTTGATAAGCTTATGGATGAACGAGATGAATTCAAAGACAAGTGGTTAAGAACCTTAGCTGAATTTGATAACTTTCGTAGAAACACTTTAAAAGAGAAGTCTGACTGGGTGAAGTACTCTAACGAGAAGCTCGTTTTAGAGATTTGCGATGTTTTTGATAACTTTGAAAGAGCGTTGACTACAGAGGTTAAAGAAGCGAATTTTGAAGCTTTTAAAGAGGGTATCGCACTAATTTATCAACAAATAGAAGGATTATTAAAAAGAAATAACGTTACTAAGATTGAATACGAAAATAAAGAATTTGATCCAAACTTCCACGAAGCTTTGGCTTATATACCATCAGAATATGATGAGAATACTATTGCTGCACTTATCCAAAACGGCTATAAGATGAATGATAGAGTAATCAGAGCCGCTCGTGTAGCTGTTTCCAATGGCACAAAACCAGAAAAAAAAGAAAATTAATATAAAGGAGGAAAACCATGGGAAAAATAATAGGAATTGACTTAGGAACAACTAATTCATGTGTTTCAGTAATAGAAGGCGGTAAACCTATAATTATTGCAAATGCAGAAGGTACACGCACAACCCCGTCAGTAGTGGGGTTTAATCAAAAAGGAGATAGGCTTGTTGGACAACTTGCAAAAAGGCAATTGATTACCAACCCAACAAATACAGTTTACTCAATAAAACGCTTTATGGGCAGAAATATCAATGAAGTAAAAGAAGAAATTGATATTGTCGGCTACAAAGTAAATGCAACAGGTAAAGGTGAAGCAACCGTCCATATTGATGCTGTAAATAAAGACTTTACTCCACAGGAATTGTCAGCAATCATTCTTACAAAGATGAAAGAAACAGCTGAAGCTTATCTTGGACAAGAAATTAAAGAAGCTGTTATTACAGTGCCAGCGTATTTTAATGACTCACAAAGACAAGCAACAAAGGATGCTGGACGTATTGCAGGCTTGGAAGTAAAAAGAATAATCAATGAGCCAACTGCAGCAGCATTGGCATATGGTTTACAAAAAGAGACCAAAAAGGCTGAAAAGATAGCTGTTTTTGACTTGGGTGGCGGTACATTCGATATCTCTATTCTTGAGATAGCTGACGGCGTAGTCGAAGTATTATCAACTGGTGGTGATACTCACCTTGGTGGAGATGACTTTGATAAAGCTGTTATGGACTGGATGATTGAGAAATTTAAAGCAGATCAAGGTGTTGATTTATCAAAAGATAATATGGCTATGCAAAGACTTAAAGAAGCAGCAGAAAAGGCAAAAATTGAGCTATCTGGCACCCCAACAACAAATATTAATCTGCCATTTATTACTGCTGATGCAAGCGGTCCAAAACACTTAAACTTAGACTTATCTGTATCAGAATTTAACAGATTAACTGCCGATTTGGTTGAAAGATCTTTAGTTCCATGCCGCAATGCTCTAGATGATTCAAAATTGAAAGTAAGCCAAATTGATGAAGTATTGTTAGTTGGTGGCAGCACACGTATTCCCGCAGTACAAGAAGCAGTTGAAAAGTTCTTTGGCAAAAAATCAAATAAGAGCTTGAATCCTGATGAAGTTGTTGCATTTGGTGCAGCAGTTCAAGGTGGAATTTTAGGCGGTGATGAACAGCTTAACGACATCTTACTTCTTGATGTAACACCACTTACTCTCGGTATAGAAACTCTTGGCGGAGTAATGACTCCAATTATCGAACGAAATACAACTGTGCCAAGCCGTAAGAGCCAAGTTTTCTCCACAGCTGCAGAAAACCAAAACGCTGTAACAATTCACATACTACAAGGTGAAAGACCAATGGCTAACGACAACAGAAGCTTAGGAAGATTTGACCTCGTGGGTATCCCACCAGCACCAAGAGGCATTCCTCAGATTGAAGTAACTTTCGATATTGATGCAAACGGTATATTGCACGTTTCAGCAAAAGATAAAGGCACAAATAAAGAGCAATCAATGCGTATTGAACGCCCTGGTAGCTTGAGTGAGGAAGAAATCGATAGAATGGTCAAAGAGGCTGAGGCTCATGCAGATGAAGATAAGCAAAGAAAAGAGTCAATCGAAGCTAAAAATAAGCTTGATAGTTTGATCTTCTCAACCGAGAAATCACTTGCAGATTATGCAGATAAGCTTTCAGAAGATGAGAAAAAAGAATTAGAAGAAGCGATAAAAGAAGCGAAAGAAAGTCTTGAAAAAGGACAAACTGCGGCTGATTATGATGCTGCATCAGAAACTTTATCTAAAAAAGCACAAAAGCTTGGCGAGATACTTTATAAGGATATGCAAGAAAAGCAAGGTGCTGAAGGTGGTGCACAAGGCTTTAACCCAGAAGATTTTGCAGGTCAAGCAGGCGGGGCTCCAGAGCAAGAAGAACCAAAAAATGATGGTCCTGTTGATGCTGAATTTGAAGTTGTTGATGAACAATAATAGTTATAAATTAGGCGGCTGGAAACAGCCGCTTATTTACCTAATTGTGGAAGATATGTTTACAGCAGTGCAGCGAATTAAGGCTGCACATACTATTTAGTGAGGTATATATGTCAAAAAGAGATTATTATGAAGTTTTAGGTGTTGATAGGAATGCTGATGAATCGTCAATAAAAAATGCTTATCGAAAATTAGCGATGAAGTATCATCCAGATAAGAATCCAGGTAATAAAGAAGCGGAAGAGAAGTTTAAAGAAGCAGCTGAGGCGTATGAAATTTTAGGTGATCCAAATAAAAAGTCTAAATATGATCAGTTTGGGCATGCAGGCGTCGATGGTCAGTTTGGAGCTGGCGGTTTTAGTTGGTCAGATTTTACACATTCAGCAGACTTTTCAGATATATTTGGAGGTTTTGAGTCCATATTTGGTAGTTTTTTTGGTGGGGGAGGACGATCATCACGTGTAAGATCAGAGCAAGTAAATAGGGGAGAGGACTTGAGAATTGAGTTATCTCTTACCTTAAAAGAGATATACAGTGGAACTACAAAAACAGTAAAAATATCTACTAAAGATACATGTTCAAAATGTAAAGGCAGTGGTTCAAAAGATGGTAAAATAACAACTTGTACTCAATGTAATGGACAAGGGCAAATACGACAAGTTAGACAATCATTCTTTGGAAATATGCAAACGATAGTTACTTGCCCCTCATGTAATGGTGAAGGAAAAACTATCGAAAAGAAATGCGATCAATGCTATGGCGAGGGCAGAGTCAATAAATCAAAAGATGTAAAAGTAAAAATACCTGCTGGAGTTATGGAAGGTCAATACATTCGTATGCGTGGCGAAGGCAATAAAGGACGAAGAAATGGCTCTCCTGGCGACATTTTAGTCATGATTCGTGAGAAAGAAGATGATGTATTTGTTCGTGATGGTAATAACTTAATTAGCGAATTTCCAATCTCATTTGCAACTGCAGCATTAGGCGGCGAGATAATAGTAGATACTTTGGGAGATGAAAAGCTTAAGGTTAAGATACCAAAAGGAACTCAAACAGGTAAAGTCTTTAAACTCAGAGGAAAAGGTTTGCCTGAAGTCAATAACGAACATTTTAAAGGTGATATTATTGTGAGAATAGTGGTTGTAACACCAACTTCTCTCTCTGTAGAAGAAAATAAGCTCTTTGAAAAGTTGAAAACATTTGATGACAAACGAGACCTTAATCCCAAAAAGAGCTTTTGGAGAAGAATGAAGGAATACTTTTAATGCCTTCATTTTATTTCCCTGAGAGTTTAGATGACTATAAAAGAAAGACTTCTCTCACAATAGAGGGAGATGAATTTCACCATATCGTCAACGTTTCACGGCACCGCGTAGGGGATGAAATACTTTTAAATAATGGTATGGGGCAACTGGCTCATTGCGAAATAACTTTTATTAGCAAGAAAAACATCACTGTATCGATAAATAAGATAGATACTTACACTAAAAGTGATCCAGAGATAGCAGTGTCTTTTTCACTTTTAAAGAATAAAAATGACCAGTTGATTGTCGAAAAGCTTACAGAAATAGGGGTAAGCCAATTCTATCCTATGGAAACAAGGTATAGTGTCAGAAGAATAAACGGTTATAAGAGCAAAGAATCTGATCCGAGCAATGAAAAGATGATTAAGACAGCAATTACAGCTATTAAACAGTGTGATAATGCTTTTTTGCCAAAGATTCATAGCATTAATAATATTGCAAATGTTATAAAGAGTGTGAAGTCTCATGGTTTTGAGCCTATTATTGCATCTGAAATAGAGCAAAATATCAGCTTGGAAGACCTTTATACAAGTATTTATCCAAAGCCTGTCTGTATATTTATAGGTCCTGAGGGAGGCTTTCATCCAGATGAATTTGAGCTTTTTCAGCAGGAAAACGTGAGGTGTTTCTCTCTTGGTAATCATATTTTAAGAGCTGAGACAGCAGCAATCTCATCTGCTGCTGTTATCGCCTCTTATAATTATAAACATAATAAAAGGTATTATTGATGGAGCAGTTTAAAAGGACTGCCTTGCTCGTTGGTGATGATGGAATCAAAAAGTTGCAAAACACAAAAGTAGCTGTTATAGGCTTAGGTGGTGTCGGTTCTTACGCAGTTGAGGCATTAGTAAGGGCAGGGGTCGGTTCATTTTTGATCATTGACTTTGATAGAGTTAGTGAAAGCAATATCAACAGGCAATTAATAGCTTTACATAGCACCATAGGCAGATTAAAAACAGATTTGATAAAAGAAAGAATGCTCGATATTAATCCAAATGTACATGTTGAAGTCCTGAGCGAGTTTTTTGCAAAAGATAATCGGCTTGATTATCTTAGCAAAGTAGATTTTATTGTTGATGCAATTGATAGTATTGGACCCAAAATGGGAATGATAAAAGACATGGTAAAGATCGATGTGCCTTTTATTTCTGTTTTGGGTGCTGGTAATCGTTTAGATCCGACAAAAATAAAGATTGACTCTATTTGGAACAGCAAACATTGCCCATTAGCAAAGAGATTAAAAAAACTCTTGAGGAGAAATGGGGTAAACAAAGAGTTTCCCGTAGTTTTTTCATTAGAAAAACCAATCGCAATCGAACTGGATGATGACGAGGCTATTAACGAAAAAGAATCTGATTTTATACCAAAAACAACTGTCGGATCAATATCTTATATGCCTGCAATTATGGGCATGATGGCGGCTTCTTGGCTTATTAGGGAGATTGTGCAAAACAAATAAGACTAATTTCTTTTGAGATTTTTAATACTTGAGCCCTTTTTTATTTCTACTTCGACACTATCTGCTTTTGCTTTTTCTAATAAAGTATCTGTGCTGTCAATATCCACTATTTCAGGTTCAACAAACACAGAATCTATCTTTATTGGTAAACTATCTCGCGTAGAATCAACTATCGTAGCGATATTAAAAGAGTCAACTTTGGTTTCCTTATCAAGGCTATCTTTTTTTGGTTTTTTAATGCGAGGTGGATCAGGTGGAGCTTGATATTCATTGGGGTAATTCCATTCTCTTATCCAATTTAGTGTTCTATCGTAAGCATTGCCAGCATTCCAAAGGATATATCCTTTGCATCCAGCATCAACAGTAGCTCTTAACTGATCAAACATATATTGTTTATCATAAAATACTTTCCAGTTAAAAGCCTGTAAATAAGGAATAACAAGGCAATTTGGATCACTTTTTTTGATTGCTAATTCTAAGCCTTCTTTTACTATGGAATAAGGCTTATTATATATATCATCGAGTCTATTATTGAAGTCTCTATTAAAGTGTGATGAGTAAATCATTGGATGGAATTGTGACAAATAAGGCGTCATCATTGCTATGTCTTGACCTGTATTGCGTATATCTATGTTACGCTGCCATGCTACGATAGCGAATACATCAGCCGTTAAACGAACTTCATTGAACTTGCAAACTTCATCCAAATCTTTGAGAAAGCCAGTAATAATGTCTTTCTTTTCTCTTTTTATATAACTTGAGTCAGTTTGAGCTTTTATTGCATCTTCTCGCTGAAAATAAAATGATGCATTTGATAATCTACCTTCGGTTGGAAAACGTACATAGTCTAATTGGATTTCATCAACATTTGTTTGACCTAACATATCAACGAGCTCTATCAAATCTTGCTGTACTTCAGGGTTGGAAGGGTCGAGCCACATGGGGCGTCTTGAGTTTTCACTCCAATAACCACCTTCTTTGTTTTGGATTAACAGGTCAGTATGTTTTTTTGCCGTTTCAATATTAAAAAATTGGACGATTCTTGCAACAGCAACCATGTCATACGAATGAATTTTTTTTACTATATCTTCGATATCCCATATGTTTTCTTGTGATAGGTATTTTATTTTGGGATTATCTTTTATGGGTAAATGCACATAGCCTTGCATCTCTTTCACGTCAAATACAATAGTGTTTATACCAGCAATTTTTGCCTTTTGCAATATGATATCAAATCTGTTATTAGCTACAGTATAAGCAGTTAAATAAATTGCTTGCACGAATTCAGGCGTAGCTTTTCTGTTGATATTTGGTTTTGTTCGTACAGCTAATAGTGAATCGATAGGTTCAGTCAAACTGGTTTCGATATTTTGGCTCTTATTGTTGTTAAAATTTACAAAACAAAAACTGCTAATTATTGCTATAATTATTAATATACTAAATATTATTTTTTTCATTTGATCCTCTTAGTGCCAGATTTTCTAAATTAAAAATATTGTCAATCAACAAATAAGAATAGCTTAAAATAAGCTTTAACAAATTTCATCTTGACAGATTTAACTTGATAAGAATATTGTTTAATTGTGAATAATAATGCAGGGGTGTGAATGTTAGAAAGAATTTCCGATGCAATAACAATAAGTGACGACAAAGAGTTTGATAGGGCGTTAAGACCACAACGTTTGCAAGATTTTGTGGGACAAGAAAACATCAAAGAAATGCTCGATATAGCCATACAAGCCGCCAAGTTACGCGGTGAATCCCTTGACCACGTATTGCTCTTTGGACCTCCTGGATTGGGCAAAACTACGCTTGCAAATATCATTGCCAATGAAATGAAAATCCCCCTAAAGTTGAGCTCTGGACCTGTTTTAGAAAAGCCTTCAGATTTGGCAGGTATTTTAACAAATTTACAGCATAAAGAAGTACTCTTTATAGACGAAATACATCGACTTAATCACATTGTTGAGGAGTATATGTATTCTGCTTTAGAAGACTTTCAGATGGATATTATTATTGATAGTGGTCCCAGTGCACGGTCTGTAAAACTTGATTTAGACCCTTTTACACTAATTGGGGCTACTACTCGTGCAGGTCTATTAACCGAGCCTTTGAGAGCTCGTTTTGGTATTGTTTTAAGGCTTAATTATTACAATCATGAACAGCTTGACTTTATAATAAAAAGATCTGCAAAACTGTTGGAAGTGAAGATTGACGCAGAGGGAGCAGCTGAAATTGCAAAAAGAAGCAGAGGTACGCCGCGTGTTGCAAATCGCTTACTCAGACGTGTGCGAGACTATGCTCAGATAAGAGGAGACGGAATTATTACCCTTGATATTGCTCACAAAGCTCTTGAGATGCTCGATGTGGATAATGAGGGCTTGGATGAAATGGATAAAAAGATATTAACCACAATTATAGAAAACTATCGTGGAGGTCCTGTTGGTATTAAGACGATCGCTGTCGCAATTGGTGAGGATGCAGGAACTGTTGAAGAGATATATGAGCCGTATCTTATCCAACAAGGATTTCTTGAAAGAACATCCAAAGGGCGAAAAGCAACCCATAAAGCCTATAAACATATGGGGATAAGCGACTACGAAAGTCAAACCACAATTTATGATTACCAAGACAATAACGAATGAGTTCTGTACTATCTTCTATTAAGTGGAATTTCTCTACAAGTTTACTCCGTAGAGGAATTACATTTGTACTTTTTTTAGTTATTGCAAATATATTCGATAGAGCTCAGCTTGGCGTATATCGAGAATTTGCTCTTATTATTAGCTTTTTTACTGGCATATCATTGTTTAGTACGCCAACATTATATATCGTTGAAAAAAATAACTCAATACTAAAAAAACTGGCTCCTGCAATATTTATAATAACTTTGTTAATTAGTGTGATTATGAGCTTTACTGCACCACTATTTGGCAAGCATTATAACTCAGACACACTGACTACTCTTCTCAGATACTCAGTTTTGTTTTTGCTTTCAGAGGCATTGAGACTCTATTTGAGAGCAGTTTTTCAAAAACAGATGGACTTTAAGTTTTTAAGTATTGCTGAGACTGTGAATGTGATATTTTATTCGGCACTTGCATTGATAGTTATCCCTTTTTATCAAGATATTAAAGTTTTTATAGTGATTTTTTATGCAGGAAATTTGTTGGAATTAGTTCTTATAATAAAAAAACTTGATCTAAATCTTATAAACCTATTTTGCAGATCTTTAACTAAAACACTATCTATATTGATAGAGTCATTTAAGACTCTTTTTGACAATATAAGCTTTTTGTTTTTCTCAAGTGCTGCAACTACTATAAATATGTTGCTTTTAGAGCTGCCCGTATTGATTCTTGGTTTATACTATGCACCAGAACATATAGGTAACTATTTTATTGCTTTTCAGTTAGTTATGGTGCCATCAGGTCTGATAACAATGTCACTATCTCAGGTTTTCTTTTCAAAGTTTAGTCAAATAAGTTCATGCGAATACAAAGAAAAGCTCGATAAACTATATGATATCGAGTTTAACTTACTCATACCAGCTTTTTTAATCTATGCATTGCTGATAAGAGAGTGGGTTGTTATTTTGTTTGGCACAAAAGACTATGCAGAGATTAAATGGATTGTCTTGTTGTTGTTTTTAAGATCTATGTCGGCGTTTATAATGAACCCGATAAGTAGCTTTTTTGCAATACTTAAGAAGCCTCAGATTGAGTTTAACTGGTCAGTTATAGTACTTATTATTAGTAATATTTTGGTCTTTTTTTTTAGAAAGCAAAGCTTCTCATTTGTTTTGAGTGTGTTTATTGGGTCGTCCGTGTTTCTTTACTTAAGCTTTAATTGGCTTGTATTTAGGCTAATTTCTTATTGTAATCGTACATTTTGTAAAAAGCTTTTAATGCTTTTTTTAAAGCTAATAGTGATCAGTGCTATCTGGTTTCTTTTCAATAGTATATTTAAGCAAATAGTCTCAAACGATTATCTTTTATTGAGTGTTCAGTGTTGCTTTGCTGGGCTGATATTAATTGCTTATATAGCGACAAAACAGTATGTATTTAAAGAGCCTATCTTAGAAGAAATAAAAAAGCTGCTCTCATTTAAATAGCATTTTTACAAATCCTTAATGATAGACGTATATTCTGACTCTGTTTAAATTTGGCTCATCGTTATGAATAAAATTATACAAACACAAAAGAAACGCAAGGAAACGCATGTTGTGATTAATACTTTTTCTGATTATTATACCTTGATTCCTCATACACTCCTCCTGCTATCTTGGAGAATGAAGGGGAAAGTAACGGGATGGTAACGGGATGGTAACGGGATGTTGTATGGTTAAAGGCGAAAAAGTTTAGTTTTCCGCCTTTGTTATATATGAAAAAGAGCAGAATGTTTCTGCTCTTGTTTATCTTTGTCAAGAAAAGTATTTTAATGATGGTGGTCGTGGCTATGGCACACAGATCCAGTAGATTTTAGTTCTCCTTTTAAATAGCTTTTTACTAAGTCTTCAGCTTTACCTGTTGCACCAACAATGACTTCAATATTTCTTTCGTTAAAAATATCGATAGCACCACCGCCCATTCCACCAGAAATAATAACATTAACTCCCAAGTCTCCGAGAAAGTTTGGCAAAAAACCTGGTCTATGTCCTGGATTTGGGACTGATTCACTCTTAACGATTTCTCCATCTTTTGTTTCAAATACATTGAAGTTTTCACAATGCCCAAAATGTTCAGTTACAAATTCTCCTTCACTTGCTATTGCAATTTTCATAAATTACTCCTTTTTATAGATGTTTTATAGTATTCTTAAATACGTCTTTTATCGCATGACTTGCTTTACAGTCATAATCAATAATGTTTTTGCCCATATTAACTGCCTTAATTACTTGTTCGTCATAGGGTATTATGCCTACAAAAGTCAGATTTTCTTTCTGACAATATGATTCAATTTTTACAGAGACTTCCAAGTTTGTATCGAATTTATTAATACATACGGCGGGTTTTGCTTGCAGTTTTTGACTGGTTTGTACTATTCTTTTAAGATCACTCATGCCAGATATACTTGGTTCAGTAACGATTAACACTAAATCAACACCGCTTAATGAGGCAATTACAGGACAACCAATTCCTGGAGAGCCATCTATTATAGCTAAATCTGTGCTTTCAAGCTTGTTATCTTTCATCTGTTTTTTTACTTCTGTAACAAGAAGTCCTGAGTTACCATTACCCATTCTAAGTTTGGCAGTTGAAAAAACTATATCTGATTTGAATAATTCTAAATCGCCAATTACACATTTTTGCATAGAAATGGCATTTGCAGGGCATATTTCATAACAAAGAGCACAACCTTCACACGCAAAATAATCTACACTGTAAGAATTATCTGATTTGATAATAGCATCAAAACGGCAATGTTCATAGCATAGATTGCACGCAGAGCATTTATCCTGGTCGATATTTGCTTTATCCAGCCCATAAAAGTCACTTTTAACAGCTTGATAGTCTTGTGGCATAAGCAAATGTAAATTTGGAGCATCAACATCACAATCAGCGAAAGCTTTTGCTTCAGTGAGTTTTATAAATGCACTTGCTATCGTTGTTTTGCCTGTTCCACCTTTACCGCTTAAGATTAATAGTTGTTTCATTTTTTGACCTCCTCTTTAATCTTAAGAAATATCTGGTCAAATAACTCTTTGTATTTTGTATCTGTTTCCACAATAATCTCACCATTTGAGTTTGTTTTTGCAATATCTTGATCAAAAGGAATGCTTGCAATGATTGGTAAACTATGTTGTTTGCAAAAATCTTCCGATGGATTTATGCCGTCCATAATTTTATTCAATACAACACCATGCTTTTTTTTAAACATTTTAACTAAGTCATATACCATCTGTAAGTTGTGGGCTCCAAAGATACTTGGCTCTGCAACAAGTATGCAATAGTCAGCATTTTGAATACTCTCCATAACTGAACAAGCACTACCTGGAGGGCAGTCGATAACAGATTCTTTGCTGTCCTTTGACTCTTTTAGCAAGTTTTTTATCAATGGGATCCCGTTTGCAATACCAATATCCATAAACCCGCTACTTACTTTGACATTTTTTGACATACCATGCTGTATATAGCCAATTCTGTTATCTATTTCAGTAATGGCTTTTTCAGGGCAAAGTAAAGAACAAGCACCACATGAGTGGCAAATCATATCAAAAACTTTTACTTTATTCCCTATCATTGCTAATGCATTAAATCTACATATATCCACACATTTACGGCAAGCTGTGCACTTATCGTGATCGATGACTGGAAGCTTGACTGTAATGTTTTCTGTATTTTGTATATTTGGATTAAAAAAAAGATGACCGTTAGGTTCTTCGATATCGCAATCTATATAGTGTGCATCGCCTATGGCTCTTGCAAGATTTACAGAAATAAGGGTTTTCCCTGTTCCGCCTTTTCCACTTAATACGGCTATTTTCATAGTTTTAACCTTGATGCCCGTGAAATCCACCATGAAATTGATCAAGTTTTTCAAGCTTGTTATTTTCTAAAGCTGTTAGGTTTTCTTGTATTGCTTCACCTTGACTTTTGTAAATATCAATTTTTGCTGATATTAAAACTTCTGCGGCGTTATCACCACAGCGAGGAGTGATTACAGCATCAGCCTGATTGTCAACTATAAATTGTGAAGCTTTGATTCCTGCTCCGCCTTGTGCTGCAGCTGCTGGATTTGCCAAGTATTCAAAGTTTTTTGTATCTGTTGTATAAAATAAGTAATATGGTGCCCTGCCAAAAGATGTACATATGCCACCTTCAATATTTTTATCATTAACAGGAATTGCTATTTTCATATATATCTCCTTTTTATCTTTTTCTTGTTGTGTTTTACATTTGCGGCAAGAAAAGCTCTGCAAGCTTCCGTCACAGAGCTCATAATTGCCGCCTTCAATTTTTAGGATATGACCATCAACTAAGGCACTGGCGATCTTTTTCCGTGCTTTAAAGTATATGCGTTGAACAGTTGTTCGTGCAACGTTCATTAATTCGGCACATTCTTCTTGCATTAGGTTTTCATAGTCAATCAAGCGAATGCATTCATATTCTTCAACGTGTAAATATATTGTCTTTTGAGTATTAACATTTTTGCCAATAATACCAAATTTTGTATTCTCTGGTAGACAACATACACGCCTTCCTTTTCTTGGTCTCCCTTGTCTTCCACGCCCTTGTCTTGGTTGCATTACTTCTTATCCTCTATTAAAAAAAAATTAATTGTCTTTGTACTTATCAAGTTCTTCATTAATCCTCTTTAAGTCATTTTCATAACGAATTTTCTGGTTTTGCAGCATTTCTTTTTGCTGTTCTTCAGTCAACATTTGATTTTCTGGAAAAGAATCGAAAAAATTTTGGAAGCCATAACCACCTCCACTTCTGCCTCTGCCAGCAAATCCTCTTCCGCGACCTCTACCACAGCCGTAACCCAAAAAAGATCCGATTCCTCTGAAGAATCCGCCTCTTATGTTACCTGTTGTGTTGCAATCGCCCATTCTGCGTCCTGTCATTGGTCCTTGACCGTTAGGTCCTGTTCCGTCTCCACGTGGCATTTGTATCCTCCTTTATATATTCTCATGTTCATTTACTTATGAACATATGTCCATAATTGTAGTATGTCTTTTTTTGTCAAGAAGAATTTTAATCAACTTAAAAAAAAAGTTAGTGATGTTGGTTTGAAGGAGGATTGGTCTTATGATAGCTTTTTTATTTTGAATAAATCTTCTAATGTTTTGTCGATTTTATCTGGGGATAGGTTGTCTGGATGCGGTGATTCTATTTTATTGTGGTTTAATCTACTTTGTACATTTTCTTTAGCATATGTTTCATTATCAAGTGTAAATAAAAACTTTTTTGCAGATAGTCCCATTTTTCCGCTCAGGGAATCAAGCTTATATATTGTATCATTTGCAATATTATCTTTTTCTTTTGTTTCCAATGATGTTTTACATTCAATAACATAAAACTTGTTTTCATGAGTAAAAGCAATATCAATTTCATTTGTAGTTTTACCATCTTCTGTTTTTGTTTCATAATGAAAATTAGCTTTTATGTCTGTAACATTAAAAGAGCGGAGATGGTGATAAATATATTCTTCAAACCATCCACCAGTTAGGTATTTTATCCATTTGGTTTTTAGATCTACTTCTTTACCAACTAAAGCCTTGATTAGCTCATGTATTCTTTTTAAAAACGTTACTCCATCGATTTTGTTATCAATAAAATATTGGTTCAATTTTATTTTGTCGCCTAATTGCTTTTTTATATCATTACCCTTAAAAGAAAATTTAAAACCATTAATATCGTATAAAACTTTAGTATCATCTTTAAATGAGTGATTCGGATCTTTGTATATGCTATACATTTTTATAGCAGCCTCTTTATCTTCCATTGTTTTGGAGCTTTTATTTGGTATACTTATATCATATGCATTTAAATATCCTTTTACACAAAGCTTATAATTGAGATTTTCATGTGTTGGGTTTTCTAAAGTATTTAATTTATAAATGCTATTTTTCCCAATTGGAGAATAGTAAAAGGATGCATTAGAATAGTATCTGAAATAGGTATATATAGCTAAGCTTGTGGCTTTTGTGCCACCCGTAAGGTTAATTAAAAAAGAGTCTTTTTTTGCAAAATCTTTACTCTTTAATTTTGTAAAAACGTCATGAAAATCAACTGCTTGAACTTTTATATACACAATCTTAGTTTTACTTTTATCAATAAAGTTCATTATAACTTCTTTAGCATTAAAATCTCGTTCAGCCTCTTCAGAGCCAATTATTATTAAATGGTCAATCTCTGTTTCAAATTTTTTGATAAATAAGATATTTGGAATTGACTGCTGACTAAGGGCAATAAGTGCGTATTTTTTCATTTTAAACTCCTTATAATACTATTAATTCGTCCTTTTCTGTATATATGCCAAAGCCAGATACTCTGATGTTTGGTATGCAGTTTTGGCATAGGTTATAATATCTGACAGAATCTGTTGAATAGTCGATTAAATTGTCGATTTGATGCTTTAATTCTATGTACTGTTTATCGGTCAACCACGATTCAAACACAGATTTTTGAACACGAGTAGTATTGCTTTCCAATAGCTTGACTACTCTTCTTCTTATTTTGTCGTTAGAAATATCAAAAGCAATAAGATAAAACTTTCTCACTTAAACTCCTTTATTAATCAGATTGCCAGTAAAACTCTTCATAATCATCTTTATTTTGTATATACCTGCAAAGAGAGTAAACCTGCTCTTGCATAATGTCATGTAAAGTAAACTTTCCATTTCTTTTTTTATCAAAGATTTTTTTGTTCATCATAGTATTAAATGCAAAAACAATTTTTTTCATTCCCTCTGTATTTAAAGCTATAGGTAGGTTTCTACCATCTGGGCTGTCTTCACTGTTTATGTATGTGTTGTAAACAAAATGCTCTTTTCTCATCTCTCTTCTGTTCAAGGTTTTAAGCACTAACTGATCACAGAGAGGACGAAATTGTTCCATCAGATCCAAAGCAAGTGAAATTCTACCATAGTCAGCTTGATGAAGAGTGCCTAAATATGGGTCCATACCAGCAATATAAGTTTTTGATAAAACTTGATTCATTAGAAAAGTATAGGTTAGGCTTAGCAGAGCATTTGGTTCATCTAAGGGTGGTCTTCTTGACCTGCCGTTGAACTTGAAATCGGGGTTTTTTAGAAGTTCAGGGAAGATGGAGAAATATGTTTTTGCAATAATACCCTCATACCCTCTTAATTCGTCGATATTTTGTGCTTTCATAATGTCATAATTTGTAAATGCGTTTATTTGCATAATAGCTTTTGCTACAAGATCACTAAAAGTTCTATATTGATATACTCTCATTAAAGATAGGGTGTTTAGGGCTTTTGCCATAATGTATTTTTTGCATAAGTATAGTGCCTTCTCGTTGTCTTTAAAAGCACTAAACTGATCAATCCTTAGCTGTATGTTTTTGCCAAATTCACCTATTAATCGACCTTTATATTTCCCATAATAAGATAAAAAAACCGTGTCAATTCTCTTTTTTAATAGGAATGTAATAACCTGTGAAGTCAGTGCAATATTGCCCATAACAATTAGTTGTTCGATATCTTTTGTATGAATCCAGCGAATTATTTGGTCAGCTTTTTTTAAATAAAGACGTTCTCCCTTTTTAAAAAGAGCAGAGCCTTGATCTGTTATGTAAACGATACTCATGTTGATTATAACCGTAATGATAGTTGTTTTTTATTGTTTGTATTGTCAATTTGCAATACCCCAAAAGAAGTTTCGATCTCGTCTAAACCTGCATGCTCTAAATAGTCTAAAATGATGTTTTCTTGGTTTTCTATGGATTTTTTTATTTCATTAAACTCTTTTTTTGTATTCAAGTAATTTTCAATTAGCCTTAACAGTCTTACAGAATCGATTTGATTAACGTTGATATTTGTTTGTTTTAAGTCTTGGAGATGTAAAAGTGGATTTGGATAAGTATTAAGAAGAGAAGAGAATAGGCAATTACATTTTTCTTTATCTGCGAGTGTGGTTAATCTGGCTCTAATTTTTGGGCAACTAACGGGATTTCCAGAAAAATTATTCTTTAAAAATGCATCTTGAGGTACATTGATACACTTTCCTAACAGCATATTAACTATTTCTGCTCCATTAGATAAGTGACCTAAAGTGAATGATAATGTGAGGCGTTCTTGGTTGCTTAGTTCGAATTTAGTTTCTATTTGTGCAACAATTTGACGTAAAACATAGCATTTTGAGATGAGCCATTGGTACTCTGCATGTGTTTCCAATTGTATTTTTTTTTCAACAATGGGGGGTATGTATTGATCAGAGTGTTTGTCATTTTGTTGGGCGGTTTTGGGAGGTTCTTCAACAAGCACGCCTTTCCATTCATTAAGTGCTGCAATTAATTGTTCTACCTTTGCTAATTTGATTCTTGATATAATACTATAATCTTGTATATTTTTATAGTTATTATCAACAAACCAGCATCTATTACCAGTTTTCAAGTGTATTCCTAAAGGTATTTTAATTAAGTTGCCTATCTGATCAGGATTTAATTTTGATTGCTTTGGGTATAGCTCTATTTGAATTGGGTATTTTCCAACATCGATGAAAGTTCTTACTTTTTTTAAGAATAATAATCCTAAACTTGCATTGATTTTTTCTTCGAGGAATATCCATGCATGAAAACCCTTGTAGCCGCTATTTTCGATATATACAGGTATGTTAAAATTGTCCAGAGCAGCCTTTATTAGATTACATACTTCTCTAAAGCCTTTATCAACAAAGTCTTTAAAACGTTGGTTTTCATGATACTGCTTTTGTGCATACTTATTTACGTCTAAATCAATAGCCAGGAACTTAACTTGATTTGCCAGATCAAGCTGATACACACCTAAAGTATTTTGTCCTAATAAATGGTTTTTCATTTCATAGAATGAAAGCGGCTCACGTACGGGCACATAACCAGATTTATCATCGTCTCCTTTCCATTGTCGAGCATAAACATTTTCTCTGCCAGTAAATAGATTTAACATGTCAAGAATAAGCTGATCTTCAATGTTTATTCCTTTCGTTTTGGAATTGTTTGTTTGAGAGTCTATATCTACTGTATCTTCTTGTAGTAGTTTTAATACAGAATCCAATTCAATTTTACACTCATCTGTTGGTATATGTCTGTATGCAGTTTTCATTATTGTTACAGCGTCAAAGAACTGTTTGCGCATTTTGTAGTATCCTACAAGTGATTGATAATAGGAAAACTCATCTGGTTTACAATCTATTGCTGTGAGCAAAGATTTTTCAAATAGATTATACTTTCCTTGATCATAATAAATAATTGCTCTTTCTGCAAAAAGCTCATCATTAGTGTTGTTATCTTTTAAAAGAAGGTTAATGCAGTTAATAACCTTGTCAGAGTTGCCAAGTTTTTCATATGCTTTCTTGCAAAAATTTAAAGTATCTGTTTCATTGATTCCAGACTTAAACAAACCGTCGATCAAAAGTCCAGCACTCGCATAATCATCACTTAATATTAACTGATTAAAGTTCTTTTCAATATTTCCTAAATTCTCCATGAACACCCCAAAATCATTATTTTATTTTTTGTATACCATAATTAAAAAGCAAGTCAAGTATTTTTTTAATAAAAATATGAATATTTATATTGACAAGATTTTCTTATTCTGCTAAAGTTGTATTCAAGAGATTAAAGGCTCGGAGGCGACATGGAATATTGTGTTTTAAAATGCTACTTTGGAGTAGAGGATTTAGCTATACTCGATGACGACTTAAGTTCCGCAATTAGAGGGATTTGGGGTATGAATTTAAAAAGAAGCTATTGCCTACAACGTAATATTAATTGTAAAGATTGCACATTTGAACAATGCCCTTATTATGCAATATTTGAGAAAAGATATGGAACAAATGACGAGTATCGACCATATATTATTTACCATAATCAAAATAATAAAAAGCAAATAGAGGTTCATTTTATACTTTTGGGGTTTTTATCTCAACATTATGACAAAGTTTTATTGCCTATTCTGCAAATAGAAGAACGACCTTTGCGTTTGAGAGGCAGGAGACACTTTATTACTTTGGATAGAATTATTGATCAAAACAATAAAATAATCTTAGATAGAAATAATAGAGATTTTAGTGCTATCAAAGCGAGTAAAATGGAGGCAAGTAAAGCTGTGAATATTGAGAAAATCGTGCTCCATTTTGAAACACCATTAAGAATGAAATATCAAGGTAGATTTGTAGGAGAATTTAACTTCGAAGTTTTTTTGAATGCTTTAATACGACGACTAAAATATATTCAGGAGCATTTTACAGAAGATGAGCATATTTACTCTTTAAAGCCTGAATTTTTGCAAAGTCAAATAAAGCATGATTTTAAATGGAAAGAAAAAGTTCGAAAGTCTAATAGACAGGGACAAAAGATGAGTATTGGCGGCTTGATAGGTAGCCTGGTAATTGAGAAACCACATCCAGAATTAGTTGAGATATTGCAGATTGGCGAGTATATACAGGTTGGGAAACAAACGTCTTTTGGTAATGGGAAGTATTATATCGAAATGGAAT
>Ga0265293_10005688_pt1 | contig 20607 bp, 14 predicted proteins | sample Munlanlewell138R_FD_192505 | JGI IMG/M metagenome (GOLD analysis project Ga0265293, IMG submission 192505) | Leachate microbial communities from a municipal landfill in Southern Ontario, Canada - Leachate well 138R | ecosystem: Engineered > Solid waste > Landfill > Unclassified | place: Canada... | reverse complement strand
CTTTGAAAATTAAAGAGCCAGCTACCTTCCTTGATTTGCCCGTACCCTTACAAGAAAACCTGTAGGTACAACACTTTTTCGAGCCCATGGGGGACAAATGTCCTTGTCGTGGGCTTTTTCGCTATTTCGCTGTGCCTATCACTGTACAATGCAAGTCCACGCTCTTTATTCAATTTAGAAGAGCTGGTCAAAAAATCGATGGAGCGTCACAAGCATAATATGCAAATTCGCTGGTTTTGAAACAAAATAGGTTAATTTTCGCGATATAGAATACGGTAGGAGCATGAACCGTCTTTTATTATGCAATATTTCACATGTCGGCTTTGCGCAATAATTGCGCATTCAAGGTCATAAGTCGCGCAATTTAGCACAAGTATTTTTAATTAAAGGGAGGAAAAACGCGTATTTGGCAGAAGTATATATCGACATAACAACGAAATACAATTACATTACACAGTTTGCGCAAATTGCGCAAACTTTGCCAGGTGGGATATGGATTATGAAACAAGCTTGCACAGAACTCTTGCAGGAGTATGATCGGCATCGACAAGTCCTAAAATCTGAAAAGCTTATATTTAATGGAGTTACAAAGCAAGATGTGTACAACATTGCCGCTCCCTTACTTGAGGGTGAAGAGTGGATTATTCCTGCTCGAGTAGAACCCCGCTCTTCAGAAAATTCCCAAGTGATGTTCTTTCGGCAACATGAAGACAAGTGGATGCTAGCCACCGATCTTCCTCAGTTTAATTTGCAAGATCCCTTTTGGACACACATCCACGACGAACTAGTTTTCGGGGGTGTGGAGATTTTCCCCCATCCGATGATCACCGATGCTCTTAGTTGGCGCACAAAATTCTATCGGGGAGCTAATCTAAGCAATCTCGAATATTTTGCTTCTGGGCCAGATGGAATGAAAGATATTCGCTTGGCGGAGTTACCAGACGGTTCTATAGCTGTATTCACCCGTCCCCAGGGAGAGGTGGGCGGTCGAGGCACCATTGGTTATACGCAAATCGCCAGTTTAAACGAGTTAACTCCGCAGACTATTATGGATGCTACCTTGTTAGAACAGTTTGTTCCTGAGGAGTGGGGGGGCGCCAACGAAGTACACTTGTTAGCAGATGGAGCGTTAGGTGTGGTAGGGCACATTGCTCATTTCGATCAATCGGGCGCTCGCCATTATTATGGTATGACTTTTGTTTTTGATCCTATCCAAAGACAGGCCAGCCCCATGCAGATAATTGGTACTCGCAGTGACTTTCCTAGTGGTGCTAGTAAACGCCCGGATTTACAAGATGTGTTATTTAGTGGTGGCTTAATGCGGTTGAAAGATGGAACAGCTTGGCTCTATGCCGGCCTTAGTGATGCAGAGGCGGGTCGGATTTTGATTCCAGATCCCTTTGGTAATAGATAAAACAGAAAGATGAGGACAGGGGGATTTGTTGTGGCAGTAACCTTAAAAGATATCGCGGCAAAATTAGACCTATCGGTCACCACTGTATCCCGGGCTTTAACAGGGCAGGGGAGGATTAGCCAGCAGACTCGCCAGCAAGTTATGGAAAAAGCCCACGAGATGGGATATGACTTTAAACCAGCTAAAAGTGATATAGCCTTAAAGAATATTTGCATTGTATTCAATGCTAGACTTCAGTCTCTTCCGGCAGATCCCTTTTATGGCACTGTGATGGTTGGTGTGGAAAATGAGTGCCAAAAATATGGATATAAAGTATTCTTCCAGACGATCGCCCACTCTGATGATAGTAGCCTGTGGGAATTGCACAAAAGTGGGCATCTTGATGGCTTGATCTTCGTGGGGGCTGACGTTTATGCAGGTATTATCCAACAGGCAAAATCCTATGATATTCCCGCTGTTTTAGTCGATAACTGGTTGCCAGATATGACAGTGGATTGTGTGGTGACAGACAATCGAGGAGGAATTATGCGCTTGGTAAATTATCTTGTCAGTCAAGGCCATGAGCGAATTGGGTTTATTGGCGGACCTCTCTCTCACCGTTCGTTACAAGAACGTTACGATGGTTACCGGGCTGCTCTTCGAGAAAACGGGATTGTTCGCAAGCATGAGTGGGGCTGGATCCACTCTGAACCCGGACCACAAGTGGATCAAGGGCGTGAGGGGATGGAGGCCTTACTGGAGCGCGGGATGCCTGTGACTGCCATTATCACTGATAACGACAGCACAGCCCTTGGAGTGCTCCAAGCATGTGACTCTGCAGGAATAAAAGTACCAGAGGATCTTTCTTTAGTTGGTTTTGATAATGTGGAACTAAGTGAGTATGTCAATCCGCCTCTCACCACGGTTCATATTCACAAACATCGCATGGGGGCTATGGCAGCCCGACGGTTACATGAACTGTTAGTAAACAAAGATGCTGATGTCCCTTTGCGAATTACCTTGGGAACAGAATTAATCATTCGCAAATCAGTAAAACAGTTGCAAAAATAGCAGGAGGCATTTTATGTTTAAATTACGTCGTTTATCTAAACAACCGATTTTAGAACCAATTGCTGAACATCCTTGGGAAAGGGCTGCTGTTTTTAATTGCGGTGTAACGCTCTATCAAGGCAAGGTTCACATGATCTATCGGGCTTCCGATCGTGATTTCTCTGTTTTAGCCCACTCTGAGCCGGATAAAAGGCATAAATTCACTTCGTCGTTTGGCTATGCAGTAAGTGATGACGGGATCAACTTTACCCGGGAAACGCAACCCATTTATATGGGAGAAGGCGCGCAAGAAGCTTGGGGCGTGGAAGACCCCCGCATCAGTAAAATAGGCGATACATTTTATATGCTCTATACGACCTTTGGGGGTAGAGCCTGGGATGATCATAGGATCGCGATGGCTTCATCGAAAGATTTGCGTACTTGGCAACGGCATGGGGTTATCCTTGATGAGCCTAATAAGGATGCTGGTTTTCTTGAAGAGAAAATAAACGGAAAATACATGCTCTTCCACCGAAGACTACCCCATATTTGGGCGGCATTTTCCGCTGACTTACAGGACTGGGAAGAACACCAGATCATTATGAAGACTATCCCTGGTGGGTGGGAGGAAAATAAGATTGGGATTGCGGGACAACCGATTCGCATTCGCCAAGGCTACCTCATGCTTTATCATGCCGTCGATAATGAAAAGAACTATCGTTTAGGCGCCGCCCTTTTAGATGGTAAGGATCCTACCAAAGTTGTGCAACGTTTGCCAGAACCCATCCTTGAGCCAGAACTGGAATGGGAAAAAGTTGGGCATGTACCCAATGTAGTATTTAGTTGTGGGCAAGTTATTAAAGATGACTTCCTTTTCGTCTACTATGGTGGAGCAGATGAAGTAATTGGGGTGGCTGGGATTGAACTGAATAAAATCGTCTTTTAGAGGGAGCGATCGATAATTGTGCAAACTATCCCCCAAGTGGAGTTGGCCTATATTGAGCAATTCCCCGAAATTCCCAGACCATTACGGGGGCGGAATTGGACTAAAATAGCCCAAAGCTATGCGCGTTTAGTTTTTTCAGAAGAAACAAAGGGACTGGATCAACCCCTCTTAAAAATAACTCAGCTTTCGCAACCCACTCGTGGCGGATACCGCGGTGCTGTTTTTAATATCCCAAGTTACGTCGGGCGCAATGGGCAACAGGCAGAAGCTCTGACTTGCTTAGGTGCCTTAGTTGGCGGAGGATTAGCAGGATTTGACTTGACTAGATTTCAGGGTCGCAATTGGGTAGCCCTGGCTGATGCTTATTATACAGAGATTAATGGTCATGGTTTAGTACTCAATCAAATAGACTCTGCGCAAACAAGTGGAACATTTTGGTATGATATCTTTCCTAGTTGTTTATATTTTCATCTGGATGCTTTAAATCCTAGCAATTCCGAACGGCGCAAAAAGATGCGCCAGATTGCTAGTAGCTGGCTCCAAGCTATCCCTCACTTGAAGCATAACTTCGAACATACAGGCTTTGATTTTTACAAGATGCAACCATGTGATTCAGATTTTTGGGTAGAACCAGATGCCGCTATTGGCCTTGCTTACTTGTTTTACGTATCCTATGTTTTGTGGGGAGATGCAGAGTATCTACAAGCATCCTTGGATTGTATGACAGAAATGGCAAACTACCCAGATAATCCTTATTATGAGATCCTTGGTTCTTATGGACCTTGCCTAGCTGCACGTTTGAATGCTGAGCAAAGTACAGATTTTCCCATCGAGAAATTTCTTAGTTATGTCTTTGATTTTTCATCGGCGGCGCGCCCGGGATGGGGAATCATCCAAGACCGTTGGGGTGATTATGATGCCCATGGACTCGCTGGTAGTACTACTGATTCAAATGGCTATGCTTTTGCAATGAATACCTTTGTTACTGCAGGTCTCATTGCACCTATGGTGAGGTATGCACCCCAATATGCCCGTTCAATCGCTAAATGGCTTCTTCATGTCTATGTCAACAGTAACTTGTTTTTCCCTGACGATCTGCCTCCCGAAATGCAACGAAATCATGCTTGGACTCAGGCTACAGGGATTGAGAACATTTGTTATGAAGGGGTGCGCCATCAAGGAAAGACAGTTCCCTATGCTACAGGGGATCAGCCTGGTTTTTTTAATCCCTATGGCGCTTGGTCAGTAGGTTTTCTTGGCGGCCTATTTACGGAGACGAACGTTCCCGGAATTCTAAGGATTGATCTAGTGCGAACCGAATTTCATGGTCCTGCCTCTTATCCTACGTACTTGCTCCATAATCCATACAATCAACGGCAACTTGTAGAAATAGACTGGGAGAACCCTGGTCAGGATCAAGCAGTCGATGTATTTGATTTGGTCTCGCAGCATTTCATTACCACAAAAGTTCGCGATCGGTTGCGAATTGAGTTAGCACCTGACCAAGCTGCAGTTCTCGTGATTCTCCCTGGGGAATTTGCGGATGAGATTCTAGAAGGTTGCAGAGTGCGAAATGGAGTCACTTATGCCTACCCAGTGAAGTCAAAAGATGCATTGCAACGCATTCCTTTACCTACTGGGCATTTGGCTTTCGCCAAGCCGGTTAGAGTTTCATCTGCTTTAGAAACAGCATTTTCCGGTAAGGGAGCGGTTGATGGTGACTGGGGTACTGCGTGGCAACCGGCGCCTAACGATCGGAGGCCGTGGATCAGCGTTGATTTTGAAAGCATACAGTTAGTGAGGCGCCTGAAATTGCGTTGGAAAAGGGATCTTCATCCCGCATCCTATGTAATTTCTATATCGCAGGATGAAAAACATTGGGTAGAACTTAGCAAAATATCTGGTGGATCGCCAGGTCTTAACCAAATTATCCTTTCCCAACCAATAGAAGCAAATTATCTAAAAGTTAGTTGTATACCCAAAAGCTCTAGTCGCCAATGTGCCTTGGTTGAGCTGGAGGTTTATTAAAACTCATTTCCAGAAAGGATGGGCAAAAGTGAACCGTTACGGACACAACACTAAAATTAACTTTACTATCTTAATGCTTGTCCTAGTCGTTATGGGCATAGTGTGTCCAGATGTAACTTTTAGCCGTGAAATCCGTTATCATGAGTATCTGCATAGCCTGAATAAGATCGCACGCCCCAATCTTGAGTTAAGAGTGGACGGAACTGCCATGACAAGAACATCTTTGGTTACATTAGACACTCATGGAAACGCCCTTTTGGAAGAAGAAGGCTATATCGAATGGACAGTAGATGTGCCTGCTACCGGTCTTTACAATATAACCCTCGTGTATTACCCTGTGCAGGGTCGCGGAACCAGTATGGAGCAAGAGATCTTAATTAATGGCGAACGTCCTTTTGCAGAAGCCCGTTATTTGATCTTCCACCGCATCTTCGGCGATGCTGGCCCAATTGTCCGCGATAGTTTGGGTAATGAGATACGTCCTGCTCAAGTGGAATATCCAGCCTGGCAAAGGCAACCGCTAATGGATTCGCGCGGTTACACTCAAGAACCATTTTTGTTCTATCTTGCCCGAGGGCCGAACACAATTCGCTTAATAGCTCATCAAGAACCGATGGTAATCGGGGAGTTAATTATTGGCCAGGTTGCGCAGCCTGTTGCCTATCATGAGGCTGCAACCACATGGCCTGAGCACCATGCAACTGGTGTGCTTGTGAAGATCCAAGGAGAAGAGGCTCTCTATCGCTCTCATTCGACCTTGTTTCCCATCTCAGATACGGGCGATCCCACTATGGAACCCTATCATCCAGCTGAAATACGCCTCAATTCTATCGGAGGGTGGCGCTTTAATCAACCAGGCCAATGGATTACGTGGGAGTTTACTGTGCCCCAATCGGGATTATATAAGATCGCCTTTAAGGCAAAACAGAATATTCGCCGCGGTATCTCTAGTAATCGGCGTGTATTGATTAATGGTGAGGTTCCTTTTTCCGAACTTAATGCAGTCGAATTTCCCTATTCAACGAGTTATCAAATGCACGTCTTAGGAGATCAGAACGAACCTTATTTGATTTACTTAGATGAGGGCGATCATGAAATAACTCTCGAAGTTGTCTTAGGTGATCAGGCAGACTTAGTTCAGGCTGTAGAAGAGAGTCTATATCAACTTAACACCATTTATCGGGCAATCATTATGGTGGTATCCCCCGATCCTGATCCTTTGCGAGATTATCAATTGGCAGAGCGGATTCCTGAGGTTTTAGTGCAAATGGCGAAGGAAGCAGAAATTCTCCATGGGATCGCTGACCAGATGGAAGAAACTACAGGCCAACGCGGTGGCCATATGCTCACAGTGCGCAATTTAGCTTTGCAACTAGAGAGTATGGCACAGGCGCCCGAATCAATTCAAGTCCGCTTAAGCGAGTATCGGGACAATCTAAGTGCTTTAGGTACTTGGATATTGCAAACGATGGAACAACCCCTCCAAATCGATTACTTTCTAGTGGCAAGTCCTGAACAAAAACTACCCCCGGCAGCACCAACCATGGGGCAAACTGCCCGGCATGAACTCGCAAAACTGATTGCTTCGTTTACTCATGACTACAGCTCTCTTGGTGATGTAGGGGATGTTGCGGGTGAGCGTACAGTTAAGGTATGGATTGGTACGGGGCGGGATCAAGCTCAAGCTCTCAAGACCATTATTGAGGACAGCTTTACTCCGCAAACAGGAATTCGGGTTGATTTAGAACTTGTGAACATGAATATTCTTCTCCAAGCAACCCTTGCTGGCCAGGGCCCTGATGTGGCTTTAGGTGTGGATCCTTCCCAACCAATGAACTTTGGGTTGCGAGGGGCGGTATTAAATTTAGCAGATCTACCTGATTATCCTGAAATTGGCGATCGTTTTTATCCAGCATCTTTAGAACCGTTTACCTTTCGCAACAGTGTCTACGCCCTTCCTGAACAGCTACCTTTCTTTATGCTATTTTATCGCCAGGATATCCTCAATGAATTGGGACTCACTATTCCCCAGACTTGGGATGATGTGTTACATATCATCCCAGAACTCCAGAAAGATAACATGAACTTTGGGTTACCTTATACAGAAATTAATCGTAACGTAGGGGGAAATATTGGTGAAGCTCCTGCAGGGGGCGGTAGTCTTTCGGCTAGCCAAGGGGTCTTGAGCTTCCTCATGTTGCTTAACCAACAAGGGATCGAATTGTTTGCTGAAGATGCTGTTCAAACAAATCTCCATACCCAAGCTGCCTTTATTGCTTTTCAGTTTTGGACTGATCTATATGAACTGTATGATCTACCAGTAGAGTATAATGCGGAAAACCGATTTCGCCTTGGAGAAATGCCTCTGTTGATCGCACCATATACGCTTTATAATACCCTGACCGTTTTTGCTCCTGAGCTTAGAGGTGAATGGGGATTCGCTCCGGTTCCTGGTGTCATGCAATCTGATGGCACAATTGATCGGACTGTGCCTGCAAGTGGAACAGCAAGCGTAATCTTAAGCAGTGCGGCAGACAAAGACGCTGCCTGGGAATTTCTGAAATGGTGGACAGGGGCAGATGTGCAAACCCGGTATGCACTAGATTTGGAAGCATTAATGGGTACGGCTGCCCGTTATCCAACCGCAAATCCAGAGACACTACGTAATTTACCATGGCCGATCGAAGATTACCGGAAACTGCAGGAACAACTTGCCTGGGTGCAAGGCGTTCCAGAAGTCCCGGGAGGCTACATGGTTGGCCGCCATTTAGACAACGCATTCCGCAGGGTTGTGGAGCAACAGGCACCAATTAGAGAAACCCTCTTGGATTACAATCGGGTGATGAATGATGAGATCACTTCAAAACGGGATGAATTAGGTGTTAATAAACGGGAAGGGGCGAATGGGCCATGAGAAGTGGGGCGTTCTTTAAGAAGTGGGGCATCTCCTATTTATTTGCCGCCCCTTACGTGATCCTGTTCTTACTGTTTACTGTAGTTCCAGTCCTGATCGCAGTAGGATTGAGTTTCACTTCATACAACATGCTCCAGCCACCAGTCTGGGTAGGTTGGGCTAATTACGTGAAATTACTTTTTGCCGATGACGTTTTTTTGATAGCGGTTAAAAACACCTTCTTATTTTCTGCAATTACAGGTCCTGTAAGCTATATGCTTTGCCTTATCTTAGCCTGGTTTATTAATGAACTCAAGCCAACAGTACGAACATTTTTAACGTTATTATTTTATGCCCCGTCTATTTCGGGCAACGTATTTATGATTTGGACCATTCTCTTTAGTGGTGATGCCTATGGTTGGGTTAATAGTGTCCTTATTCGCTTAGGAATCATCTATGAACCTGTTCGGTGGTTAACAAATCCCGATACACTCATGTGCGTAACAATTTTGGTCACTTTGTGGATGAGTTTGGGTACATCATTCCTGGCCTTTATTGCAGGCCTGCAAGGCATCGATGATACGCTCTATGAAGCTGGTGCCCTCGATGGGATTCGCAATCGCTGGCAAGAATTGTGGTTTATTACTTTACCAGCAATGCGGCCTCAACTGATGTTTGGTGCAATCATCTCCATAACCACATCCTTTGCTGCCGGAAGCAATATTGTAGCATTGGTAGGATTTCCGAGTACAGATTATGCTGGGCACACAGTAATAACACACTTAATGGATTATGGTAATATTCGTTTTGAAATGGGATACGCCTCAGCCATCGCAACGCTACTGTTTCTGGTGATGCTAGGCACACAACAACTTGTCCAACGCTTACTACGGAAAATTGGTTGAGAGGAGGAGAGAGTGTGGGACTACCCATTTATCGGAAACGCGTCACCCGTTCTTCTGGTGGAGATGTAGCCTCCTTACTAATGTTAGTAATTTTAGGAGCCTTTATGGCACTGCCCATGGTCTATGTAATTAGTAGCGCTTTTAAACCCTTGAATGAGTTATTTCTCTTTCCACCGCGGTTTTTTGTGCGTAATCCAACACTTGATAATTTTAAAGATTTGGGAATCCTGATGGCAGAGTCGTGGGTACCCATCTCCCGGTATCTCCTCAATACCGTGATTATTACAAGCGTGGGAACAGCAGGCCATGTGCTATTTGCTTCCTTGTGTGCTTTTGCCATCTCTAAACATCGTTTTCCCGGTTCGCGGGTAATCTTTAATTTAATTGTGATCTCCTTAATGTTTGCTCCTGAGGTAACTGCTATTCCGAATTACCTTACCATCTCTTATCTGGGATGGATCGATAGTTACCGAGCGGTAATCATACCAGCATGGGCATCGAGTCTAGGCTTATTTTTGATGAAACAGTTTATGGATCAAATGGTACCGGATAGTCTTTTAGAAGCGGCCCGGATTGACGGAGCTAGTGAGGTACAAGTTTTTTGGCAAGTAGCGATGCCCACTGTGAGGCCTGCCTGGTTAACTCTCATTATTTTATCGTTCCAGAGCTTATGGGGCAATACTGGGAGCACCTTTATCTATAGTGAGAACTTGAAGACGTTGCCGTATGCCTTAAATCAAATTGTGGCAGGAGGCATTGCCCGGGCTGGTGTTGGCGCTGCCGTTGCTTTGGTAATGATGATCGTTCCAGTAACAGTCTTTATCGTTAACCAGCGGAGTGTGGTTCAAACGATGGGCACCTCCGGCTTGAAGGAATAAAGCAGGAAGGGGTGAGATCTGTGCGCAAATTAGTTGGCTGGTTCATTATCTGTGTAGTTCTTGGCGGGGGTCAACTGGCATTTGCCGCTCCATATGCGAGTTATACCTATGATTTTTATGGTAATCCGGTACCTGCTGCCCAGGCTTACATTGCTCAGAGTATTATTGATGGCTCAGCACTGGGTACTTCACCTTTAAGAGAACCGCGCGATATTGCTGTGTCTACTACCGGGGAAGTTTTTATCGCCGATACGGGTAATCACCGCATTTTAAAACTTGACCAAAGTCTAGAACTTAGTCAAGTGATCGATGGTTTTGTCAAAGATGGTGTTAAGCAAAACTTCAGCTCACCTATTGCCCTCTATGTCACAGAGCAAGAACGGCTATATATTGCCGATCGGGACAATTCACGGCTTGTGGAGCTGACAACTTTTGGAGATTTTGTACGGATCATTGGATCCCCCCAGACTGATTTAAGAGGTGCTTTGCCTGAGAATTTTAACTATCGTCCTTTCCAAGTCGCAGTAGATCAAGGTGGGCGTATCTATGTGTTAGCCGATGGTATTTACGAAGGCTTGCTCGAATTTGATGTGGATGGCAATTTTCGCGGCTTTCTTGGGGCACCTCTAGTGAGGCCGACGATCTTAGAACGCTTTTGGGCACAGATTGCTACACAGGAACAAAGAGGCCAAATGGCCTTATTCCTTCCTACAGAATACAGTACGGTAGATTTAGATGAGCGCGGTTTTCTCTATGTAGCTGAAAACAACCAAATCAGACGCTTGAATCCTAGTGGTACTGATGTAATCCGTAAGAATGGTTTCTTTCATCCAATTGGTGATGTACCCACTGCGCGGGAATACCGGATCACGGATGATGTGCGTTCGTCAGCCTTTATAGATATCGTTGCTCGTTCAAATGGTCTCTACTCTGTCCTTGATCGCCAACGGGGCCGCGTCTTCACCTATGAAAGTGATGGGCATCTTTTATATGTTTTTGGAGGACTGGGAAATACCACTGCAAGCTTACGGGTGCCAGTGGCTTTAGACGTACTAGATGATACTATTTTGATCGTGGATCGAGGTGCCAATCGAGTTGTTGTTTATGAACCGACCGCCTATGCCCGGCTTATCCATGCCGCGATTGGTGAGTACCAAGGGGGAAATTACGAACAATCTGCAGAGCTGTGGGGTGAGGTACTACAATATAATTTAAATTATGACATGGCCTATACAGGCATTGGCACAGCTCTTCTTCGACAAGAGCACTTTGCAGAAGCGATGGCTAATTTCCGCTTAGGTAACAATCGGGAACAATACTCAAAAGCCTTCGGTCTTTATCGCGGCGAGGTAATGGCACAGAATTTTGGCAAAGTGATGAGCGGAATATTCATAATTTTGGGAGTGGCCTTTATCTGGGTGAAACTGCGACCAAAGCTTTTAACTGCACAGGGTGGGGTAACCCACAGCGAGGCTGCAGCTTCCAGATTTGTAGCAGTAAAAAACCCACAAGGTTACTTGACAAGTCTCCGCTATGCGAAACATGTGATCTTCCATCCTTATGATGGGTTTTGGGATCTCAAACATGAAAAACGAGGAACAATGGGAGCAGCTCTCACCATTGTTGGTATGGTTTCCCTAACTTATATAGTGATGCGGCAGTATACTGGGTTTATCTTTAATCCTCGGGATCTTTCCCAACTCAATGTCTTGATCGAATTAGTGAGTGTCTTGGTGCCTTTTTTCCTGTGGGCGGTAGTGAACTGGGCTTTGACTACTTTGATGGATGGGAAGGGAACACTCACGGATATTATCATCACGACTGCTTACGGTTTAGTCCCTTTTGTGGTAATAAATTTGCCCTTAACGTTTGTGAGTAATTATTTGACTTTGGAAGAGGGGACATTTTACTACTTTATTGGAATCATTGGGGCGCTATGGACGATTGCTTTAGTGTTTATTGGTATGATGACAATTCATGACTATGACACTAGGAAGAATTTTTGGACCTGCCTTTTAACGGTGGTGGGGATTGGCATTGTTTTGTTTATCTCGTTGCTGTTTGTGCATGTAATTAATGTTGTAGCAGGGTTTGTATCGTCGGTTTATGTCGAATTAGTACTACGGTTATAGGGGGTGAAAAAATGCGATATCTAGGTTTACTCGCAATTGCATGTTTGTTCTTTAGTTTGACTTTGCCCTTAGCAGCACAGATTCCAGCTGATTTTATCCTAGCTGCAGAGAATGATTACTTGGCTCTCTATATTCATCATGATACTACAGAAATTGCCCTGTGGGATAAAACCGCTTCTACGTCGTGGTTTTCTAATCCAGAGGGACGCAATAGGCGCCAAGGGATAGCCCATGATGTGATCCAAATTCGTTATGATGCTCCAACGAGCCCAGATAAGCTCATGAATAGTTATGCCCATAGTGTCCAATTGGGACAAGCGAATATTTTCCCAATTGCAGGAGGGGTTCGGGTCGAGTATCTGTTTGGTTCTGAGTATACTGACAATATCGCGCTTGTGCCCCAGATGATCAAGGCAGGGATATTTGAACAGGAAATTCTCAGCCAGGTGACTCAAGCTGAGCAAAATATCTTGTTTCGCTATTATACTCCAATCATGTTACGGGATCCTTATCCGTTCGAATTGAGTGTGACTAGTGCAGCGCAAAGACTGGAGAAGCAATTGTTCGCTGACTTAATCGTCGTTCCTGTAACAGAAGATTATGATACTCTTGTAAATAATGCCCAATTTATTGAGCAACAATTGGCTGAGTCTAATTACAGCGCCGAAGAACAACAGCAGCTCACCCGCGAGTTACAGCAAATAGAAGACCGAATTGCCGATTACCGGATGGACGTTCTGTATGGTCTTTTAGAAAAATTTACTGGTTATCTTTTGGGAAGCGGTGAAGGTGGTCGCTCAATTGGTTATCGCCATGACATTACCAGCACTTCTGATCTTGGGCTTGCGGATTTTTCTCACTTAAGAGAAGAGCCTAGCTATCTTTTAGGTCGTTTGGCGCCCTTGCTTCAAGATCAAGTCGAACGAATTTTTCATAACGTAAATTATCGAATCGAAGATTTGGCGCGGGATCATGTGCAAAATCGTCTTGATCCACCTGTCCCTTCCGTGGAACGCTTCTTCATACCGGTGGAATACTACCTGGATGGTCAGGCTCTAGTTGTGCAGATACCTATGGATGAAGTTGTTTATCCTCGAAATCAACCGACCGTTTTTGATGTTAACTGGGATGGGACTTTAGGCTCAGAGCTATTAATATATGACCATACGCGCGAGCTGGAAACATATCCCTTAACAAGTATTGCTTTGATGCGCTACTTTGGTGCCGCAGATAGCGAAGGCGAAGGTTATATTTTCGTTCCCGATGGCAGTGGTGCTATTATTCATCTTAACAATAACAAACTAAGTCAAGCGCTCTATAGTGAGCCAGTATATGGCCGGGATGGTGCTTTGCCAACTAGCGAACAGCTTGCTTATCAAAAACGAAAAAATCACCTACCCATCTTCGGTATGAAAGTGGAGAACAAAGCGTTTTTGGCTGTAATTGAAGAGGGAGAGGCGATTGCCCAGATTAGGGCTGATATTGCTAGACCAACAACTCCTTATAACATTGCGTACGCAGCATTTCAGACAATTTCTAAGGCTACTCGCCGTTTAGATCAGTTTACCCAGATTAATCTATATCAAAGCAGACCGTACCAAGGAAACATTCGAATCCGTTATGAGTTTCTCTATGATGAAGAGGCCAACTTTAACGGGATGGCCCGTCGTTATCAGGAGTATTTAGTTGAGCGGGATCAGCTTACCTCCCGTATTCAAGGAGATGGAATACCTTTTTTCCTTGAAGTGATTGGAGTAGTGCCAAAAAGAGAGCCTGTTTTGGGAATAGCCAGAGAGGTACAACTACCTTTAACAACTTTTGAGCAAGCACAGGCAATGGTTACAGAGTTACTAAATTCTGGGGTTAATAACCTTAGTCTCCGCTATTCTGGTTGGCTTAAGGGAGGTATAAATCACATTTATCCCACAGGTGTCCACCTGGCACCAGGGCTTGGTGGCGCAGACGGATTTGCTTCTTTAGTGCAGTATCTAAGGGAAAATAACGTGACATTTTATCCCGCTGTTGAATTTTTAAAAGTACAGCGCTCAGGGCTGCTTCAGGGATTTATTCCCCAGAGAGATGCTGCGCGGGCTGTCAATGGACTTTATGCGACTTTACCGGAGTTTGATCCGGTTACAAACAAGGCACTTCCTCAACCAACCCGCTATATACTGGCAAGCCGTGTCTTGCCAAAACTAGTTGATGATTTTCTCGCTGAATACCGTCCGTTAAATGTACAGGGTTTGGCTGTACCCAGTCTAGGAGAAGAAGTGCATTCCGACCTACAGCGCAACCAAAGGCAGGTTGTCGATCGGGTTCAAGCAGCAATTCAGATTGGGGAACAATTAAATAAACTGGTGGCAGCAGGTCTTACATTGCAGGTGGATGGGGGGAATGCTTTGGCTATTCCCTACGCTAGTTCCATTTTAGGTGTGCCGCAAACAAGCACTGGTTATAACCTTGTTGATGGAGAAGTACCTTTTTTGCAAATGGTTTTGCATGGCTTTGTGGATTATGCCGGTGAACCATTAAATTTAGCCGTGGATCGGCAAGAAAGTATCTTAAGGGCAGCACAAACTGCAAGTGGCCTGTCAATGCAACTTATCTGGGCAGACGCCTCTGTCTTGAAAGAAACAGAATATGCCCATCTCTTAAGTGTGCAAGGGGACTACTGGCTTAGTGAAGCCGTCCAGATCTATGAGAAGTACAATAGGGAGCTGGGGGATTTGGCCAAGGAGAGGATTGAGGAGTTTCACAGCATCAGTCCTGAGTTGACACTAACCCGGTTTAGCAATGGTGATGAAGTGATTGTCAACTTCGGACACGATGAGCTGGAATATGCAGGTACTATGATTCCAGCTCGGGAGTTTGTGCGTTTGAGGGGAGTGAGATAGGGATGCTGAAACGGCTTAAATTGAGTTTGAATGCACAAAGGAGTCTCTTAGGGTTCTTGTTTACTTTGCCTTTTATCCTTGGCTTTGGAGCTTTCTTGGCCTACCCCTTTGTCCAGTCCGTGATATTTAGTTTAAGTAAACTTACAATTGTTCCCACAGGTTATGTCCTCGATTTCGTGGGCTTAGACAATTATCGACACGCCGTTTTTGTTGATCCCCGTTTTCGGCAGGTGTTTGTGGAAACAGTAGTTAGCATGGCAATGAAGATACCAGTAATCTTGATCTTTAGTTTTTTCGCCGCCAACTTGCTTAATCAAAAATTCCGTGGTAGAACGATGGCGAGAGTGATCTTTTTCCTACCCGTGATCATGGGAGCTGAGATTACTTTAAGGATGCAACAAGCTGATTATATGCAGCAAGCCATGAGTTTGAGCGAATCAGGCTTGATTCCCCTCAGTGCTTTACAGGAATTTTTAGGGAGTTTAAAGTTGCCAATGGTCTTTGTGAACTTTATCTTTGCAGCCATCAATGAAATTCCAATGATAATTCGTTCGTCAGGGATTCAAATTCTCATCTTTTTAGCAGCCTTGCAGTCGATTCCCAAGTCTTTGTATGAAGCGGCTCATATGGAAGGAGCTACAGGTTGGGAAGCATTTTGGAAGATTACCTTCCCCTTAATTTCCCCTTTGTTGTTGGTAAATGTGGTCTATACTATTGTGGATTCGTTTACAGCCCCTGACAATGTACTCTTGGAGCTGATTCAAGATGCGGCCTGGGGTGGCGCTGGCTTTGGGGTTAGTACGGCGATGGCGTGGATCTATTTTAGTATGATTATTGTAATTCTGGCGATTACGATGGTTCTGGTTGGGCGGGAGGTGCATTATGAAAGCTAATAAGATACTAGAAAAGTTGGCTCGCTTGATGAGGTTTGGCTTATTAGTGGGGATTGGATTTATTATTGTCTATCCTCTCTTAAGACAGATATCAGCGGCAGTGATGCACCCGGATGACATGTATGATCTGACTGTCAATTGGATCCCGCGCACCTTAACAACCATGAATTTTAAGGTGGCGTGGGAGATGTTAGATTATCCCCGGGCGCTCCTCAATACGCTGGGTACTGCACTGCTCTTGAGCACCTTGGAGTTAGCGTCAACCATGATTATTGGTTATGGATTTGCGAGGTGGCGGTATCCAGGCTCCAATGTAGTATTTGCGATGGTGTTATTGTCTATCATTATCCCTCCTCAAATGGTGATGGTGCCTTTATTTCTTAATTTCCGGTATTTCGATCTCTTTGGCTTGTTGCCGGAACCGGGGATCAATTTAATCGGTAGTTTTTGGCCAATGGTGCTGATGGCACTGACGGGAACAGCTAAGCGCAGTGGACTATTTATCTTTATCACTCGCAACTTTTTCAGGGGCATGTCTACTAGTCTTGAGGAAGCAGCATATGTGGATGGGGCAGGACATCTTAAGACCTTTTTTCGGATTATGGTTCCCAATGCTACACCGATTGCTATGATTGTTTTCTTGTTTTCGTTTGTATGGCAATGGAATGACTTGTTTTATACCGATCTCTTCATGCAAGGCCGAAATTTATTACAAATTGGATTACTCAGCATTAATGCCCAGTATAACTATCCTTGGGCTAACAAAGCAGTGGAAGGAACATACATCCAGCTTGTGAATAATGCCGGAATGCTGTTGTATATTCTCCCGGTACTAATCTTATACGCATTTCTGCAAAGATATTTTATTGAAAGTATTGAAAAAACTGGATTGGTTGGTTAGGGGGGTGAGATGGAAATATATTAATGGACTACCAAAAAAATAAAGGAGGACTTAGAATGAAAAGGTTAGTTTTAGTTGTAGCGCTTGTGACTATTGTTATGCTAAGTGTACCGGTGTTTGCAGCCGAGTATGATCTAGGTGGGGAGACTATCAAGATTGCCGGTCACGTAGCCGATGGGATGCGGGAGTACTTTACCGATGGTGAAGGCCGCGGTCGCTTAGAGAGAGTGGAAGAAGCGTTTAATGTAAATATCGAGTTTGTCCAGATTGAATGGGATGGTGCAGAAAATAGAATATTGACCAGTATTCTTGCGGGTGATCCTGTAGGTGATCTTTTGTATGTATCTAACCGGTGGTTGCCTCTGTTAGCGGGTAACGGGGCTCTCTTACCTTTAGACGATGTCTTAACAGATGATTATTATGCGAGCTTGCCTGGATCTCATCGGAATATGCGAGAGCTTTATTCTAGCTACCAAGGTCAGTCCTATGGAATTTCGGTGAACGGAAGTTATCAGAGAGATATGGATATTGGCTCCGCTCAAGGATGGATCTACAATAGAGATTTGTTTGTTGAAGCTGGCTTGCCGACTCCTAATGAGTTGCAAAATGAAGGAAATTGGAATTGGGAGACAATGCAGGAGTTAGCGATCGCTTTAACCCAAGACTTAGATGGTGATGGAGTTATCGACGTGTATGGTGTTGGTGCCCGTCTTGATCCGTGGCCAGTGGAACAGGAAATGGCCACCTATGCTAATGGTGGCGATATCATGAAGTTCGTCAATGGAAGAGCGGTCTATGCCATGAATGACCCGCAAGCGATCGAAGCGATTGAAATGTGGAAAGAACTCGATCAGGTTCACAATGCCGTGATGGTAGGCGATAGGTACGACATTCGGGCTGAGTTTAACCAAGGTAAGGTAGCAATGTTTAGACTCGATCTATATGCCCTGCCTGATCATGCCAATGAAGTTGATTTTGACTATGGTTGGGTGTTCTTCCCCCAAGGTCCGCAGGCTGATGATTTTGTGAACCCAGTCTGGGGCTTTGAAATGTTTGTCTTGCCCATTACAAATGATGAGCCCGCGGCGATGGCTGCCCTGGTTGATATGCTCTTTGAAACCTCCGCTAATTACCGAGATTTGGCAGCTTACGAAGATGAGTTTGTTGAATACTTCCTCCCTTATGTTAGGGATTGGGATTCACTGGAGACGATCAAAGAAATGCTCCATAAAGCAAGGCTTTGGGATAATATTCCTGGATTAGACACCGAACTAAATGATGCACTTGTTAAGGCAACCATGGGTGATGGCAGTGCCAAGTCCGAAATGGATGCAGTTGCACCAACGATTCAATCCTTCATTGATCAAGCATACAATCAATAGATGAAAACAATTGATCGGGGGACTGTCCCCCGATCAATTGGATCAAATTAGCTGATTTCGTACTAAGGGCGATTCAGCACAGCATCAATGCGCTCGTGGATCTCCGTTTCTTCCAGGGGCTTGGTTAGAAAATCTGTAGCACCAGCTTTCATGGCTTCCAGAACCTTATGCTTTTGACCAGCGGCGCTAACAATGAGCACCTTGGCATCTGGGTCAAATTCCCGGATTTGGCGAAGAGCTTCGATGCCATCTAGGACGGGCATGGTAATATCCATCGTGGTTAAGTCTGGGCTCAGATCCTTATACTTCAAGATCCCATCCTCTCCATTAATCGCTTCACCGACAACTTCATGTCCTATATCCTCTAAGACTCCACTGCGAAAAAGCCTCTACAGTCCGCCCGTACGTCAATCCAAAAGCTTTTTCACAGGCTTTTTCTAAGACTCAGCATTAAAAAATGTGCCTTCATGGGCATAGGCCTAGCTTAGAAGCTAAATATCAGCTCCTATCTCTTCTCCTTTAACCTGCAGCGGGGATAGGTAAAAACCCCTTCCTGCGCCTTCTTTCTGCATCCTGGAGGGAGCGCCGCTTCTCGCCACGGCGCCATCTTAGTAGCTGTTTGACGTTGCGACCGATGGCGATAAAGCCAAACATGACACTTGATCTGTTAAGTCCGCGTACCCGAAGCTTCCCGGCACCTTGATCATGCTTTACGCAGGAAATGGTGCCTTCGATGGCCGCCCTTTTGCTTGTATTTTCCTTGTGCTTCTCCTGGTCGTTGAGCTGATCTCTGGTTTCTGCTGCGACTCGGTTCTTCTTGGTTATGGTCAGTCTATGGGCTTCCTTGTTAGGCGAGGTGGGGCATCGATTCCTATCTGGACAAGCTTTACAGGTTTCCAGGTTGAAATGAACTAAAATGGTATCTCGCTCTTTGTCGTAAATCGAAAAGTCGCTTGGGTGACCAGCAGGGCAATGTGTTACTTTGTCTCCGTCAAAGATGAACTCATTAATAGGAATTTTCTTCGTCTCTCTTCCCGTCATGTTCGTATAGTGCATTGAAACATCCTGGTTCGCCGCTGTCTCATAAACAGATTCGCCAGAATAACCGCCGTCAACATAAAGATCCTTGAGGCCATGTTGTTCTGCCAAGTGAGGCAGTGCCTCCTTTGCCATTGTAGTGTCTGCGACGATGTTCTTTTCTAAAATGTAATCCGTTATGAGTTGAACGGGATTTTCATCAGCGCAGGTTTCAGTTATGTTAGCAACATAACCCACATACACCTCATTACCTTTTACACGGCAGGTAGCATCTTCATCGTACGCCGAACGGAGGTGACCGGAGGTTGTGCCTTTCTCATGTTCTCTTGCTTTCCAGACACCGACTTGCTCATCGTACTCAGCTTGCTCGATAAAAAAACGGGCCAGAAGCTCGATCTCGCGCTTTCCTTGCAGTTCCTCGTGTTGGGCGACTATGGTAAGTAGCGTTGCGCATAATCCGAGCATTTCCCGTAGGCGACTGGGCACTTCACGGGATTTCACCTTGTAAAGCAGGTTCTTCTTAAAGGATGGTTCAAGTACTTCGAGAAGTTCCGGCGTAAGCAGTTCCACTGGACAGGCTTTTATTGCTTGTTTTAAGACATCAAAGCTTAAAGCGAGGCGGCCGGCCCGACGAATATTACTCATAATCTGCGTAGAATCCATTCGCATTTCCTCTCGGGTGAGTCCTATGTAGGCCATGAGATGATCGGATATCTCCCGAAATTGCTGATGAATTAGGCATTCCCTTCCGGGGTTCAGTAATGCATACTGGTAGAGACGTTCCCGAAATTCGTAGATGGTTCGTTCCGATAAGGAGTATTCCCATAGGCCACGGACACCTAAAGCCCACCGTACTTGAACATTGAAATTAAATTGCTCCAGGGTTTGTTCTACTGTGTAGCTGTGCATAGCTGCAAGGATCTCTAGCCCAACCAAAATGTTAATCGGAAAGTTAGGCCTTCCAGTATCTTCGGAATAAAGCACAGAGAAGGGTTCTTCATCAATTTGACAGAAGACATGTTCATAGAAAACAGGTGCCCATGAGTCGTGTAGCCTACGAACAACCGATGGATGCATCTCGCTAACCGAGGTGAAAAGACTCATTTGTTTATGGTCATCATTTGGTCTAAACACTGAAAACCCCTCCAAACAAATTAGCTGTCGATATCGCCGGTTTCCTTTAGTTATCTCGGTATTACTTCGACATTTGCTTGGGAAAATCCTTGTCAAAACCTAAGAAACTACGGTTTTAATGGGGTTTTCGCAGTGGAGTC
>Ga0265293_10005686_pt1 | contig 20609 bp, 8 predicted proteins | sample Munlanlewell138R_FD_192505 | JGI IMG/M metagenome (GOLD analysis project Ga0265293, IMG submission 192505) | Leachate microbial communities from a municipal landfill in Southern Ontario, Canada - Leachate well 138R | ecosystem: Engineered > Solid waste > Landfill > Unclassified | place: Canada... | reverse complement strand
AGCAAAGATTAAGAAAAAGAGAAGAAATAATATGGGAAGAAGAAGCAGTCATAGAAGAAGAATGGGAAGTTGAGGAAATAGATTGGGAAATGATTTTAGATATTTGGGGCAAAGTTTTTGACAGTTTGATTGAAAAAGGAGAATTTTCAATTAGGGAACTACAACACTTAGATGAAAGTGAAAAAGAAAAATGGCTTAGCCAAAGGATAAATATAGACCTGTTTATGATGTTTGTCATTACCGGAGTTCAATTAAAGATAGATGATAGGAATATTGATGAAAGGTTAGAGCTATTTACGAGACTTTGCAACAGGGATGAAAAATATAAAAGACTTATAGGCAAAACCATTAAATCTCACAATGAGAAGGATAAAAAGCCATTAATTTGGGATGAAATATTTATATCTCCTTATAAAATATTTATTGAGGGAGGGGTAAGGTAGTGTTTGGAAGAGAACAGTTACAAAAAGGTGGGGAATTATTTTTTTATCTATTAAAGAATCAAATAATACCCTTATCCGATACCCTTGCTTATGATTTTATAAATAATCCGGATATTCAGGAAATTGTAAAGACCATGGCGGAACAAGGAGGACTGAGAGTATTTGAAACTCGAGAAAATATTCATATGGTAAGCAAGGGTGATGATTCGATTTTTGCGACCTCTTATACTCAAATGAAATCCAAATACAAGAAGCTGGAAAGAAAGAAGCATTTTTATCTGGCAAACATAATAATCTGCATATATTTAGCGGAAGTGGATAAAGAAAAGAATATTCGTCTTAGATGGGAAGAGGAAGGCATCACTTATTATGCCTTGGAAAACCTTATTACCAATCAACTGGAGTCTTGGAAAAAAAGACTTGATGAAGAGGAAGGGTTTTCAGAAGATTGGGGAATAGCCATAGAAGAAATCTATGATATTTGGGTTAATGATTTTTCCATCAGCAAGCAATCAAAAACAGGAGAAATAGAAGTACAAAGAACCAGAGACAATAGATTCAGCTTTATCCATGAGGCCTTGAGGCCTTTAGCGGATCAAAACCTTATAATAGATAATACAATGGAGTTAAAAATATTACCAAAGAATGAATTGTACGAAAGATTGGATAGACTTTATCATAGACAGGAGCGGTATGATGAGATTATGAAGTTGATAGCGAGTACAAAGGAGGAAGAGGCAAATGCCCAGGCTGACCAAGATTAGAATCGTAGGCTGCAGATACGACAACTTCCGCAAAAGACATGAAAATTCCATATATGATTTGACACGGGACGGTGAGCCGGATCATACCCTTTTTACATTAAATAATCAAGGGGGCAAGGGGGTATTAATGCAATTAATATCCCAGATTGTAATGCCGGAAACAAGATGGGGCAAGCAAAGCGGCAATAAGATAACGAGCATGTTCTATGATCAAAGTAATAGGCTCAGACCCTATACCTTTCATGTAATCATGGAATGGAAGCTGGAGACTATCCCGGATAAATGGTTGATTACGGGTATTTGTATGTCTGCCTTCATGAGAAGTGAGGAAAAAGAAGAGGGAGAAGATAAGGGCGAGAGGCAAGTTGGACTAAATTATTTTCTATACACTCATGAACATCGTGGAGATACGTATTTTACTGTTGAAAGTATCCCTGCCTATTATACTAAAGATAGAAAGGCAGCGGAATACAAAGAGTTTGAAAATTTTATCAATGACAACAGGAAATACTTTATTAAATATTCGCAAAGTCAGGCAAAGAGATTGGATTCGGATTATTATAATTATCTAAGGAGTCTGGGAATAACCAAGCCGGAATGGGAGATTCTAAAACTTATAAATAAAGTTGAGGGCGGCGTAGGAGATTATTTTTCCCGGGCCTCCGATAACAGGGCAATATTTGACAGATTTATCATTCCTGCTATAACGGAAAATATGAAAAACTATATGGAAGAGGATCAGGACAGCTTAAAAGAAATGTTTAAAAGCAATCTGTCCATAACAAAGAATTTGCCTATTCTCCTTAAAAGAGAAGGAGATTTCAGAGAACTTATATATTATATAGAGCCTCTTATAGAGTCCACAGATGTTGGTATGAGAAGGATGCAAATGCTTGAAAGATGCATAGCCGACGGTAATAATATCTATGCTATATTAAAAAATATTTTTGCAGATATAGAAAAAGATATTGAAGTCTGGACAAAGGAGAAAGATAATTCATTAATAAAACAAAAAGAACTGAACTTTGAAAAGGATAATCTGCCTTATGTGCAGCTTATAAGGGAAGAGGCAGAATTAAATGATTCAATGGAAGAAAGCCTTGGGCTAAAAGAAGAAATATCAAAAACTATTGATGAATTATTGGAAAAAGAGAGGCGATATAAAGTCAGTGAGCTCCTGTTGGAAAAGAAAGATTTGCACAATAAAGAATCCGGATTTATAAAGAAAAGGGATATATTGAGAGAAACTTTAAAGGTAGAGGAAACCGAAGAAGAGATAAAAACTCTTGATGAAATAATAAAAGCCAAATGGGAAGAAACCCGTTTAAACTGGGAAAAAATAAGCCGGAATCATTATTCTTATATTAATTATCTAAAAAATAAGAATAATAAGCTGGAAAAAGTCAAAGCAAAAGAAAATAATGATATATTGCAAAAAAATATAGAAATAAAACTTTTTGAAGATAAGGAAAAGGCTTTGGAAAAAGATAAAGGAAAGTTGGAAGAGGTTTTTGATCCCTTTAGAATGGCTATGCCGGAGATACTTATAAGTGAGCTCAGGGAACAATATGATGAAGAATACCAAGGGATAGAAGATTTAGAAAAAGATATAACGGAAAATGAAAATCAAAAAGATAATGTATTAGCCTTGCAAACGGAAAACAAGGTTAAGATAGATATTTTAGAAAAACAAATAAAAGAACAAGAAAAGCTGTTAAAGGATGTAAAGGAAAAGGAAGAAGACCTGAAACAAAAAATATGCAGCCAACTTAATTTGGATTTTCACAAAGAAGTATATAGAGAAAGTTGGCTTGAAAACAAAAATTATCAGTTAAGTAAGCTCATTGAAGAAAAAAAGGAACTATTGGAAGAACAGAAACTGGAACTTTGGGAGAATAATTTAGACAAAAGCCTGAACACGGAGGATTATTGGATACCTAATAAGGATACTGTTTCTATAAAAGATAAGATAAATGACTTAGGTATATCGGTTCAATTGGGAGCGGAATACATGTCTTTAAGGGAAGAAAAGGAGAGAACAGAGCTTATTGAGAAATATCCTATGCTGCCTTACGGATTATTGATTGCTAACGAAAAGGATTGGCAAATCATTAAAGATAATTTGACGGAGTCCCTTTTTCTACGATCCTATATCCCTGTATTTGTTCGTTCTCAAATGAAAGCAACTGATGAGGAAAGTTTTAAAACCATAGAAAACTATGGTATAAGGCTAGCCATCGAGGCAGATGAATATGCTAATTGGCTTAAAGAAATTCGGGATAAAGATGCTCAAATAGCCGGTAATATAAAGATATTAGCAGATAAAATAGGATTTTTAGAAAAACTGGTAATGGATATTGAAAACCAATTAAAAAGCAAGAGCTCTTTGGCTATTATAGAAGAGATTGAGGATAATAAAGGAGAATTAGACACATTAAAGGATGAAAAAGATATACTATACAATAATTTAGAGGAAATAGCAGAAACAATAAAGAGGCTGAAAAAGAACAAAGCCCAATTGGAAAATAAGCATAAAAACACAGAAAAGGATATAGAAAAGCTTAATGAATATATTAGCAAGCTGAAGGATATTGAAAAAGAAAGGGTAAATATTGAGTCCTTAAAAAAAGAGATTTCCTTATCAGAGGATAAGGTAGAAACAATAAAAAAAGATATTTTATATACAGATGAGATGATTAAAGTATATAGCTTGGATTATGAAAAATGGTTATTGCGTTTAAAAAATATAATTAAAGATATACAAGATATAATTGCTGAAGCAAGCTTTGATGATAAAAAATATAAAGAGGAATTTTACGAAAATGAAACACTTCCCAAATACTATGAGATTGATGAGGATTTCACCTATACTTTAAATAAAAGACAAAGTCTCGCAATGGAAGCAGATAATAAAAATAGTGAGATAATAGCAATTAATAAGGATATTGAATATACAAAGATAGATATAGAAAGATTGGAAAAACAATTAGACAAAATCGATGTCAAATGGGCTGACTATAAAGAAATTAGTGAAACAAAAGATATGCATAGAGTTAATTTAGAAAACATTTTAAAAGAATTGGAAATGTCTAAGACGAAAAAGCAGGAAATTCATGATAGGATTACTGAAATGAAAGTTAAGTTAGATGGAATAAGAAAAGATAAAAGAAAAATAGAGAAAAGTTTAAATGAGATTTATGGCAGAGCACCGCTGCATTGGGAGCATGTTGATTTAGTACAAAAAGAATATGAGATAGTACATAATATAATTGATAATGAAAGCTATTTGACAAAAGCAGAGGGAATATTAAAAGATTTAGATGAGAAAAAAATGAAAACATATCAAGTGATATCGGATATTAAGGCATATAGGGAGCTAGACAGCGGAAAAGGTAAAGTAGATGAATACATAATGGAAGAAATAAAACAAAACCCCCATGATGAACTGGGAAAATGGGTTAGTAAATACAATAAGATTAAGGATGATTTAAATAATAATTATAATCAGGTTTTAAAGGATATTGACGATTTTGGTAATTACGTAAGAGGCAATATTTATGATGAAATTTTAAAAAGCAGAATCTTGCAGCATATTACAAATATAAAGATAGACAGATATAAAAGCAATCTTGAGTCTTTTAAAAGTATGAAAGAGCATTTTCAAAAAGAGATAAACACTATTGCGACAGATAAAGAAAAGGCGGAGGAAGTCAGAGAGCAATGGGCTCAAAGAGCGGCCAGGCATGCGATAAAGATTATTGAATCCTTAAAGGAAATGATAGCGGGCATGAATTTCGTCAATGAAAATAATCACGTATTTCCGCTAGTAAGTCTAAAGGGTGAAGAAATGCTGCCTAAGGAAGAGGAAGAAATAATCTATGGCTTGAAAGAGTATTTTGTAGAATCCATATCCAAGTTATTGAAAGAAAATGAAGAGATAGAAAGTATAGATGAGAAGATAATTGATAACTTGATGGGGGATCAGGCTATTTTTGCCCGGGCGGTAGGAGGAAGACATCCCAAGCTTATGGTATATAAGATGACGGAGAAAAATGAATTTCGTTATGCCAAGCCCAGAGACTACTACTATACATCTTGGGAAGCTATAAATAAAGGTGAAGGTGATGCCCCGGAGGGAAGCGGAGGTCAAACCCTATCGGTGAATACCTTTGTTATAATGATGCTTATGAATTATAGGAAGCGATATATAGGGAATAAAAGACCTTGGACGGTGTTGCTTTTGGATAATCCTTTTGGTAAGGCATCGGGGAAGCATGTTTTGGATCCTATATTTGAAATAGCGGATAAGCTTAATTTTCAAATCATAGCTTTAGCCGCACCAGAAATAATAAAAGCGGAAATCAGTGAAAGGTTTCCGATATTTTGGGAGTTAAAAATTCAAGATACTACAGATTACACCTCAGGAACGGTAACAGGCGAAATGATTCACGGAGGAAGGATTAATAAAAGATAGCGAAACCTAGAGGAACAGTTCGAAGCCGTTAAAAAATATATATTTCTCAAAAAAAGTTATTCCGAACGCTCTCTTTACCTGCCATTCTGAAGGAGCATAGCGACCGAAGAATCTTGTTTTCCCAAAGCATTAAGATCCTTCGCTAACGCTCAGAATGACGATAATCTGAGTTAAATAGGACACCTCACCCATTTTGGGTGAGGTGTTTTATTGTAAAATCACCCTTTATGGGTGGCGATTTTTTCATAAAACTGGATTATAGTGTATTTTGAACTTCTAATTTAAAATACATAAGTTCATAAATTAAGAATTACCAATTAAAAAAAGGGGGGTAGTATTAACTATTTTAACAAAAGCAGAAAATTATAAAAGTAAAAATAAAAAATAAAGGAGAGAAAGAAATGAAGAAACATTTATCGTTATTTATCGCATTAACTATCGTTTTTAGTTTAGTAAGCGGGCTCGGTATAGCAGTTTCAGCAGATGACAATTATCAATGGGTACTTGTGGATACTTACTATTTTCCAATACCACCTGAAAACAACGAAGAAACTATCATGAGGACTTGTAAAAGCAGCTTAGGAAATAATACAGCGGATTTAGAATTTATTATGCATGACCCTTATGATAAAAACAATCAAAGTCATCTTCATGCTATATATAGATGGAGCGATTTACCTCAAGTCATACAGCCAAACGGAAGGTTAGTTGTAAATGTAGAACAACAAGCAATAACGAGAAATCTTGGTGGTAGGACGGATATTTTTTATCCTTATATGAAATCGGATGCACCTGATCTTGAGTTTGGTTATGGAACAGCAACCAAAGAAGATGCAGTAATTATCCTCCCCAATGGGACAGAAGAAAGATATGCCTCATTCGGATATGGTGGCAATGAGCTACTCCAAAGTAACTGCTCATTTGATATGGTAATTAAGGATTTTGGAAAAGGTTTTTCGGAAAATCAAAGGAAAGGCGTTTATGTTGGTTTTTATGGTTTATCAAAACTAATGGGCGCAAGATATGTATATGAATGGCAGAAAATAGGCAGTACAGTAGGCGCTTTCCCTACAGAAACTACTGTAACCATAGTTTCAACACAGCAAGAGCCAACAACTTCCGGTCAAGCATTGGAAGGCTGGAGCCATACGGCGGATGTAATGCTTAACTATCCCGGATATTTAAAAGTACAGTATTATGACTATTCGGGAAGACATGATACGAGAGAAGACTCTTTTGCAAGCAGAAGAGGAGTACCCATAATACAAAAAGCGGAACGAGGTAATTACAACGAAAATAATATGGGTACAGGATGGTTTTCAGGACACCAAAACACAATGCCCGATGGTATGAATAAAGCATCTAAAATATGGGGCTATTTCAAAGCACCGGAAACAGGTTCATACAAATTCGGCTCCTTTTCTGATGACGGCGCATATGGATATATAGTCGCAAATGGTACAAAAACTGAATTTGTCGATGACTGGAGAATTGCCGGACCCAGTTATAGAAGTAATAATGAATCATTTAATCTGAAAAAAGACGCCTACTATCCCGTTTATTTAGAATGGTTTGAAGGAATGCCGACAGAAACTGCATCTATTTTCTGTTATAAATTAAATGACTCGGACTGGAAGGATGTGGGGGCGGAAATGTATCCCAGCGTTTCCAACACCCCGGGGGAAATAGCAGGAGAATATTTCGAGCCGCCAAAAACACCGGAAGAAGTTCAAAAACCTGTCACGCCGCCTTCAACTCCGGTGTCAACGGATACAGGAGCAGAAGCATTTGAATCAGGAGTCAGAGTGATGTGGCCATCAACATCAAATATACTTGGCTACAGACTATATAGGTCCAAGAATCAAGGACAATTAGGTTTATCAGTAACAGACTTTTATATTACCGGTACATCCTATGCTGATGTAAATGTAGAGCCAAATACTACCTATTATTACTCAGTAAAACCTGTACTAGCGGAAGCAGATCCTTTTAATAATATAGAAGAAAAGTTGGGCGATGTAATAGCAACCTTTGTAATAACAACGGGAAGTGAAATAATATACAATCCCAATTTAACTAAACATTTTATAATGCTTAAACTTGACAGCCCCTATATGAGCGTAGACGGAGAGAATAGAGAAGTAGACCCGGGGAGAGGCACATGCCCTATAATAATAGCGGGAAGAACCATGGTTCCCATCAGAGCGGTTGTAGAGGCTATGAACGGAACTGTAGGCTGGGACGGTGCCACTAGCTTGATAACATTAGAAGCAAGAGGAAATAAAGTTGAGATGTGGCTGGGTAAAACAGATATAAAAGTTAACGGAGTAGCAAAAGAAATGGATATAGCCCCTGTAGCTAAAGACGGCAGAACCTATGTACCTGTCAGATTTGCAGCAGAGAACCTGAACTGTAAAGTTGACTGGATAAACAGCACTAAAGAAGCAATAATCGTTTATGAGGAATAAGTCTATTTTTCGGTAGTATTCGATTGTAGGGGAATTTATTCTAGGGAAGCTTATTAAGCTCCTCCAAAATCAGTGGGCGACGAATCGTCGCCCCTACACTGTTCATTGTCATCCAAAAGTTAGTGAAAGATATTAATGTGTTGGGAAAACAAGATTCTTCAGTGCTATGCTCCTTCAGAATGACAGGAAGAGGGGGCTTCAAAATAACGTTATGTAAGTTATAAGAAATGTTTTAAATAGGTTGAATCCTACAAGCAAGCTTCGGAATGACATCCATATATAAGTAATGTTATGTTACTAAAGGAGAAATGTATTGTGGAAAGAATAAAGAAAAGACTAAGATTTTATATTGTCTTAATAACCGTGTTATTTACATTTTTAATAACATTGTATGCAAAAAGATTTGAGCATAGTAAAATTGATATCAGAATTGTCTTTGCTTTATTACTCCTAATAGCTTTTACAGTATTAACTTTATTTTTACTGGAATACAGAAGGTATAAATTTGCTTTATTAATAATTGAAAACAAGATATTTGATATTCAGGCAGTAAAAGAAGATAGTTTTTCAGATAACAATATTGAGTTTATCATATCTTGTTTTGGTATATTGTTTGGGAGGAAAATTATAAAATTTAATGTAGAAGGTATAAAACTAAAGGAAGTGGAGATTTCCGGCAGAGTTATAAGTATAACTTATGAAAAGGATAAAAAAAGAAAAAATATAAGTTTGTTGCACGGAATAATAGATAAAAAAAAGATGAAAGATATAGCTGAGAAATTCCAATTTGAAACCGGTATTCGCCCTTTAATTTTAGATTAAAAGCATTTAGTTTTCTTAAAGGCTATGTTAAAATCTAACTTAATACGAAATCTAAAATTATATTGAAAGGAGAATACCTATGAGTTCGGGAAAACTTCCATCTTTTAAACAAATACCTCCTTGAATGTTTATATATGTCTTACTGGCGGTAGGATATGGTATATATGCCTTAGTAAAATACTTTATTAGAAAAGGCGGTTTCTAGTTGTATTAGACTGTTTCTCCGGGTTGATCCGAGTTAAATATGAAACCTCACCCAAAATGGGTGAGGTGTTTTGTTACAAAATCAGAGGGCGACGAATCATCGTCCTCTATTGTTTTTTAATAGTATGCAATAGGATTATGTTATAATAGTTAGGAGGGTATTAGTGATTTGATTTATATGGCGGTGATAGGATGAGTTTGCGAATTATATATGGTAAATCCGGAAGCGGCAAAAGTAAATTTTGTATAGATGACATTAAAGAGGCTTGGGTGAGTGATACTTCGAGGACTTTGATATTGATTGTACCGGAACAATTTTCCTTTCAAGCGGAAAGAAGTATGGTAAAGGCTTTAGGCGGTTTGGGTTTAGGTAAACCCGAAGTACTGAGCTTTAAAAGACTTGCAAGAAAGGTTATGGATGAAGTAGGCGGTTCCGCAAAACAACATGTGAATAATGCGGGAAAAGCGATGATAATTCATAGTGTTTTAAATAAATATAGGGACAACTTTAAGGCTTTTGGCAGATCAGCGGGACAAAAAGGATTTGTGGATAAATTATCAGGTATGTTATCGGAATTTAAAAGGTACAATATTGATTCTATTGTGCTGGAGGAAACAACTGAAAAAATTGAGGACAAATTCCTAAAAGATAAATTAGAGGATTTGACACTCATTTATTCAAAATATGAAGAAATTTTGCATCAAAGGTACATAGATACGGATGACGATTTAACCTTGCTTAAGGATCGGGTAGATAAAAGCAAATATTTAAAGGACTCTGAAATTTGGATTGATGAATTTTCAGGGTTTACACCTCAAGAGTATGAGATAATAGCAAAGTTACTGCAAGTAACCAAGCGTGTAAATGTAAGTCTTTGTACCGATTGCCTCATGGACTGTGAACAAATCCAAGATATTGATGTCTTTTCTTCTATTAAAAATACGGGAAATAGAATCATTGCAATTGCTAGGGATGCTAATATAGAAATAGAAAAACCTATTGCATTAAAGTCGGATATCCCTTGGAGATTTAATAATAGCAAAACACTTGCCCATATGGAAGAAAACCTATTTAAATATCCATATGAAATATATGATAAAAATACAGATGATATTAAGGTTATATCTGCCGCCAATCTTTATAATGAAGTTGAAAACACGGCAGAATATATTGTGAATTTTTGCAGGGATAAAAAAATAAGATATAAGAATATGGCTGTTGTAATGCGAAATTTAGATGATTATGAAAAGCTGATTAGAATAATCTTTCCCCAGTATAATATACCTTTTTTTATTGATAAAAAGCGTGCAGTAACGGAACACCCATTAACCTTACTGGTCTTATCGGCACTTCAGATTTTTATTAAGAATTTCAGTTATGAATCCGTTTTTAGGTATTTAAAGACGGGGCTTTTATTTAGAACCTACAATTCAGAATCAGATAAGTCCGAGTGCCATTCAGAACCCTCACCACCATGTCATTCTGAACGCAGTGAAGAATCTCAAGATCCTTCGAGCTACGCTCTCAGGATGACAGGAGGGGGTAGTGAGCTATGCTCTCGAGATGACGGGAAGAGCAGTGAGTTATGCTCCGAGGATGACGGGAAGAGCAGTGAGTTATTCCCTCGGGGTGATAGGAAGGATATGGAGCTATGCCTTCGAGATGATGGGAAGAGTAGTGGACTATGCTCTCAGGATGATGAGAAGGATAGTAAGATAAGTCCCCAAGATGTTGATATGCTTGAAAATTATGTTTTGGCAAACGGTATAAGGGGCAGTAAATGGTTTCATCAGGAGCCTTGGGATTACAGGATAGAATATTCAATTGAAGCAAGTGAGCCGGAAAAAGAAGAACTGGAAATGATTAATAGAATAAACGATATCAGACTAGCTGTAATCGAACCTATAATTGTATTTAAAGAAAAAATAAAATCTTCAAAAAAGGCAAGGGACCTATGTCAATACTTATACGAATTTTTATGTGATATAGAAATACCGGAAAAGATAGAAGAATTGGAAGCTAAATATAAAGAGAAAAACGAATTGGAAATAGCCGAGGAATACAAACAGATTTGGGATATGATTATTGACATATTGGACCAAATAGTTGAAGTAAACGGCGACGAAAAACTAAAATTAGAGGAATTCTATGATACATTGGATTTAGGTTTTTCGGAGCATAGCATGGGATTAATACCTCATGCTATAGATGAGGTATTGATAGGGAGTATAGATAGGTGGAGAAGTCATGAGATTGATACTCTTTTTATCCTTGGTGCAAATGACGGTATTCTCCCTGCTGTATCGAAGGATGAAGGAATGCTATCAGATAAAGACAGAAATGCTTTAAAAGAACTAGGATTAGAATTGGCTCCTGATACCAAAACCCAAGCTTTTGACGAGCAATTCTTATTATACAGTGCTTTGACAAAAGCCGGCGGTTCCTTGATAATAAGCTATCCCCTAGGCGATTCAGAAGGTAAGGGACTTAGGCCATCGACAATAATAAGCAAGTTAAAAAGAATATTTCCCAAGATGGAGAGACTAAGTACCGTTATAGATGCAGGGAAGGGATTAAATAATGTAACGGCAACAATTCCTACATTTAATATGCTTATATCAACTTTAAGGAATTTGGCCGAAGATCAAAGCATAGATTCCGATTTGTGGAGGAATGTTTATCTTTGGTTTATGGAAAGACCGGAATGGAAATATAGATTAAGTCACATAGCTGAGGGGTTATTCTATACAAATGAGGAAAACTCCTTGGGTGAAGGCAAGTTTATTATCGGTAACAGACATTATACCTCAGTTTCAAGACTTGAAAGATACAAATCATGCCCTTTCTCTTACTTTGTACAATATGGATTAAGGGCGAAAGAAAGAAGAATTATGAGCATGGAACCACCGGATATAGGAAGCTTTCTCCATTTGGTCATAGATTTATTTTCAAAATATTTGCAAAAAGAAAGTATAAAATGGGCGGATGTAGAAGAGAGTTGGAGCAATAAAAAGATAGACCAATTGATTGAAGAAATTGTCGGGAGCTCACCGGGATTACCTTTAAGGCGCACCAATAGATATATGTATCTGAAAGAAAGATTAAAGAGAGTAGTAAAAAGATCAATCTGGCTGATTGTAGAGCAAGCCAGAAGAAGTAATTTTGAGCCAATAATATATGAAGGGCAATTTGGCGGAAAAGGTTTGCCTGCTATGAAGCTTATACTCCCAGACGGTGGAGAAATAGTCCTTACAGGGCGAATCGACAGGATAGATTTATATAAAGAGAATGATAAAAGTTATGTAAGGATAGTTGATTATAAATCAGGAAGTAAGAGTTTTAGACTATCGGATTTATACTATGGACTGCAATTGCAGTTAATACTATATTTAAGTACTATTTGGGAAAAAGGAATAGGAGGGATTGCAGATAAAGTTTTGCCCGCCGGTTTCTTTTATTTCAAGCTTGATGAGCCTTTAATCAGAACAAAAGGTAAAAACGAAGACATGGATATAGAAAAAGAAATAATGAAGGAAATGAAAATGAAGGGCCTTATATTGGCAGATGCGGATATTATCAAACAAATGGATAAAAGTATAGAAGGTCATTCACTGATTTTGCCTGCAAGAATTAACAAAGATGGTACTTTGGGAAAGAGCTCTTCCGTAGCCACAATTAAACAATTTGAGATGCTCAAATCCTATGCAAAAAGTATTTTATATGAAATATCAAAAGAAATCTATAAGGGCAATATATCCATTTCGCCCTATAAAAAGAATAAAAATACCCCTTGCAGTTATTGTCCTTATTCCTCCATATGTCGGTTTGAACCAAATATAGCCGGAAATAAATATAGATTTCTAAAAGAATTGAACAATGAAAAAGCCTGGGAGCTTTTACAAAAAGAAGCAGAAGGGCAAGGAGGTGAGGCAATTGATTAAGTGGACTGACGAACAGCAAATGGCTATCGATGAAAGAAATTGTGACCTATTGGTGGCGGCAGCCGCTGGAGCTGGTAAAACAGCGGTTTTGGTAGAAAGAATAATCCGGAGGATTATTCGTGATGATAAACCCATTGATATTGACAATATGTTGATAGTGACATTTACAAATGCAGCCGCCTCAGAAATGCGGGAGAGGATTGCCCTTGCCTTGGATAAAGCCATAGAGAAAAATCCCAATTCACATAGATTGCAGCGGCAATTGCTTCTATTACCAAAGGCGGGAATAACGACTATACATTCTTTTTGCATGGATGTTTTAAAAAACAATTATCATAAGGTGGGCTTGACACCTGATTTTAGGATTGCAGATGAAACAGAAAGTGTACTTTTGAAAATCGAAGCCGTAGAAGAATTATTTGAAAATCAATATGAAAAAGGCGAGAAGAATTTCTATAAGCTATTGGATTCATATAGCAGTAACAAAGGTGATAATAAGCTGAAGGACATGGTATTGGAAGTATATAATTTTGCTCAAAGCATACCATGGCCTAAGGAATGGTTGATTAAAAAAGTGGAAGATTACAACGTCACAAAAGATTTTGATTTTGTTAAAACGAAATGGGCAAAAATAATTATAGAATTGGTTAATATAGAACTCTCAGGTTGCCTCAATTCATTAGAAAAGGCTTATAAAGTCGCCCTAACGGGGGACGGTTTAGAAAAATGTGCAGACCAATTGGCTTATGATATAGAATATGCAAAAACGCTTTTCCATAAAGAAGGGAATAATTGGGATGACCTATATAAAACCTTTAATAATTTTAAAATGGAAAGACAAAAAAATCCGGGAAAATATGGTGATAAGGATAATTACGAGGTTTTAAAGGTACTGCGCAAGGATGCGAGAGAAAAGATAGATTACTTAAAAAGAGAATTTTTTATAAGTGATGAAAGAGGAATAAAAGAAGACTTCTCTATTTTATATCCTTTAATCAGTTATTTAAGTTACTTAGTTATGGAATTTCAGAGGCTTTATTCTAGTATGAAAAAGGAAAAAGGTCTAATCGATTTTAATGACTTGGAACATTTTAGCTTAGATATTTTAACGGAAAGAAATGTATTAGGAGAAATAAAACCTTCAGATGTTGCATTGAGCTTACGGGATAAATATGAAGAAATAATGATTGATGAATATCAGGACAGCAATATGGTGCAAGAGGTAATACTGAATATAATTTCAAAACGTGAAATAGATAATCCTAATATGTTTATGGTCGGTGATGTTAAGCAAAGCATCTATCGATTTAGGCAAGCAAAGCCGGAGTTATTTTTAGATAAATACAATAGATATTCAGAGGTTAGCGGAGACAAAGATAGAAAGATACTTCTTTATAAAAACTTTAGGAGCAGAAAAGAAATAATACATGGAGTAAATTGCATTTTTCGGCAGCTCATGACTGAATATATAGGAGAAATAGATTATTGCGAAAAAGAATTTTTAAATCTTGGTGCTCTTTATCCAAAGTATGATGGTGAAAAAGAAGAAGACTATGAGTTGGAATTGCATCTATTGGATCTTTTGGGGGAAGAAAAGCCGACAGAGGATGTTGAACTAGAGGATGAAGAAGATGTGGAAGATGAAGCTATAGAAGACGAAGATGATTTGGAAGAAATACAAGCCGAGGCCAGAATAATAGGTAAAAGGATTCTGGAAATAGTAGGTGATAGCGGTGAGAAGGCCTTAAATGTATATGACAAAGATATAAAAGGATATAGAAAAGCAGAGTATAAGGATATTGTAATACTCCTTAGGACTGTAGTTAGTTGGGCGGAAACCATAGAAGAAGAATTGGAATCCATGGGTATACCAATCTTTGCGGATACGGGAACAGGGTATTTCAAAAGAACAGAAGTGCAAGTGGTTTTATCCTTACTTCAAATCATCGATAATCCTATGCAGGATATACCCTTGATATCTGTTTTAAAATCCCCTATTGGTGGTTTTACCTCTAAAGAACTACTGGAAATAAGGTCATTGGATAAAAAAGCAGGCTTCTATGATACATTAATGTTGGCAGCAAGTAACGATGATGAAATAGGTCAAAAGGCTTCTGCCTTTCTAAAAAGGTTAGAAATATGGCGGGAGAAAGCACTGCATCTTCCGGTAGATCAGTTGATTTGGTATCTATATAGCGATACGGGATATTTAAGCTATGTGGGGGCAATGCCGGGCGGTCATCAAAGGCAGGCTAATCTACAAATACTTTTTGAAAGAGCGAAGCAATACGAGGAAACAAGCTTCAGGGGATTATTTAATTTCATTAACTTTATGGAAAAGGTCAAATCTGGAAGCGGGGATATGGGCAATGCTAAAATCTTGGGGGAAAAGGATAACGTAGTAAGAATTATGAGTATTCATAAAAGCAAGGGGTTGGAGTTTCCTGTAGTCGTTTTAGGTGGTATAGGGAAGGCCTTTAATCTTCAAGATACCAGGAAGACTATGCTGCTACACCATGAAACAGGCTTCGGAACAGATTTGGTTGATGTGGATAAAAGAATTACCTATGCTACTATTCCTAAGATTGCCATAAAACATAGAATTAAAATTGAAGCTCTGTCAGAGGAAATGAGGATTTTATACGTTGCTATGTCTAGAGCAAAGGAAAAACTTATAATAACCGGTTTTGATAAAAACCTTTATAAAACCATGGACAAATGGTTGGAAGCTTTGGACTACAATAGAGAAAAACTGCCGGCCTATATGGTGATTAGCGGAAATAAGTATTTGAATTGGATTGGAACAGCCCTTATAAGACACAGAGATATGACAAGGTTGAGAGAGTCACTTAAAAGCATTGGAACAGTGCGCACAGCCATGGAAAAAGACCAATCCTCTTGGAGGTTTAGGATTTGGAAAAAATCTGAATTGCTAATGCAAAGCCAAAAAGACGAAAAAGATTTTGATTTGAGAAAGGCATTAGATGAGTTGAAGGATTATAAAAAAGATGTTGTACTCACTGAGGAAATAAATAAAAAACTTGGTTGGATTTACCCTTATATCCGTACAACAGCTTTACCTGTAAAGCTATCTGTTACCGAGCTAAAGAGAATGGGAGAAGAAAGGGAAGACTATGTTAAAGAATTGTATGAGAAGCAGTATATAAGAAAACCATTGTTTATGGAAGAAGAAAAGACCATGAGCAGGGCACAAAGAGGGAGCATAATGCATTATATTATGCAGCATCTGGATTTAGACAGAGTAAATAGTTTGGAAGAAATAAAAGCTCAGGTAAATGATTTGGTTTTACATGATTTTATAACGGAAGAACAAGCCAAGGCGGTAGCACCTAGTAAAATAGTTAATTTCTTTAAAACCGATTTGGGTAAAAGGATAATAGAAGGTGATAAGGTCTATAGAGAAATGCCTTTTAATATTGAAATCAGTTCGGAAGAAGTGTTTAAAGATAAGGATTATAAAGGCTTAGAAGATAAAATACTACTACAGGGTGTAATAGATTGCTACTTTATTGAAAAAGATAGAATAATTTTAGTAGATTATAAAACGGATTATGTGGATGGAAACGAAAAAGAAATAGCCGAAAAAAGATATAGAATACAAATCGAATACTATACAAAAGCATTGGAGACCATTTTAGACAAGAAAGTTGATGAAAAATATATTTTCTTTTTTCACTCCAACAAAGCCGTCCCAATGTAGAAGCCGGCGGGACGGCTTTTTCGTGCTATTACTGTCATTCTACCAAGCTACCGCCTATTCGAATTCTAATACCTTGGCTATTTGCAGTCATAAAATCACCGATTTCTTGGATTACTGTTGTTGTAGGTACTTTAATATCAGATAGTTTATATTCCAGTCCCAAATTTTTATATGTTTCAATGCCCAATCTATGATAGGGCAATATCTCGATTTCCTTTAACTTCTTAATGTTTCTGCAAAAATTTATAGTTGATAACAAATTTTCTTTTGAATCGTTTATTGTTGGTATCAATGGTATGCGGATATAGATATCTATAGGATAATCAGTATCATCAATTTTTAATATATTTTCAAGTATCATTGAATTATCTACCCCGGTATACTTTTTATGTTTATTAGAATCCATATGCTTTATATCCACATAAAGGTCGTCTAAATAAGGTAGTATTTTACTTATGTTTTTAAATGGGGCAAATAAACATGTCTCCATCGCAACGTGTATTCCCAGACGTTTACATTGTTCCATTACCTTTGATAAGAATTCAGATTGGAGAAGGGGTTCACCACCGCTAAAAGTTACTCCGCCTTCCGAATGAAAATAAAAAATTTCATCCTTGGAAATCTCATTTATCAATTCGGAAACAGTCATTATCTTGCCATATTTTTTATATGCATTATTGGGACATCTTTCATAACACAAAAGATTCATTTTGCATCTATCTTTATCTATTACAATTCTGTTATTTAATGAAAAAGAGAGGGCTTCTTCCGGGCATGAATTAATACAAATTCCACACCCGCTACATTTGTTACTTAAATAGCCTTTTTCAATTTTTATATTGTGAGATTCCGGCGTGGAACACCATATACATCTTAGAGGACAGCCTTTCATAAAGACTACGGTTCTCAATCCCGTACCGTCATGAATAGAAGTCCTTTCTATCCTGAGTATCGTTCCTTTCAAATTTATATCCATTTCATCACCCCATTGTAATTCCGTGCTGCGATGTACGCCCTATAATCTCGTCTTGCACATCTTTACCCAGTTCCGTAAAGTATGCAGTATAACCTGCTACCCTGACCAATAAGCCTTTATATTTTTCAGGATTTTTTTGTGCTTCAATCAGCTTCTCATTATCGATTATATTGAACTGTATATGGAAAACTCCCAAGCTGCACATGCTTTTGAGGAGTGCCATAAGTTGGGTCATCCCGTTATCCGTAGATAATAATGAGGGGTCTATCTTCATGTTTAATAAAGTACCTTGAACGAATCTGTCATGAGGGATGTAAGATACAGATTTCAAGACAGAGCCGGGACCGCTAAAATCCGTACCCCCGCTGGGACTTACTCCGTCAGCTAAAGGTGTCCATGCATTTCTGCCGGAAGGAAGGGCACCTACTTCCAAGCCGAAAGGTGTGTTACCCGATACAGGGAGTATCCCGGGAGTCATTTTCCCAAATTTACTTTTGTACTTTTCTATTTCATCAGCTATATAGGTTAGTAGATCAGCTGCAAAACTATCTACATCAGGAATGTCATTACCATATTTAGGAGCATTCAAGCATAGTTTTCTTATATAATCGTGTTCCATAAAATCATTGTCCAGTGCATCCAATACCTCTTTCATGGTAGCCGACTTTTTATCATAGACAATATCTTTGATGGCGGCAACACTATTTAGCAAATCTGCTATACCGATAAGAATAATGCCGTTGCCCGTATTATATTTGGCTCCCCCCCAAGCATAATCACTTGCGTTTTCCACACAATCTTTGAATGTCAAAGACAATGCAGGAACCGGACGATCCATGCATATTTCATCTATAACATGGCTACCTTTTACGACAGCCTTTACGATATAAGAAATCTGTTTTTTAACAGCATTTAAAAATTCTTCAAAGGAATTGAATTCTACAGGGTTTCCTGTTCTTTCAGATATATATTTTTGGCTTTTTCTATTCATTCCGTCTAAAAGTGCAAATTCAACAATACTGCCTAGGTTTATATCGGCCAATGCAGTATAATGCCTCAATCTGCCCTCAAGGTTTGTTTCGACACAACCACAAGGGTTCCAGTTTAGCGCCTCTCCCGCAGGAATTCCCTTATTCATTAACATTCGGATACCTACATCATCATTATGAAAAGCAGGAAATCCCGTGCCAAGCTTTATTAACTCAACTATACTTCTTAAAAACTTATTGGGGTTCTTTGCTAAACTATAGCGCACGGATAAAGAAGGTTGGTAAAGCTGCACATCTGCCGTGGCTTGTAAAATCATATAAGATAATTCGTTAACAGCATCTTTGCCTGTAGAGTCTACTCCCCCTACACACACATTTTGAAACATGGGATATCCGGCAGCGAATTCGGCTGTAAGTGCATCTTGGAACAAACAAGGCTCACTGAATTTTACCCAAAGGCAATCCAAAAGCTCCTGTGCTTCTTCCTTTGTAATGCGGCCTGCTTCTATATCGGCTTTATAAAAAGGATATAAATATTGATCCATCCTGCCGGGATTATAGGAAGCGGCGTTTTGCTCCATAAAGATGCAGATTTGATATAAATATAATGATTGAAGAGCCTCTCTAAAGGTACGGGCTGGATTCTTTGGAACATGCTTGCATACTTCGTGTATTTCAAGAAGCTCTTTTTTTCTATCCTCATCTGCTTCCAATTTCGCCAATCGTAAGGCTTCGTCACTGTACCTTTTTGCAAGTATATCTATACCTTCAATAACGATAAGCAAGGACTCAAGATAATAGTTTTTCTCATAATCACCAGGGACGGTTATATCCAGTTTTTCTTTTCTATTATTTATTGTTTTTCTGATTCCTTGGGTTCCCTCAGTGATTATAGATTCGTAGCCTGCAGTTGTTTCTCCCCATCCACGAACTGCCTTTCTGTCAATATAAATGACTCCGTTATCCCGAAGGATTTTCGTATCTTCAGGAATTTGTTTTAGCCAGGCCTCGTAGTTTGATCTGCCTCGCCAATAAGGACGTATAATTTCCTCAAATATTTTTCTGTCTTCATCTCTTAAATAGAAAGGGTCATATTTTCTCGTACTTATGGTGTTCAATTCATCATTTAAAATCGACCAACAGGTATCAGCATTAAGAATTCCCGCACGCATTTTACTTCCCGAACAGCCAACAATAAGCTCATCATCCCATATTGTAACGGTTTTTTCTTCGCACTGCTTTTTAAAAGCCTTTGCCTTTTGAACTACCAAAGGCTCACCGTCGGTTTCCATAAAGCTTTCCGTAAGTATCCTTGCGTTTTCTAAATCCACTTCCGGTCTAGTATCCAAAACCCGTTGCTTTAATCTATTTATACGTTTCATATAGGTTTTTTCCGTGTTATCCTTCATAAAGACAGACCCCTTCCCATTATATTTTTACATCTTCTAAATTATTATTTTGAATTTCAATAAAAATCATATTATGTTGAAAAATTTGTTGAGAATTGAATTTTTAAATACATGTAATATACCATCAATTTTATAATACAAACATACTTTGTACAAGCCGATAAAACTATAAAAAGAGATAAAGACATGCTTACACCTTTCGTTTTTATTGTTATAATATTATTAAAAGAATAAAAAAATCGTGAGAAGGTCAAATATAAAAATAAGAAAGTAAGTATTGAAAAATACTACTTGATTTAAGCATTCCTGTAACAAATGAAATGAAGTTTGAAAAATAAATAACCTCCAGATATGATTAATGTGTGCTAAGACATACGCACAAAAATCAAAATATCGG
>Ga0265293_10005684_pt1 | contig 20617 bp, 23 predicted proteins | sample Munlanlewell138R_FD_192505 | JGI IMG/M metagenome (GOLD analysis project Ga0265293, IMG submission 192505) | Leachate microbial communities from a municipal landfill in Southern Ontario, Canada - Leachate well 138R | ecosystem: Engineered > Solid waste > Landfill > Unclassified | place: Canada... | reverse complement strand
CATCCCACCCCCGCCAACCCGCCTCCCCACAAAAAACCAACGCAAAATCAACACCCTGCAAAAACACAAAACAACACTTGCCCCTTGGCACGATCCATGCTTTCATTCAGCCTGCATGCAGCGCCACGGGCCGCACAGGCCACGGAAGCAGGCCAACGGCCCACCAGGCAACCCATGCACGCAAACGCAACACCTAACGTTAGCTACCTTCACAACTGGGGAGTTCCCATGAAGAATCTGCAGAAAGGCTTCACACTGATCGAACTGATGATCGTCATCGCGATCCTCGGCATCCTCATCGCCTTGGCCCTGCCGGCCTACCAGAACTACAGCATCCGCGCCAAGAACGGCGAGTGCCTGAGTCTGGCCGCTTCCCCGAAGCTGGCTATGTCGGAAACCTACCAGTCAGAAGGTACATGGCCGGCCAGCCTTGCGGCTGCTGGTTACGTTGGTGCCGCTACGACCTACTGTCAAGCGGCTACAGATAGCACGAACGGTTTCAGTATTGCCAACGTCCCTGCCAATACTGGCGGCCCGGCAGTTACTTTCCAGTTCACTGCCAGCACCAATGCTGCTTCGACGCAGTGGGTGTGCAGCACCACTGGCGTTGCCCAGTACGTTCCGTCCAGCTGTCGTTAATTGATGCTGGCTGTTTGATTGGTCAGTATCCGGGTGTTCGATGCCCGTGAGTAGTACCATCAACCCCGCTTCGGCGGGGTTGATTTTTTTGTAAAACCCTGATGGTGCGGTTTCTGCAAGTCTTGTCAGGCGCTGCCTTTGGTTGAATCGGGCCTGTCTTGGGCAATCAATTATTCTTATGTTTTTTTCAAAAGTTCTCCAATGACCGACTTTCAGCAGGACGTGCGCATCAGGCTCTCCCTTTATGCCTTCCTGTTGGTCACTGTTGCGGTGTATTGGGCCGGGCTGAAAGGCCCGTTCCTTCTGGATGACCTGCCCAATTTCGCGCCCTTGCGGCAGTGGTTAGCTGGCGAAATCGGCTTCATGGAAGCGGTATTCGGAAACCGTTCCGGCATGTTGGGGCGTCCGGTTTCCATGCTGGCCCTCTGGGTAAGCGCCGCCACCGGTGGCCTGCACCCCTTCCCCTTCAAGTTAGGCAACCTGCTCATCCACGTGTTGTGCGCGTTGACAGCCTGGCAGTTGCTCAGCCGCCTGCTGGCGCAGACGCCGCGCTTTGCAGCGCAGGCCAGCCTTGTCGCGATACTGCTGGCCAGTCTGTGGCTGCTGCACCCCATTCAGGTCAGCACGGTGCTGTATGCGGTGCAGCGGATGGCCCAGCTCAGCACGTTGTTTGCGCTGCTCTCCGTACTCACCTATGTGGTGGCACGCGAGCAATTGGTAGCTGGGCAGGTTGGCGCTGCACGGCTGAAGCTGTTTTTGTTGTTCCCGCTTTTTCTCCTGCTGGGCCTGTTCAGCAAGGAAAATGCCCTGGTGGCACCGGCGCTCTGTCTGGTGATCGAACTGGCGTACTTCTGGCGTCAGCCGCGCCATGGCAAAACCCTGCCTGTTTTTTATCTGTTTTTCTTGCTGATCCCGGCCGCATTTGCACTGACTCTGCTGCTTTTAGATCCGTTGCGCTTCCTCAGCTATGCGGGCCGCGATTTCACTCTGTGGGAGCGTGTGCTCAGCCAGCCCCGCGCCTTGATGGAATACCTGGGCCTGCTGTTCTGGCCGCGTGGCGGGATGATGGGCGTGTTCGTGGATGACTTTGCCAAGTCCACGGCGCTTTTCACGCCGATGACCACGGCGCTGTCCATTTTGGGTTTGCTTGTCATCAGTGCCATCGCCATCGCATTGCGCAGGCAGGCACCAGGCGTGTTCGCCGGCTGGTTCTTCTTCCTGGTTGGGCATGGCGTCGAGTCCAGCATCCTCCCGCTGGAGCTTTACTTCGAGCACCGCAATTACCTGCCCAGCTTCGGCATCTGGCTGGCAGCCGCCAGCTTGCTGGCCTGGTTGGCAGGGCGGATTCGGATGTCGGCCGATGTTGCACGCAAATCAGGCTGGTCCCTGGCCATCGCCGCCTCGCTCATCTTTGCCATCGTGACCTGGCAGCAGGTGCAGGTTTGGCGCACGGAAGAAGGCATCGCCCGGCAAACGCTGGAACACCGCCCCACATCGCTGCGTGCCATTCTCGCCCTGACAACCGTCGCCGTCCAAAATGGTCGCGCCGAAGAAGGGCGTGCCTTGGTACAGCGCCTGGTGGAGAGCGACAACCCGCGCCATCGCCTGTTGGGCTTTGTCCATGCCACCACCATCGACTGCATACGCGGACAGGGCGGGGATCTGTCGCTGCTGCGAAAGGCAGAACAGACCGGTGTCCAGTTTCTGACACTGCCCGACGCGCAGGCGTACACGCAGCTATCCCGTGCTATCGGCTACGGCGCATGCGGGCCCGCCATCAATGATGCAAGCGTCGCCGGCTCCATCTCCCGGCTGGTGGACTCGGCTGCCGAACAGTCCGACCGCGCCCAAGCCAAGTGGCTGCTGCGCACGACCGCCGCCAACATGTACATCAGCGCGAACCTGCTTCCGCAGGCACAAAAGCAGGCAGAATTGGCTTGGCACCCAGGCTCATCCGACGCCGCCATCGGTGCCCTCCTCGCACGCATCCACATGGCCCAAGGCAACAAGGCAGCCGCACAACGCACGCTGGATGAAGTGAAGCCGTACGTGAAAAGCTACGAACGCTCAGCCATGGAAGCCATCGAGACCTTGCAGTCGCAGATTGGGATGATGGAGGGGTAGGGAAGCGGTGCGCTTGACAGTGCGCCGGCCTTGCACGAGCATGACCGGGCTAAACCAGACTTGGTCAGGACAGGAGGTGTCTCATGCCATCGGTCAACATGCTCGAAGCCAAGACGCATCTTTCGCGGCTGGTGGAGGCGATTGAACAAGGTACGCAGCGGGAGATCATCATCGCCCGCAATGGGCGCAAGGTCGCCCGTCTGGTTCCGCTGGAGCATTCCGAAGCTTCCTGCCGGATCGGCGTGGCCAAGGGCAGGTTTGCCGTGCCGGACGACATCGACACGGACAACGAAGCCATCGCCAATCTGTTCGCCGGGGACGAGGGGTGAACCTGCTGCTCGATACGCATGTTGCGTTGTGGGCAATCACCGACGACCCGAGGCTGAGCGATGCTGCGCGCGAGCTGATCCTGGCACCCGAAGCCACCGTCTGGGTGAGCGTGGCCAGCCTGTGGGAGATCGCCATCAAGCACGCGTTGGGACGTGGCAACATGCCGGTGTCGGGAGGCGAGGCACGAAGCTATTTTCGGGAGGCAGGTTATCGCGTGCTCGATATCCGGGCAGAACACGCCGTCGCCGTCGAGCAGTTGCCGCCGTTGCACGCCGACCCGTTTGATCGCCTGCTGCTGGCGCAGGCCATGGTCGAGCCGATGCGCTTGTTGACGCATGACCGCCAGATGGTTGCCTACGGCGGGACTATCGTGGAGATGTAGTTCATGTGGGTCACTTTTGTTTAACGTGGAGAATTTGTGATGGCCGAATTCGGAGCTCCGGGCATTCAAAAGCATCCGCCTGAGCCTGCGCGGATCAAGTCTGTCACCATTGAGGGTTTCCGTAGCCTGCGTAGCATCCAGAATCTGGAATTGCCGCAGCTGACCGTGTTGATTGGCGGCAATGGGGTGGGCAAGTCTTCGTTCATTCGCTTCTTCGAGATGCTGAGTTGGATGCACAAGTCCAGCAATCTGCAAGAGTTTGTCTTGCGTCAGGGCGGCGGCGATGACCAGTTTTTCATGGGCGCACGCACCACACCGCGCATCCGTGCCGAGATTTGTCTTGAAACGGCCAAGGGCGACAACGACTACCGCTTTGAGTTGGCGCACCTGGCAGCCGGCGACAAGGTGATGGTTATGAATGAGGCGTACCGGTTCTCCGACCGAAGCTATCAATCCAAGGCGAATTGGACAGATCTGGATGAGGTGGGCAAAGAGTCCAGTCTGCCCCGACAAGAAAATATTACTGCCAAAACTATTAGCCGACTGCTGCGGCAGTGCTCCACTTATCAGTTCCACGACACATCCACGAATGCTTCAATTCATCAGCGTCGGGACATTACCGATTCGGTGCGCCTGCGCTCGGATGGTGGTAATCTCGCTGCTGTCTTGCTCGATCTGCGCGAGAACGCTACGCCGCGCTATCGGCAGTTGGTGCGCCAAGTTCAGCGCGTATTCCCCACGCTGGAAGATTTTGTATTGGAACCAGTTGCGGGCAAGGTGCTTCTGCGCTGGAAGAGCAAATACAGCGACAAGATATTTGGTGCGCACCTGACATCCGATGGCTCCCTGCGCCTGTTCTGTTTGCTGACACTCCTCAGTCTGCCGGAGGAACGCCTGCCGGATGTGCTGTTCTTCGACGAACCCGAACTGGGCCTGCATCCGCACGCTATCACGCTGGTGTCGGAAATGCTCAAGCGGGTGGCCAAGACGCGGCAGGTATTCATCGCCACGCAGTCGCCCTACATGGTGGATTGCTTCGATCTGGAGAACATCATTGTCGCCGAGGCCAAGGATGGCGCGACCACATTGCAGAACCTGCCAAAAGAGCGTTACCAACAATGGCTGGACGACGACTACCTGTTGTCGGACATCTGGCTAAAGACACCAGTTGGGGTAGGAGCATGATCCGTGTCTGCATCGTTTGCGAGGGTGCGACGGAGGTCGAATTTGTCAGGACCTGCCTCACTCCGCACCTTCTGAATCATGGAGTGAATGCTTACCCGTCCGTTCTGCAAGCACCGTCGGGACGGCATCCCGGTGGGCGCGTCACGGTCGAAAGGCTGGCGCGATTCATCTCGCACGAGTACCACGCTGCGGATCGCTTGACGACGCTGGTGGATTTTTACGAATTCAAGGACACCAATGGGCGAACCAAATATGAACTGGAACAGGCTATCTCCGACGCTACCGCCAAAATCACAACCCGATTCGATCCACGCTTCGTGCGGCCATATGTGCAGATGTACGAGTTCGAAGGATTGCTGTTCTCCGATGTGGAGCAATTCCAATACGTTCTGGACGGTTGGAGTACCAGTGTTTGCCAAACACTGACAGAGATTCGTTCGCAGTTTTCAACGCCAGAGGACATCAACAACCACCGAGAAACCGCACCATCCAAGCGGATATGCGCTGCCTTCCCGAAAGGAACCTATAGCAAGACCGAGCATGGTCCTGTGATTGCAGAATCCATCGGCTTGCCTGTGATTCGCCAGCAATGCCCGCAGTTCAACGGATGGATGAACATGCTCGAAGCATGGGGGCGTACTTAGGGAATCTCTGAATAAGTCGGAGAACTTATCTTTCTCCCCTTTTGGATCAATCGTTTAGTTCTGTTTGGCCGTCAGATTTGGGGCTTGTTCAGACCTTCCCTAATAGTTTAATTCGATGCTGCCTCGCGGCACGGGCTAACTCAACCGCACACGCTGGCAATGGTACATTATTTGTAACCAACCACACGAAGAAAACACATTGAAGAAGATCCTCGCCACCTCCGACCTCGCCATCAATGGCGCACCGCCAGCCTTCACGGAGGCGTTGCACGTCGGTCGTCCCAACATCGGCAACCGTGAGGCCTTCCTTGCGAACGTCAGCCGCATCCTCGACAACCAGTGGCTGACCAACAATGGCCCGATGGTGCAGGAATTCGAACGACGCGTCGCCGAGCGCTTGGGTGTGAAGCACTGTGTGGCGATGTGCAACGGCACTATTGCGCTGGAAATCGCTATCCGCGCGCTGGGGTTGACTGGCGAGGTGATCGTGCCATCGTGGACGTTTGTGGCTACGGCCCACGCGCTGTATTGGCAAGGCATCACACCGGTATTCGCGGACATCGACCCGGCTACCCATAATCTTGATCCTGCCGCCGTGCGCCGCATGATCACGCCACGTACTAGTGGAATCATTGGCGTGCATCTGTGGGGGCGTGCCGCGCCCATTGCCGAGTTGCAGGCCATTGCCGACGAACATGGCTTGAGTTTGATGTTTGATGCCGCACACGCGTTCGGCAGCAGCTACAAGGGCCAGAGCATCGGGCGCTTCGGCGCATGCGAAGTCTTCAGCTTCCATGCCACCAAGGCCTTCAACACCATGGAAGGCGGCGCCGTCACCACCAACGATGACGACCTGGCTGAGGCGATGCGCCTGATGCGCAACTTCGGATTCAAGGGCTACGACAATGTCATTCACCCCGGCACCAATGGCAAAATGATCGAAGTGTGCGCGGCGATGGGACTGGCGAATCTGGATGGGTTCGACGGCGTCATCGAGGCCAACCGCCGCAATCACGCTGCATACAAGCAGACATTGGCTGAAATTCCCGGTATCAGCGTGCTCGATTACGACTCGGCAGAGCGCAATAGCCATCACTATGTGGTGCTGGAGGTGAGTGACGACTGTCCGGTCAACCGTGACGAGATCATTGCCGTCCTGCACGCAGAGAACATCCTTGCGCGCAAGTATTTCTGGCCGGGGTGCCATATGATGCAACCATATCGTGATTTGTTTCCTCATGCAGGGCTGGTGCTGCCCAATACGATTGCCGTGGCGGAGCAGGTGCTGGTGCTGCCTGCTGGCGTCAACATCAGTGCCGAACAAATTGAGATCGTGGGAAATGTCATCCGGGTTGTTGCTTCGACGCCATGAAGTGCCTGGTGACGGCCATCGGATCCATGTCGGCGGAAACAGTGATTCAGGCAATCGCCCGGCAGCCGGGCACACCGGTGGTCGGCTGCAATATGCACCCAAAGGAATGGACGGCGGCATCGCGGTTGGTTGATAGGTTCTATCAGGTTCCTTCGGCGCGGAATGCGGCAGCCTATCTGTCCCGCCTTCTTGAAGTCTGCGAGAGCGAAGGGATCAGCCACGTCATTCCCCTGACCGACCCCGAAGTGGATGTGCTGTCGGCGAACCGGCGACACTTCAATGAAATGGGCGTCACACTCTGCATTTCGCCCCAACCGGCCATCCGTGTGGCACGCGACAAGCTGGCCATCCACCAATGCTTCGTGGGCCATCCGCGTATTCGTCCGATCCCAACGATGGACTTACAGGAGGCTGGACATTCCGACTTCGCCTATCCCGCGCTCGCCAAACCACGATACGGCAGAAGTAGCGAGGGGCAAGTGAACATCCCGGATGCTTCCGCATCGCAATTCTGGCGCGACCGGTTGGTGGGGCAGGACTACGTTGTACAGCCGCGTCTCGCCGGTGATGTGTTCGTGGTTGACGTGGTACGCCAGCCCGATGGTCGCAAGTCGGTAGCGATGACGCGCAAGGAACTGCTGCGCACCCCGAACGGGGCGGGCATGACCGTTCAGATGCAGCCCAAACATGCGTGTGATGCACTGGCGTTGGAGGCTAGCGAGGTGCTTGGCCTGCAAGGCTGCATCAACATGGAATTTTGGGTCGTTGACGGCATGCCCTTGTTGATGGATGTGAATCCACGTTTTTCTGCAGGTGTGGCGTTCAGCGTGATGTCTGGCTACGACATGGTATCCAATCATCTGCGCTGTTTTGATAGCGGGCAAATTGAAACCTGTATGCCGCCACTGGACAAGGTGTATGCGCGCGGCTTTGTCGAATATTCAATAGAGGATTAAATCATGCAGCTTCGCAACCTTGACCCGGCATCCAGCAGCGATGGCTGGGATCGGAAGTGGGCCGACATTTTCGATCACTATCAGAATGATCTGCGGCACGCTTACTACATCCACGCCATGCTAAAAGACGACGAGCGCCATGTGCTGGAGATGGCTGCCGGAAGTTTTCGCGATATGGCGGAGCTGCGCAGGCGTGGAATCAACTGTGAGGGGATGGACTTTTCGCTGGAATCTGTCGAGAGGGCCAGAAAGCAGTTTCCTGATTTCGCAAACGTCATTCATCACATGAGCGCATTCGATATGCCGTTTCCCGACAACGCCTTTGATGTTACCTATCACAATGGATTCTGGGTTTTATTTTCAGACGAGCAAATCCTGTCGCTGGCTAGGGAGCAGGCTAGAATCACGAAGAATCGTATGGTCGTGACGGTGCATAACGCCCACAATGTGCAGTTCGTCGATTACTTCAGTCGGAAGAAAGCGGATGACCCCTTGTACGACATCCGCTTTTATGAAGTTGACGAAATAACAAGCCTGATGCGAAAGGTGTGTAGTGAGGTGGCCGTTTTGCCCGTTGGCAAGGGCAAGCAGCACCACGAAGACCTGCTGATCAGGAATGGCGTGACAGACCCGGCCACGTTACGAGAATGCCTGACTGAAAGCGGCTTGAAGTACCTTGAAAGCAGTGAACGGTTAATGTGTATTGGTGCGCTGTCATGAACCCGATGATACTCCTTTTATCCAGATATGCCTCAGCGTGGAACTCGCTGTTCGATTCTATATGGAGTTGTTATTTGCCTACCATGGTTAGCCTGGCGTGGATTGAACGCATTTTATCCATATTTTTCCCGCTTTCGCACTTCAAATTCAAGGCGGTTTATAAATTGGCTCATATAGGGCCCGTGAGAATTTTTGGCCTCGCATGAAGCTGCGCGCCATCACTGCGCCTGAGAGTGGCGGGGTCGCATACCTCGAAAAGATCGTTGTGCCATTTTACAGATGCGAGATTCATGCCTGGGGGCGGGCTTTTCCCTCCTAGATAAAGCTTATTATCCCATACAACGCCAATTTCTTGTGCGGGCCTGGATCGGTATATGGCTGCTAATTGTGGTGGGCCGCCAGTTTGTTGGTCACGACCACTTCTCAGTGCATCGCAAAATGCAGAGAACACACTTCGACTAGTTCGACCGGATACATCTTGATTTACCCATTTTTTAAGTTCGTCAAGTGCTATAGCTTTACCAGAGCCACACGCATGGATAATTTCCGAGTGCTCTGTAGGCATTGAGTGATTCGTTGCAGACCACAATCTGCCTTTAATCTTATATGTGGAAACAGCGAAATGGGCGCTCATGCCTTTCCCATCGCGACGAGCAAGAATAATTTCTGTTTCCTTAATTGAGTCGATAGGATAGTTACTGGATAATTCTTGCAAGTACTCCTCAAACTGGTCGTCAGCAAGTCTGTTTTTACTCATTTCGAGCAATAGGCCTTGCCCAAAAGTCACATCTCCAGCGAAAGCCAAGATGCCTGTCCCCTGCCAGCCGACTGTTAGCTTCTGGCCGCGGTCCCACCGGACTGCTGTTGATGACCAAGAAATTCGACTGTCGGTTGCGATATAGAGTGCCGATGGGCCTCGTGCATCAAGAGCGGCCCAACAGATCAATGTAGTCATTGTGTAGCCTAGATGTGTCTATTGAAGTAGAATGCAGGGGCAACTCCCCGGCCCTCCACCATCTTGCAGCAGTTATCTATGGGGGGCAGCTCGAGGAGCAGCCCCAGGGTGCATCGGCCGATGTACCCTGGGGAAGGCGGGGTTCCCAAGGTAGGCCAGCTAAATCGCATAAAGAATGGACTCCCACTGAACGGGGGTGTGATGCCCAAAGTGGAACGTGTAGTTCGGATTGATTTTCTGTATCTGCTCGCGCAGCACCCAAAGATCATCAGTGCGGTGATACGCGGAAATCATCAGTCGTGGCTGGAAAGTGCGTAGTGTGTGCTCTGCACCTTTCAGTGCGTCGCCTTCGCCTCCTTCTATATCCATCTTGATTACATCCACGTGGATGCCGTGTTCTCGCACGTAATCGTCAATCGAGACGAATGGGAACGAAGTGTCCGGGATCGCATTTGGAATGATCTCAATCGCGGCAGAAGTCAGTGGTACCTTTCCGTTGGAGGAAGCCCCTACAGCAATTGGCACCACGTGCATGCGGCTCGCCAAATGCGGGTTCAGCGTTTTTTGCAGGCTGCAAAACGCTACATGTGCTGGTATTGGGTCGAACATATGCACTTGGCCGGCCTCTCCGACATGCATTGCGAAGACGGTAGCCACTTCGCCGACACATGCGCCACAATCAATCACTGTCTCTCCCGGACGAGGGGAAAGGCTGACGCCTTCGCGTTCCACGAAATACTGGCGATAGCGGTTGATGGATTCCACAAAGCCATCGGTTGCGATGATCTTTGCGCGCTCTCCCCTGGCTACATCAAGCACATGCAATGGCATCCCCATGTACTTGCTGGGCAGTTCGGGGTGCGTGAACGGCTGCGTTCCGTTGAGTTCCAGATACGTATCGAACGCCTCGGGAGGAAAGAACGCACGACGATATCCGACGATCTTGAGTACGATTGCTTCATCAAACAGGCGGCGACTCAGAGCATCCACAAATGCCTCGCGTGTCTGCCATAGCTCCGACATGTTCCGTCTCAGCCATTCAGTGGTGTAACCCTTGGGTTCTTTGCCACGCAATAGGCTTATCACTTTCCTGACACGTCGGCGAAGATCGACGAGGTGTGCAGTGGGCAGCTTCCTGAACCAGCTCCAGTCGAAATTATCGTCTCGGCGTCCACGAGAACTGCCGCGAAGTTGAAAGTTAATTTGGAACAAAAGATTGAGCAGCCAGCGCTGTTCAGATTCTGACTTGTTCATGTTTATTTCCATAAATTTGGTAAAAACCACCGTCTTTAAGACGGTGACTTTGACTTTAAATGTGTTGACTCATGCGCGTTTAGCTTGGTGCGGGTAGACGACTTTAGTCGTCTGCACCCAAGCTGCGCTAACCCACCTAATTTTAGTAGGTGGTAGTTTAGTATACCTGGTTGTTTTTTGCGTGAAAACCTTGCTTGATGAGCAGTCCCATCACCACTGTTACAAAGACTTCTGTAGCCAACAACGCGAGCGCCGCTGCTTTGATTTCCATGCTTGGCAAGAAGAATAGATTCAGCAGAACTACAACGCCCAACCCCACGATCTCGACATAGGAGCGCGCTGCCTGTCGAAGCTGTGCGGTCAGTTGCGCAGCGAAACATTGACGCAATGCGAACAGTATAGGCCACGGGGCGAGCAGCAATAGGCAGCGTCCGGCTTCTTCATAGCCAGGGCCGAACAGGTACGGAACAAAGGGTGCCGCAACCAGCATTGCCATACTGGCAAGCAGGCCATACCCCAAGGCAACGAGCAGCACTGCGCGGTAGGTTCCGGCTGTGTTTCCGTTCACGTGTAATGTCATCAAGCGTGGAAGCGTTGCACTGATAAGCGCCGCAACCGGCAACACGAAAATACCAGCAACGCGAAATGCAACGGTATAGGTTCCCACCGCTGCCGCGCCCAGGATTTGCAGCATCAGTACCTTGTCCACCTCCTGATAGCTGGTGCCCGCCACGTTGCTGACGGCATAGGCCGTGCCTTGTCGGACAGAATCGCGCAACGGCAGGCGCGAGCGCCATGCGGGCAGGCCGTCGATGACGGCAACCACAGCAACGGCTGCCACGAGGCCCAGCGCGGAACCAGTGAAATGTGCCAGGGCCGCGTGCTCGGGAGTGCCTGCAAGGCCGATGGAGATGCCACCCAGCATAGCCAGCGTGCGCCCAAGGGGAACTAGGCACATGACGGTCGCAGACGCCATGCCCCGTTCCAGCGCGTAGCACTGGCTGGTGGCTGCGTGAACTGCTGGCAACAACATCAACTCGGAAAGTGCCAGCAACAGCATAGGGAAAAAAGGAAGATGCTGTTGTAACAACAGCGCGGATACCAGCAGCGCAGCAAGCACGAGGAGGCTGCCAATTACACCGGTTTGCACCAAGGCAGTGGCCCACATTGCACGAGAGCTGGAGCGATCTTGGGAAATATAGCGGGTGAGCAGCAGGGCGCTCCCCCAATTGGCCAGTGGCGCGCCCAGAATGACCAGTGCTACTGAACCAGCGAAGAGGCCATAACCTTCGGCACCTAGCCAACGGGATACGATGAGCAGGTAGGCTGCTTGGATAACGGCGCGCACCCCTAATCCGGTAGTGCCAAGGAGGGTGTTTTTACCCAGCCGTCCCGGCCGGTAATTCACCAGGTGGCGGTACTTTTTTCTCAGCACGTTTGCTCTGCTTTGCTTGCATGCCCAGGGCTTGTCCGGGGCTGACGTCTGAGGGTAGGCAGGCGCATGGCAATGGTTTGGTATCCCGTTACGATAAAGCTGTAAAAATTGAAATGTTGCCTGAAATCAGCTAGTGCGATTCTGACTGCTGAGTAATCCCGTGCACGCAGCCCCCACAGCAGCAGTCCAGCGGCTGAATCCCAACGAAAGCCAGGGCAATAGTTTCCTTGTTTAGAAAAGAACGCACGGGCAGCAGTATCAAATTCGAGTGCAGACTTGTAAAAGGCAACTCTTGCCTTGGCGCCAGATCGTAACGCCGAATTGGGGCTGACCCTGTAGACAGCCATGACAGCTGGAATATAGCCAACCATAAAGCGTGAAGTAATCCAGGAGGACAGTACGCTATCCCCAAAGTGATAATTCGGGTTCAGTAGACCTGATGAATACCATTCATCCATCGTGTCTTTGCGCAGCAGGATAGTACATGTGCGTAATATTTTAGGATAATGCCATGTTGCAAATATATCGCCAGAAAGATACCTCATTGGCACCCTTGAATGAACTGATCGTGAGAAATTGTATTTCCATTTATCACCGCTCAGGTAGCTTCTGGTCCAGTCGCTGTGAACAATACCGAATTTCCTGTCGTTTTCCATCATTTTAACTTGGCGTGCAATTTTATCCGGATCGCACCAAAAATCGTCTCCTTCACAGTAGGCTATATATTCCCCCCTTGCTTTTTTAAAAATTCTAAGGGAGTTGGCATGCATTCCCACATTGCTTGATGAGTGGATTATGCGAATAATTTCTGGATATTTTCTTTGGTATTCAATTGCAACTCTAAGTGTTGAATCGCTTGATGCGTCCTCTCCAATAATCAGTTCAAACGGAAATTCGCTCTGCTGATTGATCACGCCATCTATAGCTTCAGATAAATAGTTCTCGTGATTATAGGTGATCATCAGTACGCTGACGCGCGGATTTTTCACAAGAAGGTCTGGGTTGCTTATTTCATGCGTATCGATTTGCATTGTTTCAATCCAAGTTTATCGGTCTGCTGCCAACGGAAGAAAAATCTACTCCATGCGGCTGCAGATGTATCGGTTCGTACCAGCTCATCGGTTGTGAAATCAGCATGTTTTTAGTGTCGATGCAGCAGGTCCAGGCGGTGCCCCGCCTGCGCGAAAATTTGGTCCGCCATTACCAGCACGTGGTGGTATGGCTGAGTATGTTTTCAGCATCGCTCATCATCAATGTGCAGTGTGGCAGTCATGCGTTGGCCGAATGCCGGCCATGCGAATTTCTCGGCGAATGCGGTCGAGCTGGCCTTCCATGCCTCCTTGCTGACGTCCAACACTCGCGCTACCGACCCGCCCAATGCCACATAGTCTTCATTCTGGATCAGGTAGCCGGATTGCCCTTCGGCCACTGCATCAACAATGCCCCCCGTAGCAAATGCCACCGTCGGTATGCCATGCGCAGCGGCCTCGATGGCGACCATGCCGAAGCCCTCCGGGTCGTCCGGGATGTGTCGCACGGGGAAAATGTGTACGTCGGAGGACTCGTAGACGGTAGCGAGCGCGGTCGGGTCGGTGATGACTCCGAGGAACTTCAGGTGATCCTGAATGCCGTGATCCTTGGCCGCTTCTTCGATGCTTTCCCGGCTCTGGATGCTGGCACCCAGCGAGTTTCTGGGCGCTTCACCCACGATGACGAGCACGCAATCGGGCGTTTGCTGGACGATGGTGGGCAAGGCCTGTTCGACGAATTCCCGCAGGCCCTTGCGGGTGGTCAGGCGTCCCATGGAAAGGAGAACTTTCTTGCCTTCCAGGCCGTGGCGTTGTTTGAACGCGGCGATGGCGTTGGCCGGTTGTGGCCGTTCGGGCAAGGTCACGCCGGGGTGGATGATGCTGATTCGGTTCTCGGGCACGCCTGCGTTCATGGCCAGTTGTCGGGTGGGTGTGCTGTTGACGATGACGTGATCGAGCTTCTTGAAGCGGGTGGCCCAGAGGTTTTGATAGATCCGGCTGGGTGCGGTGATGTCGAAGCCGTGCAGATACACGGCGGAGCGGGCGCGACACAGTTTGCTGGCGAGCCAGGCGATGGGGGCGGTCAGGCCGCTTCCGGCCAGGATCACGTCTGGCCGCCAGCGCACTGCCAGCCAGAACGCCTTGAGCGTGGTAATCAGCAGGAACAGTGGCAGGGGCTTGAGCGGGGCTTCGGTGAGGCTGACGTTTTTCGGCTTGAGCGCGTGCGAACCCTTGGGGCCGATGACCTTCACCTCAGCCTGTCTGCTCAACTCATCGGCGATATGCCAGTTCAGCCGCTCCATGCCGCCTACCAGCGGGGGCAGGTTGCGGGTGATGTGGAGGATGCGGGCGGGCCCTTCAGTCACGTTTTGGAAACTTGGGGCGATGGTAGGCGTGGGCTGTCAATAAGTTATTGACTGGTTTGAACAAAGCAATCACGAAACCTTTGTTGCACGGGCACGTTGGGCAATTTCACGCTTGCTCTGCCGCAGCAATCCGATTTCGGATGGTGTCAGCATCCGGGGTGCGGGCAAGGTACCGAGCTTCTGATTCAGTAAGCGCGTCGAAGGCGTGAGCGAATCGTGCTTGCCACCAGTTTTCAAGATCGGGTCCATGTGTCTGTCTCAATTCGTCCAGCCGTTGCGGCGTGAGCGCCAAGCGGGCGGAGTAGGGTTTTCCGGTCAGCGCGACGGCGGCCAGTACTCTACCACCGTGCTGGAGCAAGTGCCCTCGCAGGTTGGCGAGTGTGCCGCCCATGCCCACGAAGTCATCCACCATCACGTACTCCGCGCCGGCGGCTACCGGGCCATCGAACTTTGCCTGCCGTGCCAGCCGCGAGAAGCCGTCCGCTCCGGTGTGGGCAACAATGTTGCTTTGAACGATGCCTGGGTCGACCGGGTAGCCAAGATGTTGGCCAACTGCGTCGGCCAGTGCTTCGGGGATGGCGTTCACGCCTTGGCTTTCGAACGCATGGGCGCTGACCAGAACGGGCGTGTGCCCTTGCATCATGTCACGCAGCTTTTCAACCTGTTCGAGGTTGAGCGTGTCGGCAACCAACTCCACTGCGGCCAGGTCATCTCCGGACTTCGCCGCTCGGTATGCAGGGTGCTGCTTGACTTGGCTTTCCGGGGCATGGATCAGGACATCCGGGAAGTTGTCCCAGGGCGCGCGTGGTGGCTGTGACCGAGTGGCGGACATGATCAGCCATCCCGTTTGTAGGTCAGGTTGGTGATCTGCTCGGAGATCAGCCCGATCAGAAAGACGATGACGGCGGCGCTGAACAGCAGCACGCTCATGTTGGTGAAGCGGCCCATGGCGTGGAAGGTGTAGCCGTACCAGCCCGCGCCGGCAAGGAAGAAGGCGAGGGCGATGGGCAGGAACAGCTTCAGCGGCGAGTACAGCGTGGCGATCTTGAAGATGATCAGGAGGAAGCGGATGCCGTCCTTGATCGGCCGGATGTGGCTGGCGGTGCCGATGCGCTTGGCGACATCGATGGGGACGTAGGCCACCGGGTAGGCGCTGCGGAAGAAGGCCATGGTGCTGGTGGTGGGGTAGGAGAAGCCGTTGGGCAGCAGGTACAGGAACTCGCGGAAGCGCTCGGCGCGCACGGCGCGGAAGCCGGAGGTGAGGTCGCGCACGTCCTGGTCGGTCATCCAGCTTGCCAGGTGGTTGTAGAAGGTGTTGGCCAGCCCGCGATGCAGGTTGGCCTGGCCGCGACCATCGCGCGCGCCGACGGCCATGTCGTGGCCCTCGTCCAGTTTTGCCAGCAGTTTGGCGATGTCGGCGGGATCGTGCTGGCCGTCGGCATCCATGAAGACAAGGATGTCGCCCCGCGCCGCCCGCGCACCCCGCTTGATCGCCGCGCCATTGCCCATCGAGTACGGCGAGGACAGCACCTTCGCGCCATGAGCCCGCGCGATAGTGGCGGTGTCGTCGCTGGAGCCATCATCAACGACGATGATTTCTGCATCGGGATGGTGCTGCGCGATGACAGGCAGCGTCCGCGCCAACCCGACCGCCTCGTTCTTGGCTGGCAGGATGATGCTGATGCGCGGGACTTGAACCGTGGTGCCGGCGGCATCGGCGGCGAGGTGAGGGGAGGTCGTCATGCGGGGAAGGATAGCTTGTTGATCGGGGGAGGGTGGCGAAGGTGGATCGGATGCGGTGGCCGGCGTAAGGGTTGCGGGCGGATCTGGGCTTGGGGTGTCTGCGTGGGGAGGCTCCCGGGTGCGCTGCGCGCACCAGAGAATTTTTCGCATTGCGCCCCGGCGTCTACCGTGGGAGGATCGCCCTGCAGCCAGCCAACACTACCAGCAGCAAGGCACCCCAGGGTCAGGCTGAAGCGGGCTGAATCAAAAACCTGAATCCGTGCCACCCACCCACACCCCATCCTTGCGATGCGCTTTTTGAAAAATTCGCTTGCCCTTTCGGCGGGCGACTTGGTGTTTCCCCCGATTCACCGCTCGACGGGGCGGTTTCGGCCTCGTGAGCGGCGGGTTTTCGCCGCCGCCTCGCCCGCTTGCCAGCCCGCATCCACGAGAGTTCCTCCCATCCGGGCGTGCGCTGCGTCGGCGCGGGCCAGATGCCAGATGCGGTCATATCGGAACCCGCTTGCGCAAGCGCGTCTGCACGTCGACGAACACCCGGGGCCATCCACTCTCACCACACAAGGCGCTCACCTTGCTGCGCCAGATCCAGCAGCACCGCGTCCAGATCAACGGCAAGATCGTCTCCGGCCTCACCCGTATTCAGCCCCGACAGACCGAGCTGTTCCGGGCACTGAAACTTCCCGAGCCAAGCACCCCAAACCTCGCGTAGTGGCATTTTTTCGTGTTGCGAATCAATGCAATCAATGTGTTGCGTCGTTTACTGCGGAAGTTGGGGGGCGCGTTGCCGGCGGATTGTCGGCCGTGCAGCACGGCAACGCAGTCTGGCGGGGGCGTCCATTCGATCATTCAAGCCGCCGCCGCTTCGTGGCGTGGCCTGGTTCGGGCATCAGGTCTTGCAAAAGCCATCGCCATCCATACAATGTACAGATGATAAGATTTGACTGGGATCCGGCCAAAGCCGCCTCAAATCTCAGGAAGCATGACGTTTCCTTCGAGGAAGCCCAGTCGGTCTTCTATGACGAGTTTGCTGTGCAGTTCTACGACAATTCTCACTCCACAGATGAGGATCGTTTCCTCATGCTCGGCATGAGCAGTGGCGCGCACTTTCTTTTGGTCTGCCACTGCGAGCGTGAGGGCGGTGGCGTCATCCGCATAATTTCCGCACGCAAAGCCACGAAACAAGAAAGCGCCTTCTACAGCCAGTGACTACTATGAAAGCCGAATACGATCTTTCCAAAATGAAGTCTCGTCGCAATCCCTACGCTGCCAAGCTCAAGAAGCCTGTCTCTATGCGCCTGTCGGAAGATGTCGTGGACTACTTCAAGGGTATGGCTGAGGAGGCGGGAGTTCCGTACCAAAGCTTGATCAACCTGTACCTGCGTGATTGCGTCATGAATCATCGCAAGGTTCAGATCGCATGGCCGAGCAGCAAGCGCTGACAACGCGTGTATGGGCTTCCCCGTAACCCCTGATGGCAGCAAGTAGCCCGGCGTAAGGCCGCAGGCCGCACCCGGGGATTTCCCGGACATCGGGGGGCAGCCCCGGGTGCGCTTTGCTTGTCCGGGCTGCTTGTTGTGTCGCTTTGGGGTGGCGTTGTCGGCTCCACGCCTTCGGCGCTTGAGCCGACCTACGTGGCTGGCGCGATGTGTTGTAGGTCGGTTCAAGCCGCGTAGCGGTGGAACCGACGTGTCTGGCCCGATAGTGGAACCGGGTTGCTGTGTCGTTTCGGGGCGGGGTTGTCGGCTCCACGCCTTCGGCGCTTGAGCCGACCTACGTGGCTGGCGCGATGTGTTGTAGGTCGGTTCAAGCCGCGTAGCGGTGGAACCGACGTGTCTGGCCCGATGGTGGAACCGGGTTGCTGTGTCGCTTCGGGGTGGCGTTGTCGGCTCCACGCCCGCGGCGCTTGAGCCGACCTGCGGGTCGTGTGATGCGGCGGTGATTCCGACGCCGGAGCGATGAGGTTCGGCTGAGGCTTGGGGCTAATCAGGTCGCGCCATACAGACAGCCGGCAACGATACGCCAAGGTGACCACCCCGGCTACGCCACCACAGCCTGCGCGTGCTATGGTGCGTCCGCCGTACGTTCGTGCCCGAGCATGAGCCTGCCCACGATCCGCGAAGCACTTGAGAAACGCGGCGATGTCTGCAAAGCCATCGTGCTCGGTGCAATGGCTACGGCAACCGCTCGCACCGATAGCGATCTGGATATTGCCATCGGCCTGGGTGTCTGATGTCGAGCGAGGAAAAGCCGGCGTTTATCACGTTCTCGGCGCAAGTCGAAGGCTGTCCGATTGATGCGATGGATTTGCGTGGCGTAGGCGGCCTTGCTGGATCAAATGCTTCGTCACCGGCCGCTGGTGGTGGGCATCTGACAAGCAGAGCGCTACCATCTGCGCATGGACTTTGAAATTGTCGGTGACATCACACAACCAGAAACCTTCGCACGCGGCAGCGGAATCCGGGAGTTGGCCCGCTTGCGCAAGGTCTATGGTCTTGGTAACTGGCGCAAGCGCAAGGGCTTTGCCCGAGTACGGTTGAGCGACGGTGTCCTTCGAGACGCGGAAGTTCACTGGTACGAGGCGGCTGGCCTCGGCAAGTTCGAGTTCAAGATCAAACGCTACACGGATTGATGACATGAAAAATCACCAGTTTGCAGTTTGCACGGACAATCAGGGATACGAAGCATCGTTGGAGCTGCGTAAACTCTACGAAATTATTCCCGATCCAGTCGCGGCCAAGCACTCACAGTTGCGGGTTGTTGATGAGTCCGGCGAGGATTACCTTTATCCGGCCAAGTCGTTCGACCATATCTCTTTGCCGGCCAGCATTGCGGAGCGAGTGTTTCGGGCAAATCCCCAAAGTCGAACCTGATTGACCAGTGTGTCTTGGTAACCGGCGTAAGGCCGCAGGCCGCACCCGGGGATTTCCCGGACATCGGGGCAGGGCAGCCCCGGGTGCGCTTTGCTTACCCGGGCTACTTTGTGTCGCTTCGGTGTGGCGTTGTCGGCTCCACGCCTGCGGCGCTTGAGCCGACCTACGGGGTTGGCGGTGCGGTGTGTCGTAGGTCGGTTCAAGCCGCGTAGCGGTGGAACCGACATATTTTGTCGCTTCACCAGCCTGGCCTGCGAGCGCGATGGCTGAAGCGAAGCCTGTGTTGACTTGACCAAGTTGAAGGACTAACTTGCCAGCATGAGCCGGATCATCAACGTACACGAGGCCAAGACCCAACTCTCGCGCCTGCTGGACAAGGCCCATGCGGGCGAGGAAATCGTGCTGCACAAAGCCGGCAAGCCCTATGCCCGACTGGTTCCACTCAAGCCACCAGGCAAGCGCACCTTGGGATTCCTGCCCGGCGAGGTAGGGCCGGAGTTTTTCGAGTCGCTGCCGCAATCTGAACTGGATGCCTGGGAAGGCAAATGAAGCTGCTGCTGGATACGCACGCCCTGCTGTGGGCGGTGATGCAGCCGGACAAACTGTCGAAAAAAGTGCGCCGACTGCTGGAATCCCCCGATACGGAACTGGTCGTCAGCGCCGCATCCGCGTGGGAAATCGCCACCAAGTACCGCCTCGGACGTCTTCCCGACGCCAAACCCATCCTTGCCGATTTCGACGACGTGCTACGTCGCCTCGATGCCCGCACGCTAGCCATCAGCCACTCCCATGCACTGCGTTCGGGAAGCTATCCAAACGGCCATGCCGACCCGTTCGACCGAATGCTCGCAGCCCAATCCGAGATGGAAAAAATTCCACTCGTCAGCCGTGACGCAGCCCTGCGGCAATTCCGGATAGAACTGGTGTGGTGAGCAGGGCTTTCGAACGACATGCCGCGCGCCTGCGAATGTTGCGCTTCGCTGCGCTCACCACAACCTATCGGGCCAGGCACGTCGGTTCCGCCGCCACGCGGCTTGAACCGACCTGCGACAGCGCGCCAGCCCCCCGCATGTCGGCTCAAGCGCCGCAGGCGTGGAGCCGACAACGCCAAGCCGATCCGGTGCGCTTGACAGTACGCCGGCCGTGCATGAGCATGACTGGACTAAACCAGACCTGGTCAGGACAGGAGGTGTCTCATGCCATCGGTCAACATGCTCGAAGCCAAGACCCACCTTTCGCGGCTGGTGGAGGCGATTGAACAAGGTACGCAGCGGGAGATCATCATCGCCCGCAATGGGCGCAAGGTCGCCCGTCTGGTTCCGCTGGAACAGTCACAGGCATCGCGTCGGATAGGTGTCGCCAGGGGCAAGTTCGCGCTGCCGGACGACATCGACGCGGACAACGAAACCATCGCCAATCTGTTCGCCGGGGACGAGGGGTGAACCTGCTGCTCGATACGCATGTTGCGTTGTGGGCAATCACCGATGACCCGAGGCTGAGCGATGCTGCGCGCGAGCTGATCCTGGCACCCGAAGCCACCGTCTGGGTGAGCGTGGCCAGCCTGTGGGAGATCGCCATCAAGCACGCGTTGGGACGTGGCAACATGCCGGTGT
>Ga0265293_10005683_pt1 | contig 20620 bp, 20 predicted proteins | sample Munlanlewell138R_FD_192505 | JGI IMG/M metagenome (GOLD analysis project Ga0265293, IMG submission 192505) | Leachate microbial communities from a municipal landfill in Southern Ontario, Canada - Leachate well 138R | ecosystem: Engineered > Solid waste > Landfill > Unclassified | place: Canada... | reverse complement strand
GTCTATAAAATTCATGATATTAACAGATTTTCCAATGTTTCAAGATCTATTTTACATTCATTGTCATCTAGTTTTTTTATCTTTTCTTGATATTCAATTGCTTTCATCAGAAGAGAATGTAACTTTACATATTTAGAATAATTTCCAAGTTCACTGATTTTATTGATCGCATTTGTGTCCATTTTATTATATTTGATTTTTTGGAGTGCAATATATATTGTTTTATCAATATCAATGTTTGGTTGTTCTGGTTCATCGTTTTTGGTAATTATTTTTTTTCTAATACTAATTTCATTATTTTCAAAGCTTATTTCATCACAATAAAAATAGATTTTTGCTAAATCTTGAAGTAATGAAGGATTTTCATCTATAAAGCTAATATCGTTAATCAAATTTTTAATATTTTTATCTACTCTAGAACCTTGAGATACAATTAAATATGAATCAATTACATTATTAATAATGTTTGAATCTATATTAAAGTCTTTTAACACATTTTTTATATCTTCAAGATTATTATTTGATAATTTGTAAGCTTCTAAAATTATAGATTCTTTACTTTTATATTTTGCAAAAAGTTGTTTTATATCATTTACCATCCAAAATCCTCTTCCGCCTCTTTTGGTACCATGTTGTTTAGTTGTTCAGTAACTAAACGGCTAATAATATTAAATGAATCTTCAGGATGAATCAGTATTTTTTCTTTAATAATTTCTAAGCCTCCATTTGTATATTCTTCTATTGTTTTCATATACGATGCAATGTTTTCATCATTTTCTTTATTTAATTTAGTGATATCTCCAGCTTCGTGAAAAAGGATAACTGTATCAAAATATTTTTGCTGCTCATCTGTAAATAGGTCAATAGCAATAGGTTCACCAAATCCACCAGATATAGGGGTCATTTTTTTCTCCTTTATTCCTAATGCTAGCGCAAAAACATATATTTCTGTCATTTTCTGGAAAAAACCTGTTTTTTTGTTCTTTTTAATATCCAAAATTTCAAAAACAATGTCTTTGTCTTTTGCCTTTTTTAATCTTTTAGAAACTAATAAATTATTCATCTGATGTCCTTGATATTTTTAATTTCTGTAAATTCTTCATCATCTAAAACTTCCATATCTACAGATAATCCATTATAATTGATCTTATTTGATTTAGATAAAGATAAACTCAATTTTGGTCTATGTGCTATTAGTACATACTGATTTGAAATTGTTTCTTTAAATATTGGATACAAGTCTTTCCCGTCATTCCACTGCTCTTGATTTAAAAGAATAATAACTTGAGGTGCCATATCTCTAACAACTTCTGAAATATACTGTTTATATACAGTATCAAACTGGCCATATGGAGAATCAATTACAATTGGATATATTCCTGCGCCAGGGTCAATATCATTAGTATTTCTTTTTTGTTCTCTATTTCTAGCCATATCAATTAAGGTTGAAATGAATAGTAAACTTATTAATTGTCCTTCACCATCTGATTTTGCAGAAACTACTTCTTCATCATCTCCCTCTGTAATAACTAATCTAAAATCATCATCAATTTTGGCATTTTTTTGAGCATGCAATATAGATTGAAATTTAGTATTCAATCTATTTGATAATGTATTTCTAATCTCTTCAATGATTCTTGTGTTTTCATCAGAAAGTATATTTATAGCCTCTGAACAAAATGCGATTCTATTTCTAACTAATTTGATTGCTTCATTTTGTGTTTCGTATTTACTGATTTGAATTTCAATTTCTTTTAACTCTGAATCAATAGTTTTTAGTTTATCTTCTAGCAATGCTTTAGTTTTGATTTTTTCATCTCTATCATGTTGTACTTGTTTTTTTCTTGATATAAGATTCTCTTCGTTTTGTGGAAGTTCATTTTCGATATTATCTTCTAATATAGAAAATTTTTGCTCCAATTCATTAATTTTATCTTGAACAGATTTTATGTCATCTGATGATTTTTTATATTCAGATATGTAATTGAAAGGGATGTCTTTTTTAGCTTCAATAAAATAACTCAATTCATTTAATGCATCTTCAATTGCTGATTCATCAGAAACTGTATCTATAATTTTAAGTAGCTTTTGATGATGTTCGTCTCCATCATCAAATTGTGTGCCGCATATACACATATGATTTTCAATTAATTCTTGGATGAATTTTTTTCTAATACCAACTGGTAGTACACCTGTTTCTCTTTTTTCATCGATGATTTTTTTAGTAGTTTCTAGAATATTACTTGAGAGTGCCAAATAAGCCTGTTGTACAATTTTATTTTTTTGTGTATCTACAAGTTCATTATATTTATTTTTTTGAAGCTCAATATTTTTTACTAAGTCTTCTCTCTCTTTTGATAATCCTTTTATTTCTTTTACATTTAACAATTCAACTTCAATTTTTTGTAATATATCATCAAAAATTTCTATATCACCATTTATTTTTTCAATGTTTTCATGTATTTGTTTTTGTTCATCCAAAAGTTTTTCTTTTTGTTCTTCTGGTAGAGTATCAAGATTTCCTTGATCCTTTTTAATACCGTTTAATTCATTTGTGAATTTTTTACGAGCCTCTTCAATATATAACAAAGCTTTTTCTCTAGTATCAATTTTCATTATATTCTTAATACCATCTTGAACTTTTTTATAATTTGATTCATCTGCAAATTTTTGAACACCTTCTCCTTTAAAGAAAAAATATTCTTTCATAGCAGGGCTTAGTACCGTATTGATTCTTTCTTGTGGATTGTGCTGAGTTTCATTGTTAATTTGTACAACTAAATCTTTTTTTGTAATTTCTTGTTTTTTATTTACATTTTTTATTACTACACTTCTTTTAACTGTATAGTTTTTATTTCTATCTTCAAAAATAAGGGTTGCTTCAACTGTCATTTCAGCAAAGTTATCTAAACTTCTAAAAAGTGACTTATTAAGAAAAACATCTCTTTGGTCAACATATTCAAGTTCATCTCCACCATACAAACACCATACTATTGATGAAAGAAGTGTAGTTTTCCCGACACCATTTGAAGCATATATAAAAGTAACATGTTTATCATCAATAGGAGAAAAATCTATAATATTTTTCCCTTTAAATTGTCTAAAATTATTTAAAATTAATCTTTTTAGAATCATTTCAAAATCCTTCTTTCAACTTCTTTTTTTACCAATTCTTTTTTATTACCTTCTGATAAATTTTGATTATTTTCTATAATTTTATAAACTTCTTTTATAAATTCTTTAACAACTTCTTTATTTTCCACGACAACTCCTATATGTGTAATAAATTATATTTTGCAGCTAAATCAATTAATGGTTTTTCACAAGCTGGATAATTTAATGCTAGCCTTGCAAATTCTCTGTATCTTTTTAGTTCATTTTCTAAATATTTTTTTTGAAATTTTAAATCTTCACCTGATGTTAAACCTGAAGGCACAACCATAAAATCATATATCTCTGCAAAATCTTTACCTTTAAATTTTCTCAATACTCTTCCTCTTCTTTGAATAAACTCTTTAGGGTTGGTACTGCTTGATAATATAAATGCTCTTTTCACTGATGGAATGTCAACTCCTTCATCTAAACACTTAATAGCAACTAATCCATCTATAGTATTGTCAACTAAATTGTTAATCAAATTTTTTCTTTTTGTTTTTGAATCAGCATCAAAAGAAGTAAATTTATCAACAATCATACCTTTTTTTGAAAGCATTTGATAAACCTGGTCAACCATTTTAGTTTCATTTTCTTCGTCTTTAGTAGCTGCACAATAGAATAAATTATCTTGGGTTCTTAGTAGATTTTCATTAATTAATAACTTTTCCAACGATGGTAATTTATTTTTTGCACCTGATATTATTTTTGCTCTTTTTATTAATAAAATCTCAAGTAAACTGTTATCTGATGATTTTTCATACTGAGAAATTTTAGAAATCTTTTTAGACAACTCAATAAACTCTTCTTCTTCCTCATTAGTTAAAAAAACTAAAACAGGATAATAATTATAAGGTGTTAATTGGCCAGCTTTGATTGCATCATCTAAAGTATATTCAAAAATTATTTTACCAAGGTAAGAAAGTATTGATGCAGTTCCCTCATCATCCAAGTGTCTTTGAGGAGTTGCAGATAAACCCAATCGATAAGCTGCATTATCTAAATAATTTTCTCGTATAGCTAATGAACCAAAATTATGTGCTTCATCTACAACTAGTAATAATTTATCTATTTGTTTTACTAATTCTTGAAACTTTTTACCAATATATGTACTATTGGTAGTTATCATAAATAACTGTTTTTGGCTTCTTAAATTAAAAGCTGATATAGCTGAAGATAAAATAGGAAACCACTTAGATGAGTTTTCAAAACACTGTATAAACTCTATATTAAAATTTTTTGCTTCATCAGACCATTGTGTTAACAAATGTTGGTAAGGTACAACTACTAAAACACATAATTCATTTTGTTCTTTTAATAAATTCACGATTGAACTAAAAGCGGTTATCGTTTTTCCACTTCCTGTAGCCATACAAAGCAAACCTTTGTAATCATTTTTAACCCAATTTTTGTATGCTTCTTTTTGATAATCCCTTAAGATAATAGAATTAGGGATAGTAGGATAATTCTTTTTTGTTTCAATTTTATTGTTGATTGGTATAGCATCATAAGGTCTCTCATTTGTCTTAAATTTTATCAATTTATTTTTTGAAAGCTCATCTAGTTCATAAATTAACAAATTTTTATCTTCACCATTCCAAATTTTATTAAATCTATCCAATGTTTCTTTTGCTAAAATCTTACTTGTTTCGTCTCCCCAAGATTTAAAAACAGAAATCGATTCATAGTTTTTATATGCTTTTATACTATCATTTTGCGAACCATTAAAAGAAACATATGAATTTTCGTGATCTATGAATATTCCAAATTTATCATGAAACTCTCCACCTTCTAAACCTTTAGTAGGAATTGCAAATCTAAATTCTAAATATCCATCTGAGACTAACCATCCTAATAAATTTTTAGTATCTTCTTCCAATTTCTTTTCTAGTTCATCAATATTATTCAAAATTAATTTGTTTATTGAACTTTCATTAAATTGACCACTAAGAGCTATTAAATCAGATTCATCTAAATTTGGGCTAGTAATAAACTTTATCTCTGAATTTTCTTTGATAAATCTAGCTAATCCATAAGAATTTTCTTTTAACCAACCAGATGTAAAATATCCAACACCTCTATAATATTTGATGGAATTAGAAAATGTTTGATTATAAAAATCATTTGATATGTTGTCATCAGATGTATTATATGTTACTTTGAATTCACATTGTTTTAACATTTAATTTCCATTATTATTGATTTTCGTAATCTTAACATATATAAATCACCTAACTTCATCACTCAAACCTTTTGAAGTAAGTCTCAAGGTTCTTTTTAACTTCAATTTTTAACTCATCTGGAGTGATTACACCAATATATGGAATATATCTTTGTATCGTTGGAATTATCTCCATCAAGTCTGTTATAATGATTTCAAGTTCAAGTGAGCCATCATCATATTTTTTGATAACTCTTTGAGTGGGATTAAGGGGTTTTCGTAAAAAATACCTTGAAACGGTTGCATCTATAAATAGTTCTACAGTTATTGATTCATTCTCAGGTTTATAATAAGCTGTAATAGCATTATCGAAAGTTTTTACTATCTCTTTATCAAATTTATAGTTTGCATTTAAAACTTCTATTTTTTTGATAGTATTTAGATGAAATGTTTTTATCTTTTTATCATTTGGTTCAAAAACTATTAAGTACCAATAACCTTCAAGATTTAGGATTTTAAGAGGATATACTTCTCTATCTTTTTTATTGTAAGTACATTGGATGATACTTCTTGATTCAATAGCATTTTTAATTTGGATAATTTCATCTTTGAAGTTATCTATCTTTTCTACTGAAGATTTTTGATAAAGTCTATTTGACAACTCATCTTCAAATTTATCAAAAAGAACATCAACTTTGAGTGATAAATCTTCATCACTGTATTTGTCTTTTGATTTATTTTTGAGTATTGCAATAATAGCTAATTCATTTGCACTAAAAAGTGTTTTTGTAAGAAAGTTGTTTTTGGCTTTGTAAGTTTTTGAAGAGTAATCATAAAATATTTTACCATCACTAAATAATGGTAAAAGATACTCTTTAAAATCTGTTTGAATGATTTTTTTTGTAACACCAAATCGTTCAACTAAGCTTGGAGTAGATAGCTCTTGACCTTTACTTAACAATGTTAAAGTTGAAGATAATCGATTAATTCTGTTATTAAAATTCATTTTAACAGTATAGTAGAACTATTTTAATGAATTACTTAGTTATGTATCAAATGTGATTTTATATCAAATAAAAATAGCAAAAAATTAACGAAAGGTATCAAGAAGTATCAAAAAGTTTCTCAGCCCTCAAGAACTTTGTATTTGCTAGTGTCTTAGGGCTTAATATTCAAAATGAATTCTATCATCGTTTAAGGTTATCATTAATAATATTTGTTACGAAAAGCTGTATCTGAGAATTATATTTAGGGAAAATATAAAACAAAGCGTTGTAAAAGAGAGACCATTGTATAATTCAAAGTATACTTTTGCTTCAGAGATGATAAACCGATTGACAAATATTGTTTGGGTGTCTAATATGCTCAGGATTAAAATGTTTGAGTTACACTCTCAATATACACAAAACTAGCGAATATCGGTTGCGAAGCAAAGTTTTCTTGAAAATTTATCAAAGAAGATGACTAAGCAAGAATAAGAAATATTGAAAAAATGGGCACGATTATGGGCACTTTCTCTGATTAAGAAATGCTAAAGCCCTAAATTTGGAGCCAAAAAAGTGCAAATACGAGTTTATTACGAAAACTCTTACTTTCTATAAATTTCCGTAAAGGCACCTTATAAACAGGGCTTTCTGATTTTCTATTTCGTAAAAAAAGTTAAAATTTGAGAACTTTTTGGAGCGAATTTGGAGCGATTTTTAAGCCCAAAATGACCATTTTTGACATGCTATTTTTTTAATAACTTATCCGAAAGAAAAAGCACTTATCTGAAAATAAACTCTTCTCCCTTAATAACCATAAATAGGACTTATCCGAGCTAAAATGACTTATCTGACTTATCTTAGTAAGTGTTAATATAATCAATTCTATACATGTTTTAAGTATAATGAAGAAAAATAGGAGGGGTATTTATGATTCAACCATCTGAAGCAGTTGTACACTTATCAATTTGTAGAGATGATATAAAACTTGCAGTTGGAACAGGTGTTTTTTATAAAAAAAATAATAAAAGCTATATTATAACTGCTTGGCACAATGTGTCAGGTAGACATTCTGAAACACTAGAAAGTTTGAGTACGAACTTATCTGTACCAAATAAAATCATTGCAACATTTTCTCAACAAATTTCTCAAGGTGAGTTTAATGGATGTGTGAAAATGAGTATATCCTTGCCCTTAGAAAAAGATGGTAAACCAACTTATTTAATACATCCTCAAGGATGGCCAAAGGTAGATGTTGTTGCTATACCTATTGACCTGACAAAAGAGTATTTATCCGAAGGTTCACTTATTGATGGGAAAAAAATTAATATTTCCACTATACTAAAAAATCAGACTTCTTTAGGGTTAAGTACAGATATAGTTCATATACAAGATTTAGAGCTGAGATATAAAGATATAGAGGATTATTCTGATTATTTATATGCTAGTGAAGATATATTTATTGTAGGTTATCCAAAAGGAATTACTGATTATACAGGACAACCTATTTGGAAGCGTGCAACTGTTGCTTCAAATCCTCATTTGGGATGGGATGGGCAAGAACAATTTTTAGTAGATTGTGCATCTAAACAAGGTATGTCTGGTGCACCTGCATTCTTTTATAATCTTAAGGGAGCAATTATGTTAGGGAATACACAATTAAGGACAAGTTCTCCTATAACAGTTTTTCATGGAATATATGTTGGTAGAATAGGAGGTACATCTGAATTTGAAGCACAAATAGGAAGAGTCTGGAAAAAAAAGGTTATTGAAGAGATAATAGATAATGACCAATTTGATTATTCTCCTGATGAGCTTATACTTTTTAAACAAGATATAATTAAAGCTATTGGAGAAAACTGGCCAAAAGATAGAAAAAAATATGCTCAAGATATGTTAAAAGAAAACAGTATGCTTTCTAAGGTTTTTTTAAATACAACAATGCAAAAACTAAATGGTAGAGCTAACTATCAAGAAGTAGAAAAATACATTTTAGAATTTGCTAATAGTTTAGCAAATGAGTAACGAAAATAGCATATATACAGCAGGTAACGATTTTTTCATTTGTAGATAAGATGTAAAGAAAGCTAATTATGCAGAGTAACGAAAAGGACATATATATAGCAAGTAACGGTTTACTTTGTCGAGTAACGAAAAGCCTATATACCTCTAAAGAGGTGGATGAAAATTTAAAATTTTAATGAATTTGAGTAACGAAAACGACCTATATATGAACGACAGTGAATAGTGTCTAACTATTTTATTTTTTGGAGTAATTTATAGCTTGAAGAAATCTCTAATATCTACTTGAAGTACATTAGCGATTTTATAGAGTTGTTCTATATTGTAGTGTTTGTTTTCATGGCCAGCTTCGATCTTTGCGATTGTACTTACAGTTTTGTGACCTATTGAATGAGCTAAATTTAATTGAGAAATATTTTTTTGTTTGCGTATAGCTTTAACATTGTCAGCTATTTTACGGTGTAATTCTTGTATCTCTCCCTGTGAGATTTCCTGTAAATTTTCTATGTAAAAAGTCCTGTAACATTTTTACTTGATTATATAGAATCACATAAATTAATAAAATTCCCTATAGTGAAATATTTTTTAAGCTAAATCCTTTTATAATAAATCTATAAAACAAATATATTAGGAGCAAGAAATGGCAGAGTATTTTGCAAATGTAATAGCAAGACTGATTGTAAGTTATTTGACTTTATTGGTTGTATCATTAGCTATTTTGGCAGGCTACTGGATTATCGAAGATTATAATGCGATGATCGAATTTATCAAAAGCATAAGTGACAATGCTTTTGCACATATTGTTGTATGGATGCCTTTTATATTGTCGTGGTTTAACAGTTCTGAAACTCATAGTGGCTCAAAATATAAATATGATAGACATAATGATTTTAAATCAAGTAGCTTTAGTAGCTATGATACTCAATATAATCCTTCAACAGGCTTGCCTATGATGGGAGGAGGTATCGATGTATCTGGAAAAGCTTATGGGCAACTTTAAATATTAGGAGGACAATTATGAAAAAAATATTTTTAATTTTAATAACATTAGCAGGAATTGCAAGTGCTACAGAAGTGACTGTATGTCAATTCAAAAACGGCTTAGGCTACGCAAATAGCAAAATCATATGCGACAATGATAAATCCTACGCAACGATGCAAGAGATGTATTCTGATGCTTGGAGATATAAAGGTACTTTTAATATCAAAGATGAAACTTATGTTGTGATGGAAAAGGAAAATAGCAAATGAGACTGTTAAGTGCTTTATTTACTATTACGACAACATTCATTTTTTCTGGATGTGTTGCTTCGCCAAGCCCACAAATTGCAAATATTGATAAAATAAATAGCTTTAGAGACTATGTTATTCAAAAAAGATCTAATGAGAGTGGCAACTATGATCTTATCGCAACAACAGCACATAAAACTTTACTTGAGTTAAGAGTGTTTAACGAACCAACTTCAACAGCAGATGCTACAGATGTTTTAAAAGTGCTAGATGATGTAAAAACTTACTGTAGTGCAAAAGGTGGCTATGTTATCTACGGCGATGGTTCAATATTTGCAATTGAAAATTTGCCAACGGCGTTTAGCTTCGATTATATAGGTTACAAAAACGATATGCAAAAACAAGGATCTAGAAAATTTGATGGTTTTTTAAAATGTACCAATTCAAACGATGATTTTGAAATAGAGTATATGGTTGATAATGTTGATCTTAGAAGAGATGATATGATAGGTGGTGGATACATGCAAACCTATTCAAGATTTTTTCTAATCAATCATCAAAAATCTCAAAGTAGTAATCAAAAAACTTGGCAAAACAATAGTAAATACACTAGCTACGAAAAAGATAAATCTATAAAAGAGATTTTGTCTATAGAGAATAATACAACTCCTTGGAGATATGAAAAGGCAATGGGAGCATATAAATATTGTACTTTTAGCGGTGGAGAATTTTTTGTAAAAAACCAAATCACAAAAAATGAGCCGATGAATATTGATGAGTATCTAATCCAAAGAGCAAATGCTATGAATAAGAGCCAAATAGAGTGTCAAGAGAAAAGAAAACAAGGTCAAGGGTGCTATATCATGTCTCATTACAATTTTACCGATAATGACATGTTTTATTGTAAAAATCAAAAACATACTGAACTAGAGTTTAGCCTAGAGCATCACAATGACTCTATTTTTTATAAAAATAGTTTAGAAAAGTTTTGATAAAATTAAAGAATAATGAAATTTGAAGTATTAAATTGCTTCGTTTGAGGGTAAAGGATGCCTTTTTTATTGCTTTTGATAGCACTATTTATTTTTACATTGGTTCGTGGTGAGCATAATGCGGCATTTGTTATTTTGATTATGATTGTAGCAGCATTACTTGCAACATACTGGAAATCATTTAGAGACTCTATTAAAGAGTATTTTTAATATAGGAGATGCTTTTTATGATACTTGAAATTATAGGAATAGGTTTAATTATAATTGGTGGACTTCTTAGTCTTGCGAAATATCGATATGAGAATGGCTACTCACAATACAGTCCTTTTTATAAAGAGAGAAAATAGTTTTATTATATCTACTAAGTATATTATAATATATATAAGTGTATATTTCTAAGTATTAAAGATATTATAATATACTTAGGATAGATAAAAATGATAGAACTATATACACCACTTGAAATAATAGAAAAAGCTGTACAGATAATAGAGACTGAGAGAAAAGTCCAAAAATTACAACAAAAAGAGTTAGCTTTAAAAGCCAATGTACCTTTGCCTACTTATAAGCAGTTTATTTACTCATATAAAATATCTTTTGAAAACCTTATCAAGCTTTTTATGGCTTTGAAACTTTTTGATAATCTAAATGGCTTACTTAAAAATAAAGAGTATAAAACTCTTAATGAGATTAAACAAAAAGATAAATTACCTAAAAGGATAGATAAATGAGTATGGAAGTAGAAGCTTTTATCTTTGGTAAAAAAATTGGAACTATACTTTTAAAAGATGGAGTAGTATATTTTGAATATGATAAAGAGTTTAAGACAAGTGGTCTTGAAATCTCTCCATTAAAACTACCCCTTTCATTAAATGGTGTATATACAAACAATGATGATAGGTACTTTGAAGGTTTAGCTGGAGTTTTTCACGACACCTTACCAGATAAATTTGGTACAAAAGTTATTGAGAGATATTTTGAATCAAAAAACATTCCACCCCACAAACTAACAATCATCCAAAAGCTTATGTTCGTAGGAGATAAAAGTATAGGAGCTATTACATATAAACCTGTTGCACATAAAATAGAAGAAGAGAGAATCAATGAACTTATCGAACTCCAAAACTTTTATGAAAATGCAAAAAAAATTATAAGTGGTGATGCTATTGAAGTAGTAGATGAGATGCTAAACTTTATGGATAGTGCTGCAAGTGCAGGTGGAGCAAGAGCTAAGGCAATAATAGGATACAATGAAAATACAAAAGAGATAATAAGTGGAGTTAAAAGAGAGTTAAAAAAAGATTTTGAGCACTACTTACTTAAGTTTGATATGGCAAAAGATGATGGAAACAGTAGTGACTATACAAAACTAGAATATCTTTACATGAGTATGGCAAAAGATGTTGGTATAGATGTACCAAATATTGAGTTATTAAGTCATGGGAATTTAGCTCACTATCTTATAAAAAGATTTGATAGGATAAATGGTGAAGCTTTACATTTGCACTCTTTAGCAGGACTTACACACACAAATTTCAATATCCCTATGCACTATTCTTATGATGAACTCTTAAGACTTACAAGATACCTTACAGGAAGCCAACAAGCAGTAAATGAACAATTTAAAAGAATGATTTTTAACCTAGTCGGACGAAATCAAGATGACCATGCAAAAAACTTTGCATTTACAATGGATAAAGACGGTACTTGGAAAATGAGTCCAGCGTATGATATTACCTATTCAAATGGAACAGGGTACACAAAAAATCATCAACTATCACTAAATGGAAAGGTAAATGACTTTACACAAAATGATATTTTACAACTAGCAAAAAAACACTCTATAAAAGAAAAGATTGCAAAAGAGTATTTAGAACAAACCTTAGAAGTATTTTCACAATTTAAAAATAAAGCTAAAGAGTTAGATGTCAAAAAGCAAACAGTAGATAGAATATATAATGAATTAAGACTTAGTTTTAAATAGGTTTAATCCTCAATGGTACGAAAATATCTATTTTCATACCATTTTATGGAACGAAAATATTGATTTTTCACTCCACTTTAGCTATACTCACTCTATGAAAAAACAAAAATGGATATGGGAACATGATGAGTATCCCAATTTTAAGTACGATAAAGAAAAATTAGAACCATTGTTAAGAGATATTGCTTATGAGCAAGGTAAACTAAAATCTTTTATGCTTTTGATGGATAAAGAGAGCACAAAATATTCATTAGCTCAAACTTTAGAAAATGAGATCATAGCAAGTTGTGAAATAGAGGGCGAGATATTAAATAGAGATAGTGTTCGCTCATCTATCAAACAAAAACTTGGACTAGAGTCACAGCAACACTATAAGGCTCTAAGAAAAGAGGATAATTATGTAGATATTCTCATAGATGCTAACTCAAACTATGATGAGGATTTAACCCTAGATAAACTCTTTGGTTGGCACCATGCAATGTTTGAAAAAGGGTATAGTGGCTTTTCAAAAATAAAAGTGGCTCAGTTTAGAGGCGAGGGTGCTATGCAAGTAGTTTCAGGTGATTATGGAAAAGAGAAAATTCACTATGAAGCACCGCCCTTTGATACTCTTAATGATGAAATGAATAGTTTTATAAAATGGTTCAATGACACCTCTGCAACACTTGAAAAAGCAGCTATTACGCATCTTTGGTTTGTAATCATTCATCCCTTTGATGATGGTAATGGAAGAATAACAAGAGCATTAACCGATAGAGTACTCTCAAAACTTGAGCAATCTACTTTTTCAAAAATCTATACCATGTCAAAGAGTATCTACGAAGATAGAAAAGGTTACTATGAAGCTTTGGATAAAACAACTGGAAGATTTACTAAAGATGATCCGCTAGATATAACCTATTGGATGGAGTGGTTTTTTAAAACTTTGCACCATGCACTGTTAGATGCTGGGAAACAGCTAAACTACATTGTAGAAAAAACAAAGTTTTGGGATGCCCATAGAGAAGATGAACTAAATGCAAGACAAATAAAAGTAATCAATCGTCTTCTTGATATTGGAAGTGAAAACTTTAAAGGTGATCTAACAAAAGCAAAATATGTAAAAATTGCCAATACCGCTGAAACCAATGCTTCAAGGGATATTTCAGATTTATTGGCAAAAGGGTGTATCAAACAAGTAGAGGGTACGACAGGTAGAGGAACTAGATATACTATCAATCATGTAGTTTAGCTTTTTTGTCTTGTAGGGGCAGTATTATATTGCTTCGTATTTGGTATTAAATTGCTTCGTTTTTCTTTCTCAAAATTTATAAAAAACAAAAAATTTAGCACAAATTATTCTAAAAAATTAAGCTCAACAGATTTAAGAGATATTTTTAGCATATTTTATTCTAAAAATAGTAGGAGTATTAAATTGCTTCGTTTTTACTTTTTAATGAACATTAGGTGTTGTTTTATTTTTACTTATAAAAGTATATATAAATAGTAAAAATATAAAACTATTTATGCTATAATTACCTTAATAAGTAAATGAGGTAAAAATGGCAAAAACTATTGGGTATATTCGAGTTAGCACAGACCAACAAGATTTACAAAATCAACAGCACTCAATTTTAAACTATGCGAATAAAAATGCACTTGGCAAAGTTGAATTTATTGAAGTGAAGATGAGTAGTCGTAAAAAAGATGAAGATAGAAAGATAGATGAGCTTTTTGAAACTTTGCAGGCTGGTGATCATCTAATAGTATCTGAACTTAGTCGTATAGGAAGAAGTGTTGTAAATGTAGTTACTATTATAAATCAACTCATAGCCCATGGTGTAAATCTTCATATTCTTAAAGAGCAGCTTTTTATAAAACCAAACGAACAAAATCCATTTACAGATTTTCAGATCAATATATTTTCAGCCTTTGCACAGCTTGAAAGAGATCTTATAAGCAAAAGAACAAAAGAAGCATTGCAAGCTAGAAAAGCAAAGGGAATAAAACTTGGAAAGCCAGTTGGAACCATCCAAGGAAGTATCTACGATAAAGATAGAGAAAAAATCAAGGAGCTTCATAATCTTGGCGTAACCCTTACAAATATCTCAAAAAAGCATTTAGGCTATGGAACTATTAAAAGCTTGAGTGAATATGTAAAAAACAAACTTGATAAGGAGAAGTAGCAATGGAGCAAAAAGTATTTAGTGTGATGTCAGAAGAGTTTACAAAAAACTACAATTTTTACAAAGATTATGATGATATGGTGATCCACAAAGAGACAGAACAGATCTTTAAAACTAACTTTATCAACGGTATGGTTCAGTTAGTGTCAGTGAGCAATCATACGGCTATGGAAAAGATCGAGCAAGGGCTTAGTGAGTTTGCAAAAGAGTTAAAAAGGCAAGGGTTTTAGAAGAAAAACTTCTTAAATTTTCAAATGGATAAAAAATGTATCGAAAATAGGCTATATATATTCTGTATCGATTTTTTTTGAATTGTATCGAAAACGATATATACCTCTAAAGAGGTGTGGTAACAAAATCTGTTTTTGAACAAATTTCTGTATCGAAAACGGCATATATATGAACGACAGTGAATACACACATACGATTTTTAAAATCCTGTAACGAAAATGGCTTATATATACTTTGTAACAATTTATTTTTTTCTGTAACGAAAAGGGCATATACCTCTAAAGAGGTGTAAGAAAAATTAAAAATAATCAGTGATTCTCTGTAACGAAAAGGCCATATATATGAACGACAGTGAATAGTGTCGAACGATTTTCAAAATCGAGTAAGGAAAATGCCCTATTATATATCCGAGTAAGGATTTATTTTGGTGAGTAAGGAAAACGGCATATACCTCTAAAGAGGTTATAAAAAATCGAGGAATATTTGTTGATTTTGAGTAAGGAAAAGGGCATATATATGAACGACAGTGAATAGTGTCGAAGGATTTTTTTTCAAGAGCCTTTTTTAACGCAAAAATTTCAAACCTCAATATCATCTATTTATCAATATAAATATTCTCATAAGTCAAATTTCATATGTAAAATTTCATTAATCTTCAAAAATTAGTCAATCTAATAAAATGTTTAAGTTTGCTTCAAACTACTTGACAAAGTTTTTAATATACTATATACTTTCATTATATTTAAGTAAATATCAAACTATGGAGGTGTAAAATGATAACTATTAAAAATGAGGAGTATATAGTGAATGAGCTATATAAACTTTTAGATAACTTAAGAGGAAGAGTCGATACTCAAGAAGCTTTGGAATTTATATATGTTTTAAAAGCATGGGAAAAACTCTCAAATGATAAAAAAGTGGATGAAGAGATCTCTTTTGATAATTTCTACAATCAAAAAGTAGAAGTAAAAAAATTAGCAGCAATTTTTGAAAAACTCTCAACAACTATCAAACTATTTGAACTTTATAGATTTGATGCAAAGTTAGTTGATGATCAACTACTTACAACCATACTTAGTTTTGTCAAAAATGTATCAAAATTGCCAAATGTCAATGATATGTTTTATTTGGATAGAGGTAAAGCAGATGGATTTTCAGTATCAAACCAAATTGCAGAACTTGGCATAAAGCTACTTGATGGTGAAAGCAAAGAGTTGTATGTACCGTTTACAAACGGCTTTGCCTACTCATACTACACCGACAAAAAAATCTTTGCAGATTTTCAAATGTCTCAAGCAGTTGTCATTGCAGAACTGATAAATATACTAGACAACGGCAACATAGAGTTTTGTTTGACAGATGCACTAAAAAATCCAATGTTTATAAATCCTAATGCTCCTCATATTCTAAAGCAATTTAACTCAGTTTTATCTTTTCCTCCTTTTAGACTCAAAAGAAAACTAGATAGCGATAATGACAAATTCCACAGGTTTAAAATCCACAAAGGTACAGTTTTAGATGTAGCTCATTTTGAGCATATACTTGCTCAAACAAGCTCAAAAGCAGTTGTTTTGATGGCAACAGGATTTACATTTAGCGGTGGAGTTGAAGAAGCCTTTAGAAAGTACCTCATAGAGCAAAACTATCTTGAAGCGATAATCCAGCTTCCGCCAAATCTTCATAGTGCCACATCTATCGAAACCGTATTTTTCGTGGTAAATAAACAAAAAATTGATAAGACGGTTCACTTCATCAATCTAAAAGATGATAGTTTCATCAAAAGAGATGGAAGAAGACTGATTTTAAAAGATCTTGATGTCATACTAGATATTTATGAAAACAAAAAAGAGATTGAAAATGTATCTATAATCGCATCAAATGAAGAGATCATAAATAATAACTACTCACTTGCCATAGATAGATATGTAATTCCACAAGAGGCAAAAGAGCTGCAAAAATCTCTTGAAAAGTACGAGCTTATTCAACTTGAAGATATAGCAGACATTAGAAGATCGCAGCTGTTTAAAGATGAAGAGGAGGGAAAAGAGGTTTACGAGATCTCTCCATCTAATTTTAGTAAAGCTGGATTTACCTTAGAGTGTGGGAAGATAAAACAGATAGGTTCTCAGTACAAAAGACTACAAACCTATAAATTAGAGCCATACGATGTGCTTCTAAGCACAAAAGGAACCATAGGCAAGGTTTGTATCATGGGAGAGATAAATGAGGCTATAATCGCTTCTCAGGCCATACAGGTGATAAAAGTACAAGGCAATGACAAAAAAGAAAAAGCAATCTCTTTGTATATGTTCTTAAAATCAGACCTTGGACAGACAATCCTTGCTTCACTTGTAGCAGGTACGGCTATGCCTCAAATCTCAACAGCAGAGATAAAAAAACTCTCTATCCCTCTTTTATCAAAAGAGCAGGAGAAGAGGCTAATATCTAGCTTTAAAGATGAGTCAAAAATGTATAACGAAATAGAAAAAATCAATGAAAATATCAGATCAATTCACAGTAATTTTTTAGGAGAGAAGTAGATGAACCAAGCAGTACACAATAGATTAGTAAGTTTTATATGGTCGATTGCAGACGATTGTTTAAGAGATGTATATGTTAGGGGTAAATATAGAGATGTCATTCTTCCTATGGTAGTTCTTAGAAGACTAGATGCACTACTAGAGCCTACAAAAGATGCGGTACTTGAAGAGCTAAAGTTTCAAAAAGAGGAAGCTGGCTTTACTGAGCTTGATGATATGGGGCTAAGAGATGCCAGTGGATATGTATTTTACAACACAAGCAAGTGGACACTTCAAAAGCTTTACGATACTGCAACAAACTCAGCTCAAATCCTTGAGGCAAACTTTACAGAGTATTTAAACGGTTTTAGCTCAAATGTTATAGAGATAATTGACAAGTTTAAACTCAAAGCCCAGATAAAACACATGGCAGATAAGGATGTACTACTAGATGTACTTGAAAAGTTCACTTCATCATACATAAATCTAACAGACAAAGAAGCACTTGATCCAGACGGTAAAAAGCTCCCACCTCTTACAAACCTTGGTATGGGGTATGTGTTTGAAGAGCTTATCAGAAAGTTCAATGAAGATAACAACGAAGAAGCGGGAGAGCATTTCACGCCTAGAGAAGTGATAGATCTTATGACACACATCGTGTTCGACCCTATAAAAGATAACCTTTCATCAGTTATGACTATCTATGATCCAGCATGTGGAAGCGGTGGTATGCTCACGGAGTCTCAAAACTTCATCAAAGATGAAGATGGGGAGATAAGAGCAAGTGGAGATGTGTATCTGTATGGAAAAGAGATAAATGACGAGACATACGCCATCTGTAAATCAGATATGATGATAAAAGGCAATAACCCTGAAAATATCAAAAACGGCTCAACACTTGCAGTTGATGATTTTAGTCATGTGAAGTTTGACTTTATGCTCTCAAACCCACCCTATGGAAAATCATGGTCAAGTGATCAAAAATACATCAAAGACGGCAAAGAGATCATAGACCCTAGATTTATCGTAAGACTTAAAGACTACTGGGGAGATGAAAGTGAATGTGATGCCACTCCAAGAAGCAGTGACGGACAGCTACTGTTTTTGATGGAGATGGTAAACAAGATGAAACCGACATCTTCAAGTGCCATAGGAAGCCGTATAGCTTCTGTTCACAACGGAAGTTCACTCTTTACTGGTGATGCAGGTGGAGGTGAGAGTAATATAAGAAGATATATCATCGAAAACGACTTGCTTGATTGTATCATCCAACTACCAAACAATCTTTTTTATAATACAGGTATCACAACATATATTTGGCTTCTTTCAAACAATAAGCGTGATCATAGAAGAGGCAAAGTACAGCTTATAGATGCAAATGACCTCTACAGCAAACTACGAAAAAACCTTGGAGATAAAAACTGCGAACTTGAACCAAAACATATAGCTAAAATCATGGAAGTGTATGCAAGATTTGAAAATTGTGAAGATGAAGTTGATGGCAGAAAAATATCTTCTAAAATCTTTGATAACAGCGACTTTGGATACTACAAAGTAAATATTGAACGACCAAAAAGACTGAAAGCACAATTTAGAGATGAGCTAATAGAGACACTACGATTTGATAAGACATTAGAAGAGCCTATGAGATGGTGTTTGCAAGAGTTTGGCGATGAGTGCTATATAGATATAAGTAAACACAAAAAAGCTATAGAAGAGTACCTAGACAAAGAAGATATAACCCTAAACGCAAAACAGAAAAAAGCCCTCACTTCAAAAGATACATGGGCAAAACATAAGATGCTTTTAGAAACTGCGTACATGCTAAAAGAGAAAATCGGCACAGATGAATATAATGACTTTAATATCTTCAAAGAGGATGTTGAAAAAGTTCTAAAAGATGAGAAAACAAAGCTAAGTGCCACAGAAAAAAATACCATCTTAAACGCCGTGTCTTGGTATGATGAGAATGCAGCTAAGGTCATCAAAAAAGTTAGTAAAATAAGTGGAGAAAAGCTAGAGAAACTACTAGATCATTTAGGGTGTGCAAAAGAGCAGCTTGCAGATTTTGGTTATTATCCAACAGGTAAAAAAGATGAATTTGTAGAGTATGAAAGCGACACGGATTTGCGAGATAGTGAAAATATCCCTTTAAAAGATGATATTCACACATATTTTCTAAAAGAGGTAAAACCCCATGTAGAAGAAGCTTGGATAAATCTTGATAGCACGAAGATAGGGTATGAGATAAGCTTTAACAAATACTTCTATACGCATAAACCGTTAAGATCTCTTGACGAAGTAGCAAAAGATATACTTGAGCTTGAAGAGGCTTCAGAGGGTCTTATCAAAGAGATTTTAGGGGTATAAGATGGGAAAATTAGAAAATTATTCATCTTATAAAGATAGTGGTGTTGAGTGGTTAGGAGAGATTCCTGAGCATTGGAAGTTGATGAAACTAAAATTTTTAGCAAACATCAAAACGGGAGAAAAAGATACTGTTGATAGAGAAGATGATGGTATATATCCATTTTTTGTTCGCTCTAAAGATATAAAAAGAATGAACACATACTCTTATGATGAAGAGGCTGTATTAACGGCTGGTGATGGTGATATAGGTAAAATATTTCATTATATTAATGGCAAGTTTGAGTATCATCAAAGAGTATATAAATTTAGTAACTTTAAATATATTATTGGTAAATATTTGTTTTATTATTTACATCATAACTTAGAGCAAGAAGTAGTTAAATTATCTGCAAAAACAACTGTTGATTCATTGAGATTACCTATGCTACAAAATTTTAATATATCTATTCCACCAAAAGAAGAACAAACAAAAATAGCCTCATTTCTTGATGAAAAAACATCTCAAATTGATGAAGTTATTAGCCAAAAAGAGAAGCTTATAGAGCTACTCAAAGAGCGTCGTCAGATAACTATCAATGAAGCGGTAACAAAAGGCTTAGATAAAGATGTAGAGTTTAAAGACAGTGGTGTTGAGTGGATTGGAGAGATACCGAAGCATTGGGAAGTAAATCGATTAAAATTTTTATTTAAGAGCCACTTGCAGATTATAAAAAACAACCCGTAATTTAAGCTGATTTAAATTTTAAAAAGTTGAATCAAACTTCAGATAAGTTATAATTTTTTACTACAAAAATTTAACAGAAGAGCGAT
>Ga0265293_10005682_pt1 | contig 20621 bp, 17 predicted proteins | sample Munlanlewell138R_FD_192505 | JGI IMG/M metagenome (GOLD analysis project Ga0265293, IMG submission 192505) | Leachate microbial communities from a municipal landfill in Southern Ontario, Canada - Leachate well 138R | ecosystem: Engineered > Solid waste > Landfill > Unclassified | place: Canada... | reverse complement strand
TATCAAAGATAGGCGCTTTGCCTTTGCCAGCAGCGGCCCGGTGCGGCTAGGAAACGGGTATATGATATATATTCGATCGATCCTCGCCCCGGTGTCGCTGCTGCTGGCCGCACTTCCCGCATTCGCGCAGGATAGCGACAGGGGTTACAACACGCCGGAAACGCTGGTACCGGGCGCCGTCTCCGGCTTCGGTATCGAGGATTTCGACCGTCGCGCACTGCGGGATAGCGCGGACATCTGGACATTCGTGCCCAATGCCGCGGCCCATCTTGCGCCGGGTCTTGGTTCGGCTACGGACATCACGCTGCGTGGCCTTGGCAGCGGCACGGCGCTGACAGGACGTGAGGCAGCCGTCACCACGGTTATTGACGGCGTGCCGCTGCCCGGCGTCAACGCCAATCGCTTCGGTCTGTTTGATTTTGACCGTATCCGCGTTCGCCGGGGGAGCCAGGGCGTGGACGGCGGGCGCGGCGCGCTGGCCGGCACGGTGGATGTAACGCTGGCAAAGCCAGGCGACCGTATCACCGGCTATGTCGAAAGCGGCTATGGCGCAGACAAGCATTGGGCATTGCGCGGTTCGGTGGATGTGCCGCTCGCGCCGGTTCTCGCCGTTAAACTCTCCGGCTATCGTGCCGATGGGCGGGGCTATGCCCGCAATCTCACCACCGGCAATCGTCTGAACGACAGCGACGCGGCGGGTTTGCGACTGGGTGCGGAATTCCGCCCTGCTGACCGGCTGACGTGGAATGCCGCTGTGGCGTGGATGCGATCAGATGCGGAAAATCTTTACAACGGTGATTGTAGCGGGCTTGCCGCCTGCAAAAGCCGCTTCTCCACTACCGGTATGCTGGTCGAGCGGCGCAATGGTATCCGGCAATATCCCGGCACCGATCTGCGCGGGAGCAAGGGAGCGCAAACCCTGGAAAATCGCGCCGACCTGCTGCTCGTCACATCGGACCTGACCTGGTCGGGGAACAATCACGCGCTCAGCCTGATCACCGGCTACAGCCGGCTTGATGAACAATATGGCCTGGATTTTGCTGATGGCCGGCCATTGACGGAATGGGCGGCGGGGCCGCGCGGCTTCATCAATGGAGGCACGACGATCCTGGCGGATAATCGCCGCACCCAGTTCACCCAGGAAGTACGGCTTTCCGGCTCGTTCGGGCCAATCGGCTATCGTGTCGGCGGCTTCTTTCTCGATGGCGATTATGATCTCGACATGGCGGATCTGTTGACGCCCGCCAGCGGCATTACGCAGGTGCTGACAGACCGGCAATTGCGTCTGAAAGAAGAAGAACTGGCCGGTTATGGCCTGCTGACCGCCGCGCCTGGCGGCGGGCTGACCCTGTCCGCTGGTGTTCGCTACAGCGACGAAGAGAAGAAATTGTCCGGTGGTTTCGGTCCCGGTTCGTTACTGGCGGCGGGTATCCCCGCGCGTCTGAAGGCGGACAAATGGACCCCGCATGTCGCCATCGAATGGCAGGCAGGGGACGCCTTGCTTGCCTACGCCAGTGCCCGCCGTGCGTGGCGGGCCGGCAACTGGAATCTGCGTGCGCTGACCGCCGCCGCTCTCGCGCCGCACGCGCCAGAAGCTGGCTGGACTTATGAAGCCGGAATTCGCACCGGCTGGTTCGACAATCGCCTGCGCGTCGGGGTCACCGGCTTCCGCACGGACATCAACAATGCCCAGGCTGGCTGGTCGCGCGTCGATCCGGCAACGGGCGCACTGCTGATCGGCACGGACAATGTGGGCGAATTCCGCAACACCGGCGCCGAACTGGAACTGTCCGCCACACCGGTGAACGGCGTGGATCTGCGCGCCATGCTCGGCTGGCAGGACGCCGAATACCGCACCCCCGCCACCTCCGGCCCGGCGCTGTACGATCCCGCCCATGCGCCCGACTGGACGGCATCCGCCGGCGGCAGCTGGGACATCCACTGGAAATCCGGCGAATCCTTCATCACCCCGAGCGTCGATGTGGCGTGGCGTTCCTCCATGACCACCGATCCCGGTCGCACATCTCCCTCACGCTGGCTGGTCAACGCCAGCCTCGCGCTGACGACGGACGACGGTATCTGGATGGTGGCAGCGGAATGCAATAATTGTCTCGATTCCACCACTGAATCCACCAGCCTCGGCGGTCTTGATTATCTTGCCGGACCCCGCATCTGGCTGCTGAAAGCCCGCCGGAAATTCTGAAATCAGGCCAGTTTTATATTGCATCCCCGACCCCGTCCGGCTATAGCGCCGCTTCTGCCAAGGTCGGTGAAGCGCCAGTACCCGATCCTCAAGCATGGACGCATAGCTCAGTTGGTAGAGCAGCTGACTCTTAATCAGCGGGTCCTTGGTTCGAGCCCAAGTGCGTCCACCATTTTTCAAAGACTTAGCGGCAATTCGCGATATTGTAAGCAGTGATACGTGTCTGGCGTAATCGCTGCGTAATCGCTTATGAATGCGCTGTGGGCCAGTGCAGCGTAGTCCTTCTGCGGCAACTCACCCCATTCCGCGTCACCTCCGGCCGATCCCCTTGACCTGCTTCGGAAGCTCATTGCCCCTCGGTCCGCTTTCTAGGGTCGCGCGACAACCGACCACCAAATGTATTTGCGATATTTCTTGAGCGACCCAGGTTCGATATGCCCTCCCCGACAGGGTTTGCTAACGTATCGATCACACGGCACTCTGAAACCACGCCCCGGCTGCACTCATCTACCATGCGAGAGAGTTCGTCCCGCAGCTTGAGTAAGCGGTCGATGCGTTCCTCGACCGCTTCAAGTTGCTCTCGCGCAATCTTGCTTGCATTTTCACAAGATGCTTCCGGCTGCTCCTGCAAGGCCAGAAGCGTCCGCACCGCTGAAAGATCGAAACCAAGATCGCGGGCATGGCGGATAAAGCCAAGCCGTTGCGCGTCGATCTCGCCATAGCTGCGTCTGCCGTTCGATTGGCGGGCAGGTTGAGGCAAGACCCCGATCCGCTCGTAGTAGCGTATTGTTTCGATGTTCACGCCTGAACGAGCGGATAATTCGCCAATCTGCATTTTTTCTCTTGCTCCTGTAGTCGCTACAGATTGTAGCATCCTCAGAACAGAGAATCGAGGAAGCTATGAGTGCCAACGCCGATCTGATCCGCTATGCCGTCACTGGCATGGATTGTTCGTCCTGTGCTGCGAAGATCGAGGGCACAGCGCGTAAGGCCGAAGGCGTCCGGGATGTTAGCGTGTCGATCGCTACCCAGGTCATGACCCTCGATATCAATGATCCGGCACAGAACCTGCGGCAGCTGGAGGCAGCGGTACAGAGCCTCGGCTATCAACTCGATCGTCTCGGCACTGCCGAGGGAGAGGATGATGGTCATATTCCTGATTTGTCGCACGTCAATCCCGCTTACAAGCGCGCCCTGTGGATCGTCGTGCTGCTCAATGCCGGCTATGGCGTGGTGCAGGTTGCGGGGAGTTTCCTGGCTGGATCTCAGGCCTTGCAAGCAGATGCTCTCGACTTCATTGGCGATGGTCTCATCTCTTTCCTGGGACTAATTGCAATTGGATGGGGTCTTGTGGCCCGTGCTCGGGCCGCGCTGCTGCAAGGCATTTTCCTGGCTCTGCTTGGCCTCGGCGTCATCGGCTCCACTATTTATCGCATGTTTGTCGAATACGAGCCGCAAACCCTGCTGATGGCTGGATTTGCGCTGGTAGCTTGCGTCGTAAACATTCTCGCAGCCGTAGTGCTGATCCCGCACCGGAAGGGCGATGCCAACGTGCGCGCCGTGTGGTTGTTCTCTCGCAACGATGCGATCGGAAATCTCGCGGTGGTCGCTGCGGCCGGCCTTGTCTGGTGGCTAAACTCGGCCTGGCCCGATCTGCTTATGGCGTTCGTAGTCGCAGCACTGTTTCTGCAATCTGCTTGGTCGATCATACGTGATGCGCGGCGAGAACTTGCACAGGTCGGTCGCGCGTGAGGATGATCGGGAACAGCAACAGCCCAAACCGTTGGAAGAAAGCTTTGGGCTGCAAAACAAAAATGGCCAATCGGGGCAACACGTCACGGTCGCTGTCCAGGCTTTCAGATGACAGAAAGGGTATCAACGGCTATGGGAGATCCATGCTGCGCCGGAGCCTGCTCCTTTTTTGCCTTCTGATGACGTCACTGGTTGTGTCGACGACGGTGCATGCCAGCGAGCTTTCAATCGCCGGAACGCTCGACTGTTCGGGCGAACTTCATACCGAAGGCGACGCGGACCAGTCACCCGGCGACACCGAAAGGGGGGTGCCGCACCATCATGGCAGTTGCCATGGCCATTGCCTTGTTGCCCCTGTTTCCGGCCCATCCCAGACCGTTTTGGATGAGGCGTCGTCCAGGTTCCGTTTTCCGGCTTCCGATGCCTTTGCGCGATGGTCAGTCGACCCCGCGTTACGACCTCCCAACGCCTGATTGATCTGTAAGCGGGTCGCCTGAGCCTCGCGATGCGAGGCGGCGAGCCTGATTCGTTTCAATCAGGAAAATCAACATGCACAGAATGTTTGCGGCCTTGCTGGCTGCCGTGTCTTGCGTCTCCGTGGCGCAGGCACAGGATATTGTCTCGGCAGTTCCCTCAGCGGGGCCACCGCTTACCCTCGACCAAGCGGTTGCAGCAGCGGGGGGCAGCGCTCCGGCGGCAGACGCAGCTCGCGCCGACATCACGGCGGCCGAGGCGGCCCGGACGATTGCGGGGCTACGCCCCAATCCCACCGTCACAACGGAAGTCGAGAATGTTGTCGGCACCGGCCCATATGGCGGCTTCCGGGGCGCGGAGATGACCGTAGGGCTTTCTATCCCGATCGAGCTTGGCGGTAAACGATCGGCACGGATTGCTGTCGCCGATGCCCGGACGACGCGAGCACAGCTTGCCGCCGCGATCACCGAGGCGGACATTCGCCTTCAAGTCACCGAACTGTATATCAACGCAGTCGCCGCCGAACGCCGGTTGGTAACGGCCCTCGACCAGGCACGCATCGCGAGCGAAGCGCTGAACGCGGCTCGCGTGCGTGTTCGGGCCGGACGCGCTTCGCCGATCGAGGAACAGCGCGCGGACGTCACCCGCCTCAATGCAGAGGCGGCGGTCGAGAATGCACGGCGCCTGCTTGATGCCGCGCGTCTAAATCTCGGTCGCAGGATCGGGCAGCCTGTAACGGGACGACTTGATGTGACTGCTCTCGACAGTCTGCCCGCCGCCAATGGCCCACACCTTATGCCCATTGCGGAAGGCACATTGGCGCTCGCCGCTGCCGACGCAGACCTTGCGGTTGCCGATGCGGGCGTTCGGCTGGCCAGATCGCAGCGCACTCCCGACATCACGGTCGGGCCAGGTGTGCGGCGGTTCTCGGAGTCTGATGATACCGCTGCCCTGTTCAGCATCTCGGTTCCGATTCCGCTGTTCAACAGCGGCAGAGCCGCCGTCGGACAGGCCAGCGCCGAGCGCAATCGTGCCGAAGCACAGCAGCGCATGACAGCGCTCGATGTCGAGCAAGCCATCCTCGATGTCCGGACGGAAGCGGACAATGCCGCAACCAACGCGCGGACTGCCAATGGTCCCGCGCTGGCGGCCGCCCAGGAAGCCGCACGCATCGCGCGGATTGGTTATCGCGAAGGAAAGTTCGGCCAACTCGATCTTCTCGATGCCGAACGGACGTTGGCCGAGACCAGACTGGCCGCGATCGACGCGCTCGTGGCCTATCAGAACGCCAGGGCACAGCTTGAGCGCCTGACCGCTCCCGCGCCCGAACAGGGGAATTGAGCATGAAATTCTATCTGAAAGCGGCTCTGCCGCTGAGCCTCGCCGCATTGCTTGTGGCGGGCTGCTCCAGTGGTGAAACGCCCACGGAAGGTGCCGAGAATGCCGCTGCCGGTAAAGAGGCTGGCCACTCCGAAGACGAGGGCAAGATCGACCTCAGCGCCGAGCAGATCGCCAAGGCGGGTATCGAACTTGTCCGCGTCATCCGTAGTGGCGGGGGCGCGCTGACATTGCCGGCAACGATCGAAGGTGATCCGCAGGGGATGCAAGTCGTGTCCGCCGCTATCGGCGGCCGCGTCGTCTCGCTGACCCGTAATCTTGGCCAGTCGATCGGGCGTGGGCAGACGCTGGCGATCATCGAAAGTCGCGAAGCTGCGTCGCTCAATGCCGAGATCGAAGCAGCGCGGGCGCGGCTGGCGCTTGCGGAATCGAACCTGAGCCGCGAGCAGAGGCTGTTCAATGAGCGGGTTTCTCCCGAACAGGATCTGATCGCCGCACGCACGGCTGCGACCGAAGCCCGGATTGCCCTGCGGCTTGCCCAGCAACAGGTCGCAGCGGCTGGCGGCGGCGGCGGTGCACTCAACCGCATTTCCATCACCGCTCCGATCGCCGGACAGATTGTATCCCGAAACGTGACGCTCGGTCAGACCGTGGCCGCGGACGCCGAGCTGTTTCGCGTCGCGAACCTCTCCCGCGTTGCGGTCACGCTGGCCCTGTCCCCGGCGGATGCCGGGAAAGTGCGGCCTGGCTCCGGGATCGAGATCGTCTCCGGCGACCGCAGATCGGCGGCACGGGTCGATTTCGTCTCGCCAATCCTCGACGAGACGACACGTCTCGCCACCGTGATCGCCATCGTCGACAACCGCTCAGGCCAGTGGCGCGTCGGCGAGCCGGTGACGGCGTCGATCCGGCTGCCGGACGGCGGTGCCGGATCGGTGCTCGTCCCGCAAAGCGCGATCCAGACGGTTGAGGGACGGCCCACGGTATTTGTCCGCACCGATGATGGCTTCAAGGCCACACCCGTCACGCTTGGAAACCCAAGCGGCGACAATGTGGTGGTTACGTCGGGACTCAAGGGTGACGAACAGATCGCCGGGCCGAACAGCTTCACCCTCAAGGCGGAGCTAGGCAAGGGCGAAGCGGAGCACGGACATTGATCATGATCGACCGTATCGTCACATTTTCCGTCGAGCGTCGCTGGTTCATCCTGCTCATGACGCTCATCGCTATGGTAATCGGAGGCTGGGCGATCAGTCGCCTGCCGATCGACGCCGTTCCCGACATCACCAACAATCAGGTGCAGGTAAACATCACCGCGCCCGCGCTCTCACCTGAATTGGTCGAGACGCAAGTCGCCTTTCCCATCGAAACCGCGCTCGCAGGTGTTCCGGGGCTTGAATACACACGTTCGCTGAGCCGCAATGGCTTTGCCCAGGTTACGGCGGTCTTCTCTGAATCGACGGACATCTATTTCGCGCGCCAGCAGGTCGCTGAGCGGCTGCGAGTAGCCGAAGAAAGCCTGCCCGAAGGCGCCACGCCGACCATGGGACCGGTCGCTACTGGGCTGGGCGAAGTCTATATGTGGACGGTCCATTTCGAACATCGCGATGAGGACACCCACGAGCCGGGTGAACCCGGTATTCAGCCCGACGGTAGCTACATCACGCCGGAAGGCGATCGACTCGTCACCGAAGCCGACAAGGCCACCTATCTGCGCACCGCGCAGGACTGGATTGTCGCGCCACTGCTCAAGAACACACCCGGCGTGGCTGGTGTCGATACCATCGGTGGCTATGTGAAGCAGTTTCAGGTGATCCCCGATGTGCAGCGGCTTGCCGCGTTGGGCATGAACCTGACCGATCTCGCCCACGCGCTGGAAGCGAACAATGTCGGCGTCGGCGCAGGCGTCGTCGATCGCGGTGGTGAGGGGCTGGCCGTTCGCTCGGACGCGCGCATCCGCAACATCGGGGAGCTGGCCAGCACTGTCGTCGCCACGCGCGAAGGCGTGCCTATCCGTCTCGATCAGGTGGCGCAGGTGCGTCTCGGCCAGGCCATCCGCTCTGGCTCGGCCTCCGAGAACGGCAAGGAAGTCGTCGTCGGAACCGCCATCATGCGGATCGGCGAGAACAGCCGGACGGTTGCCTCGGCTGTCGCCGAGCGACTTGAAGAGATCAACGCATCATTGCCAACCGACGTGGCGATACAGCCGGTGCTCGACCGCACCGCGCTGGTCAATTCCACGATCAAGACGGTCGCGAAGAACCTGACCGAGGGTGCGCTGCTCGTCATCGTCGTGCTCTTTCTGCTCCTCGGTAATTTCCGGGCGGCGCTGATCGCAGGGCTGGTGATCCCGATCACCATGCTGATGACCAGCTTCGGGATGCTGCAAGGCGGGGTTTCGGCAAACCTCATGAGCCTCGGGGCGCTGGACTTCGGACTCATCGTCGATGGCGCGGTCATCATTGTCGAGAATGCGCTACGGCGCATCTCTGAACGGCAGCATCACTACGGCCGAACGCTCACGCTTGAAGAACGCCTGTCAGTGGTTTCCCAAGCCGCGCGTGAGATGATCCGCCCGACCGTGTTCGGGCAAGCCATCATCATCCTTGTCTATGTGCCGCTGCTCACGCTGAGTGGCGTTGAGGGCAAAACCTTCACGCCGATGGCGCTGACCGTCATCATGGCGCTGGTCTCGGCCTTCGTGCTCTCCCTGACCTTTGTTCCGGCGATGCTGGCCATCTGGCTGTCGAAGCCGGTTGAGGAGAAGGAAGGCCGCATCATGTCCTGGCTCAAGCGCAAATATGAGCCGGGCCTCGACAAGGCGATGAAGCGACCTTCGCTTACCATGGGCGTTGGCGTTGGCGCGTTTCTGGCGGCGATCCTGACCTTCTCGTTCCTGGGCCAGGAGTTCCTTCCCCAGCTCGACGAGGGCGACCTGACCGCGCAGATTCTGCGGGTTCCCGGAACGTCGATCGACCAGAGCCAGGCGATGCAATTGCGGATCGAGCGGGAGATCGCAAAACTGCCGGAAGTACGGTTCGTTTTCTCCAAGACAGGCACGGCGGAACTCGCGGCCGACCCCATGCCGCCCAACATCTCTGACACTTTCATCATCATGAAGCCAAAGGATGAATGGCCGGATAGCCGATTGTCCAGGGCCGAGTTGATCGCCAAGGTCGAGACGGTCCTCGAAAGCATTCCGGGTGGTGCGTTCGAGATCACCCAGCCGATCCAGATGCGGTTCAACGAGCTGATCGCCGGGGTGCGCGGCGACGTCGCGGTCAAGGTGTTCGGCGACAATTTCGACGCGATGAACGACACCGCCAATCAAATCGCCGCGATTCTGCGCCGGACTGAGGGGGCGGTCGATGTCCGGGTCGAGCAGACGGAAGGGCTGCCGATGCTCGACATCCGCCCTCGCCGCGACATCATGTCGAGGCTCGGCATCACCGCGCAGACCGTGCAGGATACGATCTCGGCGGCGATCGGCGGCCGGGATGCTGGCATGATCTTTGAAGGCGACCGGCGCTTTGCCGTCACCATCCGCTTGTCGGACGCGGCGCGCGCCGATCTCCAGACGTTGGCCCAGGTTCCCGTTCCCCTGCCGAATGGCGGGTTCGTGCCCTTGCAAAGCGTAGCGGACATTGGCGTAACGGACGGTCCCAACCAGATCAGCCGCGAGAACGGGAAGCGGCGCGTCGTCGTGCAGGCCAACGTGCGTGGACGTGACGTTGCAAGTGTTGTCGCCGATGCCCAGGACGTGATCGACAACGATGTGCGCCTCTCTGCCGGCCAGTATCTCGATTGGGGCGGGCAGTTCGAGAATCTCCAGTCGGCCACCAAGAAGCTGATGCTGGTCGTTCCCGCGTGCTTCGCGCTGATCATCCTGCTGCTCTACGGCGCATTGGGCAGCGTTCGCGACGCCGCGATCGTATTCACAGGTGTGCCAATGGCGCTCGTTGGCGGCGTGCTGGCGCTGTTCCTGAGAGGTATGCCATTCTCGATCTCGGCGGCGGTGGGCTTCATTGCGCTGTCCGGCATCGCGGTTCTCAACGGCCTCGTGATGATGACGTCGATTCAGGGGCTGATGGCAAGCGGCATGGACCGGGCGAAGGCAGCCCGTGAAGGCGCCATGATGCGGCTGCGACCCGTGGTGATGACGGCGCTCGTTGCGTCGCTCGGGTTCGTTCCGATGGCCATTGCCACTGGCGCGGGAGCGGAAGTGCAGAAGCCGCTCGCGACGGTCGTGATCGGCGGCCTGATCTCCGCGACGCTGCTCACCCTGTTCGTGCTACCGACGCTCTACTCCCGCTATGGGCGCAGGGAGACGGATCTGCCGGAACCACGGGCAACAGATGTACGGGACGCAGCAGGAGCCACCCCGACAGGTTGATCATCGGATCACGGCTGCCGCCGTCCTGACAAGTGGGCGGCGGTGGCCTTCCGAGACGGAAAGACAGGAAGATGCGCAATGGCCAAGACACTCCAGCTCGACATTCCTTTGCTACTACCCGATGTCGCCGACGCTTCGGATGGCTGTATCGGTCGCCTGATTGCCGATCTTGACGGTCGCCCTGGCATCGAACAGGCGCACGTCGTTGCAGCCAAAGGCGATGCTCCGGCGCAGCTTTGCATCCATTACGACCCCGACACCCTGCCGCTTCCACGCATTCGCGAAATCGTCCAGGCGGCGGGCGCCGCGATCACCGAACGCTTCGGCCATGTGCTGTGGCCAGTCGAAGGCATTGCGCATCAGCGCCGTGCGCGCACCATTGGCGACCGACTGCGCACTCTACCCGGCGTGATCGAGGCGGAAGCGAATGCTTCGGGCCTTGTGCGGATCGAGTTCGATCGCGAACGCGGCTCCGAACGGGTGATCCGCGATGCGCTTATTGACATGGGTGTAACCCCACCCGCCGCGGTGCCTGCCGTGGGAGCCCCACCAGCAAAAGAGCTTGAGGATCACGATCATGCTCACGGCGGCATCTTTGGTCACAACAGCGAGCTTATTTTCGCGCTGATTTGCGGGGGGCTGCTTGTGGCGGGCTTTTCGATCGAAAAGCTGGTGTCCGCCGCGCCGGGCTGGTTGCCGACAGCTTGCTACGTCGCCGCCTATTTCTTTGGTGGCTTTTATACGCTGCGGGAAGCGGTCGACAATCTTCGGCTCAAACGGTTCGAGATCGACACGTTGATGCTGGTGGCGGCTGCCGGTGCGGCGGCGCTCGGTGCCTGGGCCGAAGGTGCGTTGCTTCTGTTCCTGTTCAGCCTCGGCCATTCGCTCGAACATTATGCGATGGGTCGCGCCAAGCGGGCGATTGAAGCCCTGGCCGAACTGGCGCCACGCACCGCCACGGTCCGGCGGGCGGATGGCACAATGGAGGAAATTCCGGTCGACGCGCTGAAGGTCGGCAATACCATCATCGTCAAGCCGGATGCCCGCGTCGCGGCGGATGGCTTCGTCGTCAAGGGCACGTCGGCCATCAACCAGGCGCCCGTGACCGGCGAAAGCATTCCCGTCGACAAGCAGCCTGTGATGGACGATGCGGCGGCGCGGACCAATCCCGATCGGGTCGATGCCGCAAGCCGGGTGTTTGCAGGGACGATCAACGGCAGTGGCCTCATCGAAATCGAGGTGACACGCCTGTCGAGCGAAAGCACGCTGGCCAAGGTGGTCAAGATGGTGAGCGAGGCGGAGACGCAGAAGTCGCCGACACAGCGCTTTACCGATCGTTTTGAGCGCGTGTTCGTGCCGCTTGTTCTCGTGCTAGCGGTTGCGCTGCTGTTTGCCTGGGTCGTGGTCGACGAACCGTTCCGTGACAGCTTTTACCGTTCCATGGCGGTGCTGGTGGCGGCCAGTCCTTGCGCGCTTGCCATCGCCACCCCCAGCGCGGTCCTCTCCGGTGTGGCACGCGCGGCGCGCGGCGGTGTTCTCGTCAAGGGCGGTGCACCTCTGGAACTGCTCGGCTCGCTCGATGCGATCGCCTTCGACAAGACGGGCACCCTCACCAAGGGAGAACCACGCATCCAGCAGATCATCCCGGCGCCAGGCGTGGACAGGCAGGAATTGATGGCCATCGCGGTCGCGGTCGAAAGCCTGAGCGACCATCCACTCGCACAGACGATCGCGCGTGATGGGCGCGATCATGTTGGCGATTATCCAGTTCCGCAAGCCGACAGCCTGACGAGCCTCACAGGCCGCGGCGTCTCGGCCCGTGTCGGCAAGGACGAGGTTCTTATCGGCAAGCCGGGGATGTTCGGCACTGAGGGTGTCGCGTCACTGTCCCCGGCTATGGCCGATGCCGTCGAGCAACTGCGCGAAGGCGGGCAAACCAGCATGGTCGTGCGGCTGGGGGACCGCGACCTCGGCGCGATCGGCCTTCTCGACACACCGCGCGAGACTGCGAAGGTGGCGCTGAGGCGCCTGCACGATATCGGCATCAAACGGATGATCATGATCTCCGGCGATCATCAACGGGCGGCCGAAGCGATCGCGCGCGAAGTGGGAATTGACGAGGCATGGGGGGATCTCATGCCGGAAGACAAGGTTGAGGCGATCAAAAAGCTCCGCGCCGACACAAAGGTCGCGATGGTTGGTGACGGCGTAAACGACGCGCCCGCGATGGCTAACGCGACTGTGGGCATAGCAATGGGCGCGGCAGGTTCTGATGTCGCCCTGGAAACCGCCGACGTGGCGTTGATGGCCGACGATCTCTCGCATCTGCCCTTCGCTGTCGATCTTAGCCGCCGCACGCGATCGATCATTCGTCAGAACGTCTTCGTCAGTCTAGGCGTGGTTGCAATACTTGTGCCTGCAACAATCCTGGGGCTCGGGATCGGCCCAGCAGTGGCAATGCACGAGGGTTCAACCCTGCTCGTCGTGTTCAACGCGCTGCGATTGCTTGGGTATCGCGATCGGAATCCAAGTTTCGAGTCCGCCCCGGCTTCTTTGGTGTCCGAAGCGGGCTAATGATAGAGCTGCGCCAGCTTCGTTATCTGATTGCTGCGGCTGAGGCGGGAAGTTTCAGCCGGGCAGCGCGCAACCTCAATATCAAGCAGGCGACGCTCAGCCGACATATCCTCGAAATGGAGAAGCGATTGGGTATGACGTTGTTTGACCGCAAAACTCGCGGTGCGACTTTGACGGAGAATGGGGCGACGTATTTGCGGACGGCGCAGCGCATTGTGCAAGAGTTCGAGGACTTGAACATATGGGTGCGGGCCACCAATGATGGACATGCTGGTAAGCTCGCCTTTGGATTCTACACCTCGCTCTCCGCTGGCAACCTGCGCGCAACATTGACCGAGTTTGGCGAACGCCATCCAGAGGTGAGATTGCGCGGTTTTGAGCGCGACCGTGATACGTTGCTGGCCGGCATCGAGAATGGACTACTCGACATTGCGATCATGATTGGCGAAGCACCGTATCGGGGCCTCATGAGCCGCCCGTTCTGGAGCGAACGCATATTGGTGGCGATGCCGGAAAATCATCGGCTTGCCGCGCGCGAACGCATACATTGGTCCGATCTGACCGGCGAGCGGTTTCTGCTGACCAAGCGAGATCCCGGACCCGAAACACGCAATATGCTTTTGGGAAAGCTCGGCACGCCCGGATATATGCCCGAAATCGACATAGAGGATATCAGACGGGACACAGTGCTGAGTGTCATGGCCCTTGGCACCCACATCTCTATCATCGCTGAGTCAGCGCTCGGCATGCAAATTCCAGGTGTAGCGTTTCGCGAAGTTCACGAAACCAACGGCCACTTCCGCATCGGATTCTCAGGCTATTGGCGCGAGGACAATGAAAACCCTGTCCTGCGCCGATTTCTGGATTTCGTGGCGATCCGCTATTCTCTGCCAGCTATTTCGAAGTTGGCGCCATCATCGCTACAATCGGGAAAGGAGCCATCATGACGCAAGGCAAGACAATCATCCTCATACTGGTCGCGCTGGTGATCGGGTTCGGGACGGGCTTTGTCGTGCGCCCGATTATTGTGCCAGCCGAGCAGGCGGCCGTAGTCGCGAGCCCGCCCCCAGCCGTCTCGGCCTCGGCCGATCCGCGCGGCACACAATATTTCGCGGCGCATCTCGATGAAGCGCGGCAGATCGTGGCGCAGTGCGCAGAAGGTGCCGTGCGTGGTGATGAATGCGCCAATGCCGAGCAGGCTGTCGTCGAAGCGGAAGGCCGGGAGCGATTCAAGAAATTCATGGGCAACTGAAGCGGACGAACGTCGCTTTCAATTCCCCTGCGCGCGATGTTTGCGGAAGGCCCGGTCGGTTTCCATGAACCGGGCGAGCATCGGCGCAACCAGCTTTTCGGGCGGGACCGGCGATCCCCCGGTTTCGGTCGCAAGCGCGGCGGCATAGGCGACGAGATCGCGATGGACGGGCGCCGGCAGTTCCGTGGTGAGCTTGACCGGCCTATCGTCGGCCAGTGGTCCCAGCTTGAGTTTCGTCATCGCGCGCCTCCAATCGGCTCCAATATGAGGTCGCGGGTCAGAACGACCCGCAACGGGTGGCCCGACCGGATGGTGAGCGTCGGCTGCACGTTGAGCTGCCGACGCACGATCTGCTGGCCGGTCTGGTTGATGGTATCTTGACTGCCCCTACGCAGCGCACGGGTGAGATCGTCATCCTCATCCGCACCCAGTTCGGCTCCGACCCCGAGCAGGGTCGAGATCGCGGCGGCCCTGAGCAGATTGCCCCAATGCTGGTTCACCCGGTCCTGCAATCCGGCGTATCCGGCCCCGTCGGCGCCGGGCTGGCGCTCAAGGACGATCGAGCGCCCGTCCGGCAATATCAGCCGATCCCAGGCGAGAAGCACGCGGGTTTGGCCTGCGGCGATCTCGCTGTCATATTCGCCGATCAGCCGCGCGCCCTGCGGAATGAGCAGGATGCGCCCAGTCGGACTGTCATAGACATTGGCCGTCACCTGGGCGGTGATCTGGCCGGGAAGGTCGGAACGGATGCCGGTGATGAGCGCGGCCGGGATGACGCTGCCGGCCTGCACGACGTTGGGCGAGGCCGGGGCAACAAGCCGCTCGACGCTCACCGTGCGCTGGCTCGCCGCCTGCGCCATGAAAGCGCGCTTGGCCGTCTGGTCGCCCTGCGCCGTCTCTGCGGGCTGCGGAGCGGAGGGCGAATCTGGCGCCGCAAGGTCGGGCAAGCTGGGCACGGACGGCATTGCGGCGCCGCGTCCGCCACCACCGAGAAATATCGTGCTGGTGCGCGCTGCATCGCGCTCCTGCTGGGCGCGCTGGCGGGCAGCTTCCGCGGCCTGCGCGCGCGGATCGGGTTGCGCGCCTACCGGAGGAACAGGCACATTCTCGCCGCGCTGCTGGGCGGAGACGATCGGGCCGCCGAGATCGCCGGGAAGTGCCGGGCCGAGACGTGGGGCCTGGCCGTAATCCTTTGGTCCCGAGGTGATCGTCTCAGACGTGGCGCGGCTGCCGGTGCTGTAGAGTTCCTTCGCTTCCTTCTCGCCGGGGGGCTTGAGCGCATAGATCAGCGAGCCACCGATGCCGAGACCGGCGGCGACGCCGATGACGGCGAGCGCCTTCCTCGACAGACGCATGACGCGCGGCGGATCTCCGCGTAGCTGAAAGGCTTGCGGATCGGAACGCGGCGCCTGCGGCGCGGGCGTCTCAGGGGGAGACGTATCGGCGGGGTCGCTCACGGCCGCCCTCCGCGTCCATCATCGCGCACGATGCGGACACGCTGTTCGGAGCGCCGGTCGCCCAAGCGCAGCTCGGCGGCGGCGAACAGCCGATCCACCACCATGTAGCGGCCCTGGACACGATAGTTGACCAGCTCGGCATCGCCGGCCGCGCCGGTCACGAACAGCGGCGGCATCTCGCCCTGCGAGATCCCAGCGGGAAATTCGATGAACACCTGGGCGGAGTCGTCGAAGGCGCGAACGGGCTTCCACGGCACGCGGTCGCCCTCGATCTGGTAGCGGAAATTGAGCGCGGAGACGTCAACGCCGCTTGCCACCGGAGCGGCGGATGCTGCGGCCGCATTGCGGCTCGCCAGGGCGATCAGCGCGTCTCGCGGATAAGTCCACGAGACCGATGCCATGTAGGTCGATGGCGTCGCGCGCAGTTCCAGATGGTAGGTGCGCCGGTCGGTGTTGATGACGAGGTTGGTCGTGATGTCCGGCCGCGTCGGCTTGACCAGGATATGCACGCGCGCCGTGGCGCCGCTGCCGCTTACCGTATCGCCGATGATCCAGCGCACGGTGTCGCCCGCTGCCACCGGCCCCGGCCCCACGAGCTGCTCGCCGTCCTGCAGGGCGATGTCCGTCACCTGGCCTGGCGCGGTATAGACCTGATAGAGCGCGCCGTCGGTCCAGGGATATTGCTGGATGGCGTTGAGGAAGCCATCGCGCACCGGCTGCACGCGGGCGGCGGCATTGGCGGCGCCGACGCGCCTGCGCGGATCGACTGGCTCCGAAGACGCCGGGCCGACCCCGACCGACTTCAACTGGCCGGGAAGTGGCAGCGGCTCGGGAATCGTCACCACCTCGACCGCGCGCGGCGGTTCGGCCGCCAGCATCGCGGCGATCTCGACGGGCGGATCGTCATAGCGGATCACGGGCGGCTTGGCCGATGTCGTGGCGCAGCCGGCAAGCGCGGCATGGACAAGCAGCATTGCTACGCTGGCGACATGGCGGGCGGACATGGGTGTCATTGCGACAGCTCCTTTGACCAGTTGAGGGCGTTGACGAAGACGCCAAGCGGGTTCTTGCGCAACGCGTCGGGCGTGCGCGGGGGTTGCACGACGACGGTCAGGATAGCCGACCAGCGTTCGGTCGCGGCGAGACTACCGTCCTGATAGCGCCGCTCGGTCCAGGCAACGCGGAAGCTGTCTGGCGAGGCGCGGATGACGCTCGATACGTCCACCGCCACCTGTGCACGGCCGACATTGGCGAATGGGTCGTTGGCCCGCGCATAGTCGTTGAGCGCCATCGCGCCCTTGTCGGTGGTGAAGTCGTAGGCACGCAGCCAGTTCTGGCGGACGATGACGGGATCGGCCGGGATGCTCCTGACCTGCTCGACGAACCGCGCCAGGTGGAACGCGATCTGCGGATCGGTCGGACGATAGCCGGTCTCGGCCGGCGCGACGGCCTGGGCCTCGCCCAGCCGATCGACCTGCACCACCCAAGGGACGATATGGCCGCGCGCCGACTGCCAGACCAGGCCGCCGGCAAGCCCGCCCGAGAGCGCCAGCGCGCCGAAGAAAGCGAGCCGCCAGTTCTTCGCCTGCACGCGGGCCGAACCGATGCGGTCGTCCCACATCTGGGCGGCACGCTGATAGGGAGTGGCGGGCTCCGGTGTCTGGCCGTAGCGGATGGAGGGACGTCGGAACATGGTTCAGTCCTTCTCTTTAATGTCGGGAACACCGCCGCCGCCATGGCTGTCCCCCGCCTTCATCGTGTGGGCGAGAACGGTGGCGCCGTGGGTCATGGACTGGCGGCGTTTCATCGCGGCGGCCCATTCAGGTTGGCTGGATGTGCCAGCCGATGCGGAAGCGCCCGCAGTTGCGAGGGCCGACGCAGGCCCGCCGGTGATCGTGCCGCCGGTGACGGTGAATCCGGCGCGCGCGCCCGACCGGAAACTGGCTTTCATAGCCTCGCCGCTCTTCGCGGCCGCCTTGCGCAAGGGTGAAAGGACGGTGCTCGCCGCACTTCCCACCGCCGCCTGACCGGCCGCGGCCACACCGCCCGCGACAGCGCCGGCGCCGCTCTTGCCGAGCGAGCCGAGGCTGTAGGCGCTAGCTGCTCCACCAGCGGCCTGAGCGCCGCCACGCGCGGCGACGGCGGTCATCCGTCCAGCCGCGCCAACGGTGGAACCAGCCGCGCCCACGCCGAGCCGTGCTGCGGCGGCGCCGCCGACGAGCGCGCCGCCTGCGGCCAGCGCGGTCCCGGCCGCCGCACCCGCGCCGAGCTGCGGGCCACCCGAGACGATGCCGTTGGCGATGCCGGGACCGAAGATCGACAGGCCCAAGAGCGACAGCGCGGCGAGCGCGATGGCCATGACCTGATTGATGTCGGGCGCGGGGCCGAGGGCCGCGCCGGTGAACTGGCTGAACAGCGTGGTGCCGATGCCGGTGATGACGGCGAGCACCAGCACCTTGATGCCGGTCGAGACGACATGGCCCAGCACACGCTCGGCCATGAAGGCGGTCTTGTTGAAGAAGGCGAAGGGCAGCAGGACGAAGCCGGCGAGCGTCACCAGCTTGAACTCGATCAGCGTGATGAAGACCTGCACCGCGATGATGAAGAAGGCGAGGACGACGATCAGCCAGGCGATCAGCAGTACGAGAATCAGCGCGGCATTGGCGAAGAACGCCCACAGGCTGGAGAACTGGCCCGCCGCATCGAGCAGCGGCTTGCCGGCTTCGAGCCCTTTCGCCGCGATCGTGCCAGGCTTCATGAACTCGTCGATCGTCATGGCGCCGCCGCTGGCCTGAAGACCGAGGCCGGCGAAGCTCTCGAAGACAATGGTGGCGAGGAGCGAGAAGTTGCCGATGATGAAAGCGAAGGTGCCGATATAGAGCGTCTTCTTGACGAGGCGCTGAAGCACATCTTCGTCGGCCCCCCAGGCCCAGAATAGGCCGGCGATGGTCACGTCGATCGCGATCAGCGTGGTCGAGAGGAACGCTACCTCGCCGCCGAGTAACCCGAATCCGCTGTCGATGTAGCCGGTGAAGACGCCCAGAAAATTGTCGATGACGCCGGTGTCGTTCATGGCGTCTTTTCCCCGTTGTCATCCTGACGGAAGAAGCGGCGGCGATTTGCGGCCCATGCCGCCTCGCAGCCGTTATCGGGCATGGTGAGCGTGGCGCAGCGTTCCAGCTCGCTTGCCAGATGCTCGTCCTCCTCGCCGCCAGCGATCGGAATGATTTCGCGCGGCGGAGCGGGCTGCTCCCGCAGGCTGAGGATGCCGACTGCGAGCATCATGCCTGCGAGCGCCGCTATCCCTGCGATCTTCCCCGTCCGCGACACGGGCGATCAGTTACCTATGAAGCGGCGGAACCGCTCGCGCCCTTCGGCCTCCTCGGCCGCCTGACGGGCGGACTGGAGCGCCTGCGCACGGCCCTGCGCGGCGACGGCGGCGGTAAGATCGGCGAGTTGCTGCGATTGCAGTGCTAGAAGCTGGTTGCCGGCCTGCGTCGCCTGAAGCGCCCCGGTCGCCGACTGGCTGGCTGAAACCAGGCTGTCCATCGTCGTGCGCGCACCATCTATATTGCCGACGACGCCGGCCTGCACGCGCATCGCGTCCTCCAATGCGCCGACGCTATCCTGCCAACGCGCATTGGCGTTGGCGACCATCTGGGCGTGATCGCCGGTCAGCGCCGCGCCCTTGTAGCGTTTGGTGAACGCCTGCTGGACGTTCTGGACATCGTAGGCAATGCGCTGCGCTTCCCCGAGCAGTTGCTGGGTGCGCTGCACCTGTTGCTGCAATTGCTGGAGCGAGTTGAACGGCAGCGAGGCCAGATTGCGCCCCTCGTTGATAAGCGAGGTCGCCTGCTGCTGGATTTGCTGAATCTGGTTGTTGATTTGGCTAAGCGACCGGGCGGCTGTCAGCACGTTCTGCGCATAGTTGGTCGGATCATAGACGATCCCGCCAAATCCAAACTGTGCATAGGCAGGCATGGGCGCTACGGCGGGCACGATAGCCGAGGTAGCGATGGCGCTGGCCATGATGGCGCGGCGGATAGACGGCAATCTCATTGTTTGATCTCCATATCTGGCGTGAGAGGAAGCTGGTGCTGGCGGTCGGACTCCGGTTCCGGCAGCAGTTCGACCGCCCAGGCGCAGCCGCGATGGCGTAGCCATTCGGCTGCGAACGCGGATGCCCCGTGGGTTTCCATCAATTCGGTGATGCAGAGCTGGTCGGTTTTCGACGACGCCGCGGCGAAGGCCAGCGCGACCTCGCCTAGCCCCAGGTCGAACAGGCGGTTGCCGCGCCGGCTCTGGCAGTAATAGTCGCGCTTCGGCGTGGCCCGGCTCAGTATCTCGATCTGGCGATCGTTGAGGCCGAACCGCTCATAAATCGCCGCGATCTGCGGCTCGGCCGCGCGCTCGTTCGGCAGGAAGATGCGCGTCGGGCAGCTCTCGATGATGGCCGGCGCAATGCTGCTGGTCTCAATGTCGGCGAGACTCTGCGTGGCGAACACGACGCTGGCGTTCTTCTTGCGCAGCGTCTTCAACCATTCGCGGAGCTGCGCGGCGAAGTCCGGGCTGTCGAGGACAAGCCAGCCCTCGTCGATGATGATGAGCGTGGGGCTTCCGTTCAGCCGGCCTTCGATCCGGTGAAACAGATAGGACAGGACGGCAGCGGCTGATCCAGCGCCGACCAGCCCTTCGGTCTCGAAAGCCTGCACATCGGCTTCGCCCAGGCGCTCGGTTTCGGCGTCGAGCAACCGGCCCCAAGGCCCGCCAATGCAATAGGAGGCAAGCGCCTGCTTGAGCTGCTGGCTCTGGAGCAGCACCGCCAACCCGGTCAGCGTGCGCTCGGATGCGGGGGCGCTGGCGAGTGAGCCGAGCGCCGACCAGAGATGCTCTTTCGCCTGCGGATCGACCGCTACGCCTTCGGAGGCGAGGATCGCGGCCAGCCATTCCGCCGCCCAGGCGCGCTCCGCCGGGTCGTCAATGCGGGCGAGCGGCTGGAGTTGCACGCCGTCACCGGCATCGTCGGCGAGCATCCCGCCGAGATCCTGCCAATCGCCGCCCATGCCGATCGCGGCGGCGCGGATGCTGCCACCGAAGTCGAAGGCGAAAACCTGTGCGCCGGCATAGCGCCGGAACTGCATGGCCATCAGCGCGAGCAGCACCGACTTGCCCGCGCCG
>Ga0265293_10005681_pt1 | contig 20624 bp, 20 predicted proteins | sample Munlanlewell138R_FD_192505 | JGI IMG/M metagenome (GOLD analysis project Ga0265293, IMG submission 192505) | Leachate microbial communities from a municipal landfill in Southern Ontario, Canada - Leachate well 138R | ecosystem: Engineered > Solid waste > Landfill > Unclassified | place: Canada... | reverse complement strand
CGCTGCAGCAAGAAATAGTGCCAGACGTCGAACAGGAACTGGCGCATCATCGTGTCGCCGTAATGGCCGTTGTCGCGCTCCACGAGCAAATAATTCCGATACTCGGGCGCGTCGCGCAAATACGCCAGAGCATCCTCGTCGCGCGATTTGCCTTCGACCTCTCCCGCCAGCGTAAGCCACAGGCGCGCCTGGCCAAGCAGATCCAGGGCAGTATTGGCGGCGGCCATTTCCTCTTCCAGGGCCGGGCCGTGTCCCGTCCATTGCGCCAGGCGCTGGGACAGGATGTGGGCCGTATCGCCCAGCCGCAAAAGGTAATTGAACAATGCGTGATCCATGTCCGCTCCTACATGTGCTTGATTTCGTCAGGCATCGGGAAAAAAGTGGGATGGCGATAGACCTTGCTGCTGGCCGGATCGAACAACGGCTCTTTATCGGCCGGGTTGCTGGCGGTAATGTCGGCCGCCTTGACCACCCAGATGCTCAGGCCTTCGTTGCGGCGGGTGTAGACGTCGCGCGCATTGTTGATCGCCATCTCCGCATCGGGCGCATGCAGGCTGCCCACGTGCTTGTGCGCCAGGCCGTGCTGGCTGCGGATGAATACTTCCCAGAGGGGCCAAGTCGTCTTTGTCATCGTGTTTCCCCGGCGCCGCCCATGCGGCGCATCCATGATCAATAGGCGCAGGCGCGGCGGACCCAGGGGATCCGGCCGTTTCTGCATGCATACATCGAAGAATCAGGCTGCTGCCCGCTTGAGCGCCTTTTTTTCCGCGTAGGCGGAAAACGCCTCGCGAACCCATGCGCCTTGCTCGTGCGCATCCACGCGCGTCTTCAAGCGCTCGCGGTTGCAAGGGCCGTGCCCTTTGAGTACCGCGTAAAACTCGTCCCAGTCGATTTCGCCAAAGTCGTAATGGCCGGTGGCTTCGTTCCACTTCAAATCGGGATCCGGGATCGTCAACCCAAGATATTCCGCCTGTGGCACCGTCTGGTCGACCATTTTCTGGCGCAATTCGTCATTGGAAAACAGCTTGATGCGCCATTGCATGGATTGGGCGCTGTTGGGCGACTCGACGTCGGGCGGGCCGAACATCATCAAGGCCGGCCACCACCAGCGATTCAGGGCATCCTGCGCCATGTCCTTCTGTGCCTGGGTGCCGTGCCGGCACATCTGGACGAGCAAGTCGTAGCCCTGGCGCTGGTGAAAGGACTCCTCTTTACAGACACGCACCATGGCGCGCGCGTAGGGGCCGTAAGAGCAGCGGCACAACGGAATCTGGTTGATGATGGCCGAGCCGTCGACCAGCCAGCCTATCATGCCGATATCGGCCCACGTCAGGGTCGGATAGTTGAAAATGCTGGAGTATTTGGCCTTGCCGGACAACAGATCGTCGACCAGGTCGTCCCGCGATACGCCCAAGGTTTCAGCGGCGCTATACAGATACAGGCCATGACCCGCCTCGTCCTGAACCTTGGCCAGCAGGATGGCCTTGCGCTTGAGGGTGGGCGCGCGCGTAATCCAGTTGCCTTCGGGCAGCATGCCCACGATTTCCGAGTGCGCGTGTTGGGAAATCTGGCGCACCAGCGTCTTGCGATAGGCCTCGGGCATCGCATCCTTGGGCTCGATGCGTATCCCTTCGTCGATGCGTTTCTGGAAGGCCAGTTCCGGGCCGCTCAACTCATCGAGAGAGCGAACTTTTTTAATTCCGGTTTCAACGAGCTGAGCATACATTGACGTCTCCTGGTGTCCGGTCGGCGCACCCTTGTCCCTGGGCGCGTCCTGAACTTCATTATTTAATACAAAAATATTGATGTCAATCAAATTATAGTATCAAATAGACGGATCAGTACAAGCCCATGCCTTGAATTGAGGATGGACCGTTTTCTCAACCAACTGTTTTAAAAGAAAAATTTACCTTTTATCCTGGAAAACCATGATGCGCCTCGCGGCCGCGGCCGTCATCGGCTCCAACCGTTTCGTATAAGATGAACACCATTTTTTGGCCTATGTCCTCGATGCCGCCGACCGCTTCCACGCTGCAACAGCTACTACATAACGTACTGCAAAGGGATCCTCCCCGGGCCAAATCCCTGTGCGTGACGTTGCTGGGCGACGCCATCGAGCCGCACGGCGGCAGCATCTGGCTGAGCGATCTGATCGAACTGGTAACGCCCCTGGGGATCAACGAGCGCCTGCTGCGCACCAGCGTATTCCGGCTGGTCGCGCAAGACTGGCTGCAATCGCAGCGCCATGGCCGTCGCAGCCTGTACCAATTGAGCGAAAACGGCGTGGAGCTGACCCAACGCGCCTCGGGCCGCATATACGGCGGATCGCCCGAGCCGTGGGATGGAACCTGGACACTCGTGATCCTGCCCAGGTTCGGCAACTCCAGCCTGGATCGGCGTGGTGAAGCGCGCCGCGAGCTGCTCTGGGCCGGCTTCGGCGCCGTCGCGCCCGGCATTTTCACCCTGCCTCGCGATCAATCCGCCGCCGCCAAGGAAATACTGAAACGCCTGAAGCTATCCGACCACGCCCTGATACTGAGCGCTCACGAGCTGAACGGGGGCCACGGTTTATCCATAGACCGGCTGGTGCCACAATGCTGGGACCTGTCCGGCTTGGCGGCGCAATATCAGAACTTCATCGAAATGTTCGGCCCCATGCTGCCGGAGATAGACGGCGCCACGCTGCCCGTCCAGGCTTTCGCCGTCCGGGCGCTGACCCTGCACGCCTGGCGGCGCATCGTCCTTCATGATCCGCAGCTGCCTTCGCAATTGCTGCCGCCCGACTGGCCGGGACATGCCGCAAGACGATTATGCGGACAGCTGTATTGGGCCAGCTTCGATCTCGCGCAGTCTCATCTGCTGTCCGTGATCGCCCGCGACGATACGCATTTCCAACCTCTAAAGCCCTATGTCCATGAACGGTTCAAACTCACAGCTTGATGAAATGCTCGCGGTAATGTTTCAGCTCTTCGATGGATTCGTAAATGTCGGCGAGCGCTTCGTGTCGGCTTTTCTTGACGAAGCTGCGATAGACTTCCGGCTTCCAACGCAGGGATAGTTCCTTGAGCGTGCTGACGTCCAGGTTGCGATAATGAAAGAACGCTTCCAACCTTGGCATATACTTGCTCATGAAACGCCGGTCCTGGCCTATGGTATTGCCGCACATGGGCGACTTTCCCGGCGGCACATGCCGAGACAAAAACGCCAGCATCTGATCGGTGGCCTGCTCTTCGGTCAGCGTGGACGCCCGGACTTTTTCTATCAGGCCGCTTTTGCCATGCGTGCTCTTGTTCCAGCTGTCCATGGCGTCGAGCAGCTCATCGCTTTGATGAATCACCAGCACCGGGCCTTCGGCGACAAACGTGAGATCCGGTTCCGTTACCACTGCCGCAATCTCGATAACGCGTTCTTTTTCGGGGTCCAGGCCGGTCATTTCCCTATCGACCCAGACCAAGCGTTGTTCATTTCCCGCCATATAATCCATCCTTAAAACAGCCATTCTCGCACAAGCCGGACTTCCATGTTCACTACGCTATTCATAGTCTTCCTTCTGATCGACGTCGTTCTGCGCATATGGCTGTCGTCGCGCCAGATCCGCCACGTCGCGCGCCATCGCGACGCCGTGCCGGCCGAGTTCGCCGACCGCATCGGCCTGCACAGCCACCAGCGCGCCGCCGACTACACGATAGCCAAAGCGCAGCTGGGCATCGTCGAAAGGCTGGTCGAAGCGGCCGTGCTCATCGGACTGACGCTCATGGGCGGCTTGCAGTTTCTCGATGTCGTCATCACCCCGCTGTCCGACAATGACATCGCGCGCCAATTGCTGCTGATCGGAGCCGTGCTCGCCTTGATGGGTATCATCGGCCTGCCCTTTACGATCTGGCGCATATTCAAGCTGGAAGCCCGCTTCGGCTTCAACCGCATCACCCCCCGCCTGTTCATGCAGGACTGTATAAAGACGTGGCTGCTAGCCGTCATCCTCGGCACGCCGCTGGCGGCCGGCGTATTGTGGATCATGGGCAATGCGGGACAGAACTGGGTATGGTGGGCCTGGGCGGCATGGGTGGCGTTCAACTTCCTGATACTTTGGCTATTCCCTACCGTCATCGCCCCGCTGTTCAATAAATTCACGCCGCTGGACAATCCCGAGATCGCCGACCGCATCCGCGCCCTGGCCCAACGTTGCGGCTTCGAGCTCAACGGCTTGTTCGTGATGGACGGCTCCAAGCGCTCCGCGCACGGGAATGCGTATTTCACGGGCTTCGGCAAGTCGCGCCGCATCGTATTCTTCGATACGCTGCTGGCCCGCCTGAAGCCGCAGGAAATCGAAGCCGTGCTAGCCCACGAGCTGGGGCACTTCAAGCACAAGCACATCATCAAGCGCATGATCATCAGCTTCACCATGGCGCTCGTATTCTTCCTGGTCCTGGGCTGGCTTTCGACCCAGGTCTGGTTCTTCGTCGACCTGGGCGTACTACCCGCCCTGGGCCGAGCCAACGACGGCATGGCGCTCATCTTGTTTTTCCTGGTGATTCCGGTATTCACGTTCTGGATCGGGCCGCTGACCAGCTGGTTTTCACGGCGCGACGAATACGAAGCGGACCGGTATGCCGCCGAACAAAGCTCGGCGCAGGACCTGATATCGGCCCTGGTGAAGCTGTACGACGACAACGCCGCCACGCTGACGCCCGATCCCTTGCATTCGGCCTTCTACGACAGCCACCCTGGCGCCGTAGAACGCATCCAGCATCTGAAGCATGCCTGAGGCAAGCGGATCCCTTCGCGGCAGAGTCGTCGCCGGCCATGGCCGCCACTACACAGTGGAACTGGAAGACGGCAGTCTGCGCAAGTGCTTTCCGCGGGGAAAAAAAGGCGATGCCGCCGTCGGGGATTATGTCTTCATTACGCCGCAAGGCCATGACGAAGGCGCGATCGAGCGCATTGCGCCGCGCCGCAATCTGCTGTTCCGTTCAGACGAAATGCGCAGCAAGCAGTTTGCCGCCAACGTAGACCAATTGCTGATCGTCGTCGCCACCGAACCCTTTTTTTCCGAGGATCTGCTCGGCCGCGCGCTGGTGGCGGCATGGAGCGCCGACATCGCGCCCATCATCGTCCTGAACAAAATCGATATCCGCGACAAACTGGATGCGGCCCGGCAGCGCCTGGCGGATCTGCGCGCGCTGGACGTACCCATCGTGGAAATCAGCGCCCTTCACGCGCAAGCCGTACCGGAACACATCCTGCCCTTGCTCCAGGACAAGACCACCCTGCTGCTGGGCCAAAGCGCCATGGGCAAATCAACCCTGCTCAATGCGCTGGTTCCGCAGGCTCAGGCGCCGACACAGGAACATTCCAGGGCATTGGGCGCGGGCAAGCACACCACCACGAGCACGCGCTTATATCATCTGCCCGACGACAGCGGCGACATCATCGACTCGCCGGGATTCCAGGCCTTCGGCCTGTTTCACCTGAACGCCACCGACATTGAACGCGGCTTTCCCGAATTCACCGAAGTCATCCGGCATTGCCGGTTCTATAACTGCACCCATCGGCACGAACCGGGATGCGGCGTGCTGGCCGCGCTGGAGCGCAAGGAAATCACGCCGGCACGGCATGCCCTGTACGTGCGGATACTGGAAGAAAACGAATCGCGCCGCCGTTATTGAAATCCGTGCCGGGCGCAGCTCAGTCGCGCGCGTCCACGTAGGCGGCGGCCAGGTAATGATAAAAATTACGTATCAAGGCAGCCGTCGCGCCCCAGATGAAGTAGGATTCCCAGGTGATCGAAAAATAATAGCGGGAGTTGCCGCTGGGCAATTGCACCATGTGCAAGCGGTGCTTGCTGGTATCCATCAAAAACGACAATGGCACCTCGAACACTTCGGCGACCTCGGATGCGTCGGGGCGAAGCACGAAACCCGGCCGCAGTTCGCCGATGATGGGCTTCATGGCAAAGCGCGTGGAGGTCAGGAAGCTTGGTTGCGCGCCGATCAGCCGCACGAACTCCGGACCAACCCCGATTTCCTCTTGCGTTTCGCGCAGCGCGGCGGCCACGGCATCCTGGTCGGACGCCTCGATGCGTCCCCCTGGAAAACTAATCTGTCCGGCATGGTTGGAAAGATGCGTCGCGCGTCGCGTAAACAGGACATGCAGGCCGTCTGATCTCTGGATCAGCGGAAAAAAAACCGCGGCCGCTTTCACGTCCCGGGGTTCCTGCCCTTCGATGCTGAAGGAATCGGTGAAAACGGGTTCGACTTTCCAGGTGAACGTGCGGGCGAATGCCCGATCGATGAAATCGAGCTCGAGCGCCGGCAAGGGCAATGGAGCCAAAGCGCCGCAAGCTACGGTAGGTTGCACGAGGGGGTCGAAACCCGCCGACACGATGATCCGCTTATCAGTATAAGAGGGCTTGTTATACGGCATGTCACTCATACGACAAAGGCACCCGAGGGTGCCTTTGTAGATTAATTTCGGAACGAATCGCCGAATTACTGAACCGCAGCCGCTTTCTTGGGGTTGCGAACCAGCTTTTCTTTGATACGAGCCGCCTTACCCGAACGACTACGCAGGTAATAAAGTTTAGCACGGCGCACGTCGCCGCGGCGCTTGACTTCGATGCCGGCGATTTGAGGCGAATACAGCTGGAACGTGCGCTCGACCGCTTCGCCCGACGAGATCTTGCGAACGATGAACGAGGAATTCAAGCCACGGTTGCGCTTGGCGATGACGACGCCTTCGTACGCCTGGACGCGCTTGCGCGTGCCCTCGACGACGTTCACGCTGACGACTACAGTATCGCCGGGAGCAAATTCAGGTTTGCTTTCGCCATTGGTAAGGCGAGCGATTTCTTCTTTTTCGATCTGTTCGATCAGATTAACGGCCACGGTAGGACTCCAAATGTCATCATGACGCAGGCTTTATGTGTAAATGCGCCGCAAAACGCCGCACGTAAGAACTGCCTGCCAGAGGATGAGTTAGCAAAGCCGATGATTATATAAGACTTTCGGTTGCTTTAAAAGCCCCCCATCGTCCCCAGCCAGAGAAGCCCGGGTATGGTTGCGCCCCATACGGCCACGAGACATATGTCCGCCAGCATGGCGCCACGGCTCAGCCCGGTATTCTTCCTGGCGCTTTGACATTCCCGGGCGAAAAGTCGGCCCTTGGACGGCTGCGATCGGCTTGGCGCAGGGCCATGGGAGCGCTTTCCAGCGCGCCCCTGACGAGGAGGGAACGGCCATTTGGCGGGGGTGGGCTCAGCGTGATAGGTGTTCATGCACGTCTCCGGCAAGGTGCGCTCCGCCATCGACGAACAAAACCCGCAACCGGATATTGCCGCTGCCACTGACGGAACACTGTTTATTTAGACAGTTATTGAACTGTACAAATAAACAGTTAAAAACGCAAGCGAAAATTGCGGTTGTTGTGATTTGGCCCGCACCGCAAGGCTACAATCATCAGGTCGCGTCGGGCGGGCGCCAATCCGGGCACCCGCCACGCCGCCGATTTTCATGTGATCCATCGTGACGTCTTCCACTTTCGCCTCGCTCGGCTTGCCCGACACCTTCCTCGGGACCCTGAATCAACTGGGCTACCTTGCCATGACGCCCATCCAGGAGCAAAGCCTGCCCTTGATCCTGGAAGGCCGGGATATCATCGCCCAGGCCAAGACGGGCAGCGGCAAAACGGCCGCCTTCGGCCTCGGGCTGATCCGCAACCTGGACGCGACCCGCTTGGCAACCCAAGGGCTGGTGCTCTGCCCCACCCGCGAGCTGGCCGAGCAAGTGGCCCAGGAATTGCGCCGCCTGGCACGGGCCATCGGCAACGTCAAGATCCTTACCTTATGCGGCGGCACGGCCATGCGACCTCAGACCGAATCGCTCAGGTACGGAGCGCACGTCGTAGTCGGCACGCCCGGGCGGCTAATGGATCACATCGACCGGGGCAACCTGGACCTGTCCGTCGTGCGTACGCTGGTTCTGGACGAAGCGGATCGCATGCTGGACATGGGCTTCTATGGGGACGTCGGCCATATTGCCAGCGTGTGCCCCGAAGACAGGCAAACCCTGCTTTTCTCTGCCACCTACGCGGATGACATACGCGAAGCCAGCGCCCCCTTTTTGATGGCTCCCGCCGAAATCAAAGTCGACGCCCTGCACGACGCCTCGCGGATCGCCCAGACCTTCTACGAAATACAATCCGAAGACCGCTTGGCGGCCGTCGTCAGGATACTGGAACATTTCCGCCCCGCGTCCACCCTGGCCTTTTGCAATACCAAGGCGCAATGCGGCGACCTGGCCCGCGCGCTGCGTGCGCAGGGCTATGATGCGCTGGCGCTGCACGGCGATCTGGATCAGCGTGACCGCGAAGACGTGCTCATCCAGTTCGCCAACCGGAGCTGCTCGATTCTATGCGCCACCGACGTCGCGGCCCGCGGGCTGGACATACAAAGCCTGGATGCCGTGATCAATGTGGAGACCACCCCGGATCCCGAGGTGCACATCCACCGCATCGGCCGTACCGGCCGTGGCAAGGAAACGGGTTTGGCGTTCACGCTTTGCGCACCGTACGAACTGCGTCGGGCCGAGCAGATCGAGGCGTACCAGGGCCAGGCCTTGACGTGGGGCGCGCTGGACCGGCTGAAACGGGCCTCGGGCGAAGCGTTGCGGGCCCCCATGGTCACCTTGTGCATACAAGGCGGAAAAAAAGACAAGCTGCGGCCGGGCGATCTGCTGGGCGCGCTGACCAAGGACGCCGGATTTGCATTCGAGCAAATCGGCAAGATCGCCATTCTGGACCAGGTTTGCTTCGTCGCCTTGGAACGGCGCATCGCCGGATCGGCCTACGAAAAACTAAGCGCCGGCACCATCAAGGGCCGGCGCTTCAAAATGCGCTTCATGAGGTAGGCGCGGCCTGCGCCGCCGCCCGCGAAGGCTTACTTGTTGGGTTGAGGCGTGACCCGCAGATAAGGACGCACCGCCTTGTAGCCCTTGGGGAATTTTTCCTTGAGAACTTTTTCGTCCGTCAACGACGGAACGATGATGACGTCGTCGCCGTCCTTCCAGTTCACGGGCGTCGCCACGCTATGGCTATCGGTCAGTTGCAGCGAATCGATGACGCGCAGGATCTCGTCGAAATTGCGGCCTGTACTGGCGGGATAGGTCAGCGTCAGGCGGATTTTCTTCTGGGGATCGATGATGAATACCGAGCGCACCGTCACGGTCGCGCTCGCGTTCGGATGGATCATGTCATAAAGCGTCGCGACCTTGCGATCGCTGTCGGCCAGAATGGGATAGTTGACCTTCGTGTTCTGGGTATCGTTGATGTCTTCGATCCATTTGTTGTGGGAATCGACGTCATCGACCGAAACGGCGATCACTTTGGCATTGCGCTTGGCAAACTCGCCCGATACGATGGCGGTATAGCCCAGTTCGGTCGTGCAGACGGGGGTGAAGTCAGCCGGGTGCGAAAACAGCACCCCCCAGCTATCGCCCAGATACTCGTGGAAGCGGATGGGGCCTGCGGAAGAATCCTGTTCGAAATCGGGAGCGACATCGCCCAAACGTAAAGTAGTCATGATGTGTACCTCTGTTTTTTAAACGGCTGCTGAATTCAGCTTATATTCTGACAGCATGCATTATCCACATAAAATAACTATTAGTTATTAGTATATTTACGGTTCATCACGGATTCACACCGAATCCGCATAGGCGCTGCTGATCGCCGACGCCTCGATCGCTGCCGACCAGGCCTGCGCCCTGGGCAGTACGTGCGCCGCATAGAATACGCAAGCCGTCAATTTACGGCGCTGGAAATCGTCCGGCGCGCCGGCTAGCCGGCATGCCAGCGCGGCCCGCGCCATCTGCCAGCCCCCCAGCACCAGGCCCGTCAACATCAGGTACGGCACGCTGGCGGTAAAGACGGCCCGTATGTCGTCCCGGGCATGGCCGAGGATGAAACCGGTGGCGCGCTCATGCGCATCCGCCGCTTCGGCCAGCCGCCGGGCCATCAGCGACAAGCCGTCCTGATCCCGGTCGCCCTGGGCGGCGGCCTGCTCCAATGCGGATACCGTGGCCCCGACCTCGGCCATGAAGGCCTTCGCCGTTGCGCCCCCATCGCGCAATACTTTGCGCCCGATGAAGTCGTTGGCCTGAATGGCGGTCGTGCCTTCGTAGATGGGCAATATCCGCGCATCGCGATAATACTGGGCGACGCCTGTTTCTTCGATGTAGCCCATGCCGCCGTGAACCTGCACTCCCAAGGAAACGACTTCCAGGGCCATCTCGGTCGAATACGCCTTGACCAACGGCACCAGAAACTCGTACAGAGCCTTGTGCCGCTCCCGCGCCGCCGCATCCGCATGGCGGTCGGCCATGTCGCGGTAAGCGGCGGCAACGTAGGCCACCGCGCGGGCGGCCTCGACCAGGCTGCGCATGGTCAACAGCAGGCGCTGGACGTCAGGATGCCGGACTATGGCCGCAGAGCCGTCTTCCAGGCCCACCGGCTGGCCCTGGACGCGTTCGCAGGCATACGCTTCGGCTTGCTGCAATGCGCGCTCGGCCACGGCGATGCCCTGCACGCCCACCGCGTAGCGCGCCGCGTTCATCATGATGAACATGTATTCCAGCCCGCGGTTCTCTTCGCCGATCAGATAGCCGACCGCCCCGCCTTCACCCACCTCGCCCTTGCCCGCGCCGTAGAGCAGGACGCAAGTGGGGCTGCCGTGTATGCCCAGCTTGTGCTCCAGCGACGCGCACCACACATCGTTGCGCGCGCCGATTCCGCCGTCGGCATCGGGCACGTATTTGGGCACGAGAAACAGGGAAATACCTTTCACTCCTTTGGGCGCGTCGGGCGTACGGGCCAGCACGAGGTGGACGATGTTCTCGGCCATATCGTGCTCGCCGTAGGTGATGAAGATTTTCTGTCCTGAAATGCGATAGACGCCGTCGTCCTGCCTGACGGCCTTGGTCGTAATGCGGGCCAGATCGGACCCTGCCTGCGGCTCGGTCAGGTTCATGGTTCCGGTCCAGCGGCCTTCCAGCATCGGCGGGATGTACAGCGCGCGCTGCTGCGGCGTGCCCACCAGCGCCAAGGCCTCGATGACGCCGTCGGTCAGCAGCGGGCACAGGGAAAACGCCAGGCTGGCCGCGTTCATGTTTTCGCTTGCCGCCGTTCCCAGCACCTTGGGCAGGCCTTGGCCGCCGATGTCCTGCCTGTGCTGCAAGCCTTGCCAGTTTCCCCGCGCATACGCCGCGAACGCCTCTTTGAAGCCCGGCGAGGTACGGACCCGCCCGTCCGAATCGACGCGCGCGGGATTCAGATCCCCCGCGCGGTTCAACGGCGCGATGACCTCCTCGACGAAGCGGGCGTTTTCTTCGAGCACGGCATCGATCAATTCGGCATCGATCTCCTCGAAACCCGGCAACGCCAGCAAGGCGTCCATGTCGATGAGCTTGCTCAGGATGAAGCGAATGTCCTGGAGTGGGGTTTGGTATGTCACGTTATCTCCGTCGATTATCGCGAGCCGGCGCGATGCGCCGCGCTCTTTATGTGCAAGCCATTTTGCCACAAGTCCTTGCGCGACGACACCGCGGGAGCGGATGCAATCAGGGCCTGTCCGCATCGGCTGACAGGCCCTGGTTCGGCCGCCATCCGATCGAGCGGATGGCGCGGCCCCGACGCGGCGAGAATGCGCTTTATGCAGGCTTTCAGAGCGCGTTGGTCAGCTCGGGAACGGCGTCGAACAAATCCGCCACCAGGCCGTAGTCCGCCACGCCGAAGATGGGCGCCTCGGCATCCTTGTTGATGGCGACGATGACCTTGGAATCCTTCATGCCGGCCAAATGCTGGATGGCGCCCGAAATCCCCACCGCCACGTAAAGTTGGGGAGCCACGATCTTGCCGGTTTGGCCGACCTGCCAGTCGTTCGGCGCGTAGCCCGCGTCGACGGCCGCCCGGGACGCGCCCAAGGCGGCGCCCAGCTTGTCGGCCAAAGGATCGAGGATCTTGAAGTTCTCGGCGCTGCCCAGGCCACGGCCGCCCGACACGACCACCGACGCGCCGGCCAGTTCCGGACGCTCGCTCTTTGCCAGCTCGCGCCCCACGAACGCGGACACGCCCGCATCGGCTACGGCCGCCACGGACTCTACCGTTGCGCCGCCGCCTTGCGCCGGTGCGGCATCGAAAGCGGTGGTGCGCACGGTAATGACTTTGACCGCATCGCCGGATTGCACCGTGGCGATCCCGTTGCCCGCGTAGATCGGACGCGTAAACGTATCGGCGGACTCCACGGAAATGATGTCCGAAATTTGCGCAACGTCCAATTTGGCGGCCACGCGCGGCGCCACGTTCTTGCCCGCCGCCGTCGACGCAAAGAGGATGTGGCTATAGTCGCCGGCAATCGCCAGTACTTGGGCGGCCACGTTTTCGGCCAGGCCGTCGGCCAGCGATTCGCCGTCGGCCAACAGGACCTTGGCGACGCCCGCCGCCTGAGCGGCCTGATCGGCGACGGCCCGGGCATTGCTGCCCGCGATCAGGACATGCACCTGATCGCCCAGCTTTTGCGCCGCGGCCAGCGTATTCAACGTCGCGGGTTTCAGTTGCTGATTATCATGCTCCGCAATTACGAGTATCGTCATTTACACCACCTTCGCTTCGTTTTTCAGTTTATCCACCAGCGTCGCCACATCGGGCACCGTAATGCCAGCGGAGCGCGCGGGCGGTTCCGTGACTTTCAGGGTCTTCAGGCGCGGCGCGACATCCACGCCGAGGTCCTCGGGCGCAACGACGTCCAATTGTTTTTTCTTGGCCTTCATGATGTTGGGCAGGGTCACGTAGCGCGGTTCATTCAGGCGCAAATCCGTCGTGACGATCGCCGGCAGCTTCAACGACAAGGTTTCCAGGCCGCCGTCGACTTCGCGCGTGACCGTGACACGGTCGCCGGCGACTTCGACCTTGCTGGCAAACGTGGCCTGCGGCCAATCCAGCAAAGCGGCCAGCATCTGGCCGGTCTGGTTTGCGTCATCGTCGATGGCTTGCTTGCCCAATATGACCAGGCCGGGCTGCTCCTTGTCGACCAAGGCCTTGAGCAGCTTGGCAACGGCCAATGGCTGGAGCTCGACGTCGGTCTGGACCAGCATGCCCCGATCCGCGCCGATGGCCATGGCGGTACGCAAGGTTTCCTGGGATTGCGCCGCGCCGCAAGACACCGCGACCACTTCCGTGGCGACCCCTTTTTCCTTCAGGCGCGTCGCCTCTTCGATGGCGATTTCATCAAAGGGGTTCATCGACATTTTCACGTTGGCAATGTCCACACCGCTTTGATCTGACTTGACGCGAACCTTGACGTTGTAGTCAACGACGCGCTTGACCGGCACGAGCACCTTCATCGAACATCCTCCACAGGCATAGTAAAGTTTGCAAATAATAACGTTAAAAGCAGTCTATTCTACAGCTTAGACAAGGCGCGAACGTGGGCGACCACGCTGCGGCCTAGCGCCGACAAGTTGTAGCCGCCTTCAAAAAGGCTGACGATGCGTCCGCCGCAGCACGCATCCGCCACCTCGACCATTTTGGCGGTAATCCAGGCGAAGTCGGATTCGACCAAGTCGAGCTGGCCCATGTCGTCTTCGCGATGCGCATCGAATCCGGCCGAGATGCATATCATCTCGGGCCGGTATGCCAGCAGCCGCGGCACCCAGACATCGTCGACCAATCGACGCACGCGGGCGCCCGTGGTGTAGGCCGGAACCGGCGTGTTGAGCATATTGCCGGCGGGATGCTCTTCGCGCAGATTGGGGAAGAAGGGATGCTGGTAAAAGCTGCACATCATCACACGGGGGTCCCCCGTGAACATCTCTTCGGTCCCGTTGCCGTGATGGACGTCGAAATCCACGATGGCGACGCGTTGCAAGCCGTGTTTTTCCAGCGCGTATGCCGCGGCGATCGCCACATTGTTGAAAAAGCAAAAGCCCATCGCCTGCGCCCGCCTCGCATGATGACCGGGCGGCCTTACCGCGCAGAAAGCCGTGGCGGCCGACCCCGCCATCACCGCATCCACCGCGGCGATGCCCGCCCCCGCCGCGGCGCGGGCGGCGTCCAGGGTATGCGCGTTCATCAACGTATCCGGATCCAGGGCGCGATAACTGCCGTTTACCGGTTGACGAGCCTTCAGCTCGTCCACGTACCCGGCGTCGTGCACGCGCCGGATGTCTTCATCGGTCGCATACGCGGGCTCGGCCTGCGACAGCAAATCCAGGATGCCGTTGGCGCGCAGCTGGTCGTTGATCGCATCGAGCCTTTCGGGGCACTCCGGATGCCACGTCCCCATTTCGTGCAGTCGGCAGGCAGGATGGGTAATATATAGAGTCTCCATAAGGAAGATTATGTTCAAGTCACCCCGTATCGTGCAAGCCGGTTGCCTTGCCGCCTTATTGAGCGTGTGCGCCACCTTGAGCGCATGCGCAACGAAACAGACCGCCGTTCCGCCTTCGAATTCTACGCCAAACACCGCGCCCGGCCGCGCCGCGCCGCCCGCCTCCGGCTCGCAGGCGCATAACGCGGGCATGCCCAAGGCGTTGCCCTCCATCCAGGCCGGCTTTTCGCGCGCCGACGCGGGTCCCTTGCGGCAAGCCAACGGCACGCTCGTGCCCGAAATCCAGGCGTTTGCCGATGAACTGTCGCGCACTCGCGGCATCCCCCTGGAGCACGTCGAGCGGCTGCTCGCATCGGCCGACTACAACGCGACGGCCGCGCGCCTGATGTCGCCCTCGTCCACGCGGGTGCGGCGCAGTTGGGTGACTTACCGAAAACGGTTCGTGGAGCCCATCCGGATCCGCAACGGCGTGGAGTTCTGGTCCCAGCACCGCCTGGCGCTGGACGGCGCCGCGCGGGAATACGGCGTGCCCGCCTCCATCATCGCAGCCATCATAGGCGTAGAGACATTGTATGGACGCCATACCGGGAATTTCAGCGTCCTCGACGCGTTGACGACGCTGGGCTTTCGCTATCCCGACGCCGGCCGTCCCGAGCGCAGCCAGATGTTCCGCGATCAACTGGCCGATCTGATACAACTGGATTACGCGGGAAAAATCGATGCCTTGACCGCCCAGGGATCGTTCGCCGGCGCCATGGGCCTGCCGCAGTTCATGCCGGGCAGCCTGCTGCGCTACGCCGCCGACGGCAACGGAGACGGCAAGATCGATCTATTGAATAATGTCGACGACGCCATTTTTTCCGTGGCCCGCTTTCTGCGCGAGCACGGCTGGCAACGCGGCGTGCCCGTTTTTGCGCCGGTGGCGCTGCCGTCCAATGCCCAATCCCTGGTGTCAGGCGGGCTGGAGCCCACCCTGGACTGGCAAACGCTGAAAGAAAGGGGCGCGACGCGCCTCCCCAGTACTGGAAACTACGGCACGGCCTGGCAGAAGCATCGCCTGGGCATCGTCGACCTGGTGGACGAACCGCGCAAGACGGTGGAATATCGCACAGGCACGCCGAACTTCTTCGCCCTGACCCACTACAACCGCAGCTACTTCTACGCCGCGTCGGTAGCCGACCTGGCGCAGGAATTGGCCAACCGCATGAAATACGACAATCCTTACTGAACCGCGTCGCCGCGCGGTCAGTTGAACACGCCGGTGGACAGATAACGATCGCCGCGATCGCAAACGATGAATACGATGGTGGCGTTTTCGACTCGGGCCGCCACCTTCAGCGCGCCCACCAGGGCGCCCGCCGACGAGATTCCGCAGAATATGCCTTCTTCGGCGGCCAGGCGCCGCGCCATGGCTTCGGCATCGCCCTGCGAAACGTATTCGAACTCGTCTATCCGGTCGGCGTCGTAAATGGCGGGCAAATAGGCTTCCGGCCATTTGCGTATGCCGGGAATCTGCGAGCCTTCTTCCGGCTGCACGCCCACCACGCGCACCTGCCTGCTCATGCTCTTCAGATAAGCGCTCACCCCCATGATGGTGCCGGTCGTACCCATGGCGCTGACGAAATGGGTGATGCCGCCCTCGGTCTGCGACCAGATCTCGGGGCCTGTGGCATGCACGTGGGCCGCGGGATTGTCTTCGTTGGCGAATTGATCCAGGACCTTGCCCTTGCCGTCCCGCTGCATCTTCAGCGCCAAGTCCCGGGCATATTCCATTCCACCCTGATCGGCCGGCGTCAGGATCAGCTGCGCGCCATACGCGGTCATGGCGGCGCGGCGTTCCTGGGAAAGATTGTCCGGCATGATGAGTATCATCTTGTACCCGCGGATCGCGGCCACCATGGCCAGGGCGATCCCCGTATTGCCACTGGTGGCTTCGATCAGGGTGTCGCCGGGCGCGATCGAGCCGCGCTCCTGGGCGCGGCTGATCATGGAGAACGCGGCCCTGTCCTTGACCGAGCCGGCGGGATTATTACCCTCGAGCTTGGCAAGAATCTGGTTGCCTCGGCCTTGGCCCAGCTCGCCGGGAATACGCTGCAGACGCACCAACGGGGTGCCGCCGATGGTGTCTTCGATAGTAGGGTAGGTTTTCATGGGGAAAATAATAACCTACTAATACCCGCTCGCGCATGGGCGGGCTATACGCCACGCCTGCCCATCCTGATTTCGCCGAGCCTTCGGTCGTCCCTGAGCAACCAGCGCTCGTGAACGGCGCCGAGGCAGGCCGGACCATGCCTTGCCAGGCCCGGCAAGGCTATTTCGGTGCCGCCCTGCCCTTGGGCGACGGCGCCTTGGCCGCCGCGGGCGACGCGCGCGAGCCTGGTGCCGCGGAACCCGCGCCCACGCTGAGACCTTGCGCTCTCAACGAAGCCGCTTTCTTGGGTCCTATACCCTTGACGCGGTCCGACAGATCGTCGAACGATTCATAATCGCCGCCGCGTTGCCGTTCGTCGAGTATGATCTGCGCGGTTTTCGGGCCTATGCCTTTGATGGACTGCAATTGCTGCAGCGAGGCGCTATTGATGTCCGTGGCGCCGGCCCACGCCGGCCCGAGCAATATGCCGGCCATGCCGACCCGCGCCGCCAAGCCTGCGGCGTGCGCCAGGCCTTTCCATGAACGCCGGGAACGCGGCCAGGCGGTGGACGCGACCGGCGCGACGGACCGGGCGACCGTGGATTCGGTAAAGGGATTCATGAGCTTGCTCCAGAGTGTGAAGAGGAAGCTCCATCATGCCGCCGGGCGTGCCGGGTGCAAATGCGCCCGGCGACCGAACATCCATGCGTGAACCTACGCTAGCAAACGCTGAACGTATGCCGCCACGCCCGTCTGCACATCCAGGAAAGGCCGGTCGTAGCCTGCCGCGCGCAGCTGCGTCAGATCGGCCTCGGTATGGCTTTGATAGCGTCCCTTGAGATCCTCCGGAAACGGGATGTAGCGCAAATACCCTTGTTCGATCAGCGCCGGCAACGCCAACGCGGCCTGGCCGTCGCGCGCCCTGATGCTGTTGACGACCGTGCCGGCCACGTCGTTGAAGGGTTGGGCACGGCCCGTGCCGCAATTGAATATGCCCGACACGCCAGGATTGTCCAGAAAGAAAAGATTGACGTCGACCACGTCATCGATATAGACGAAATCCCGCATCTGGCCGCCATCGCCATAACCGTCCCAGCCGCCGAACAGACGCACGTGCCCTTCCTGCAGGAATTGATTCACGTTGTGAAAGGCGACCGACGCCATGCGGCCCTTGTGCTGCTCCTGAGGGCCGTAGACATTGAAATAGCGCAGCCCGACTACCGGCGCGGTCAATGCATCCAGACGCCGGCGCAGCACCTGGTCGAACAAATACTTGGAATAGCCGTATACGTTCAAAGGCGCCTCGTTGCGTCGGTCCTCGACGTAGACCGGACCCGCGCCGTAGACAGCCGCCGACGAAGCGTAGATGAAGGGCAGCTTGCGCCGCTGCGCGTACTCGAACAGCTCCAGCGTGACGCGATAATTGTTGTCCATCATGTAATGGCCGTCGCGCTCCGTCGTGTCGGAGCAAGCGCCTTGATGGAAGATCGCCTCGACGTGGTCGAAGGCGCCGGTCGCGATCCGGCTGCGAAACTCGTCTTTGTGCATATAGTCGGAAATATCAGCGCCGACCAGATTGACGAATTTGTCTCCATCCTTCAGGTCGTCGACGACCAAGATGTCGGATTGGCCCCGGCGGTTCAAGCCGCGCACCAGGTTGCTTCCTATGAAACCGGCGCCGCCAGTCACTACGATCATGCAAGTTCTCCTGCTGTTACAACGGATGTGCCCAGTTTTCCGACGACGATGCCGCCTGCACGATTGGCCCACAGCATCGCTTCGAACCATTCCAGGCCGGCCGCGCGCATGACGGCCAGGGTCGCCAGCACGGTATCGCCCGCGCCCGACACGTCGAATACTTCATGCGCATGCGCATCGACATGCTCCCGGCCCGCCTCCGTGAACAAGGTCATGCCCTGCTCGGACCGGGTCACCAGCAGCGCCTCCAGCTCGAGTTCGCGACGCAGCGCCTGTGCCAGCCGCTCGAGTTCGTCCTCGTCGCGCCAGGCGCCCACGGCCTGCATCATTTCGGCGCGGTTGGGTGTGATGATGGTCGCGCCGCGATAGCGCCGATAGCTGTGCCCCTTCGGATCGACCAGCACCGGTACGCCGGCGGCGCGTGCGGCCTGGATCAGCGTTTCCACGGCTTTCAGCGTTCCCTTGGCATAGTCCGAGAGCACGACCATGTCGTGTTGGGCCAGCAGCTCGGCGACGTGCTCATCGATGCCCGCCAGGCTCAGGCTGGACGGCTGCTCTTCGAAATCGACCCTCAGCAGCTGCTGCTGCCGCCCCAGCACGCGCAGCTTCAGCGTCGTGGGCAGTTGATCGTCGACAATGACGCGGGTGCGTATGCCGGCGTCGCTGGACAAGGACGCGATCCGGCGCCCCGCCTCGTCGTTGCCCACGACGCCCAGCAACGATGCGCGCGCGCCCAGCGCCACGATGTTGCGGGCGACGTTGGCCGCGCCGCCCAAACGATCTTCGCGCCGGGCGACCTTGACCACGGGCACCGGCGCTTCGGGAGAAATACGATCGACCTCGCCGAACCAGTACCGATCCAGCATCAGGTCGCCGATGACCAGCACATTGACCCGGCTGACCGCCTCGGAAGGAAACACCATCATTGCAATTCCTCCAGGCGGCGCGGCTGATAGGTTTCCCACGAGTTGCAACCCGGGCACTGCCAATAATAATGCTTGGCCTCGAATCCGCAAATCCGACATGCGTAGCGGTCCAGGCGTTGCGTATGCTTATGTATCAGGGAGCGCAACAAGCCCAGGTCTTCGCCGCCGAGAGAATCCAGGCTTGGCGCCACGCCGGGCGCCGAGGCAGGCCGATCCGGCGCGTCTCCCACGGCCTGCATGCTGGCCAACTCGGCTTCCAGAAGCCGGTCCAGCCCCAGCAGCGAAGGATGCGCGCGCAGCGCCTCGCGCGCGAATCCCCATGCGGTGTCATAGCCCTGCTGCAGGCGCAGCTCGCGAAACACCGCGTTGAACATGTCCAGCGAAGGATGCTTCATGTAGTGCGCGCGCAATCTTTCCAGACCCTGAGCCTGCTGCCCCGCGCGCCGGAAGCTTTCCAGCAGCTCGTTGGCCACCAGGCTAGCATACTCTGGAGCCGCGTCCAGGACCGACAACAAAAACATGCGCTCCTGATCCTCCTGGCCGCTGAGCTTGGCCAATTTGGCCCGCAACATGGCGATACGGGCCCGCGAAGCCATGCCTCCGGTTCGCCCGCCGGCGGTTCTGGCCGCGTTCTCGGCCGCATCGAGGGCTTCGCCGGCAGCCTTCAGATCCGGATTCGAACCCGACAGCGCCGTCACTGCTCGCTCGCACTGATAGTGCACCAGCTGCGGAACCGGCTCATCCACCAGCCCACGCAAACGCTTGACGGCTTCGATGGCGCGCTCCCAATCATGCTCCGATTCATAGATGCGTATCAGCGCGCGCACCGCCGGCACGGCGAAGCGCGTGTCGATGACTTGCTCGAAAGCCTGCTCGGCCCGGTCGAGCATGCCGGCCTTGAGAAAATCCTGCGCCAGTTCGTGCTGGGCGTTCTCACGGTCGGCCTGGGGCAGATCCGCACGCGCCAACAGGCTTTGATGCACCCGTATGGCGCGCTCCATCTCGCCTCGACGCCGAAAAAGGCTGCCCAACGCAAAATGCAGCTCGGTGGTCTCGGGGTCCAGCTTGGCCACCTCCACGAACGCATCGATGGCGCGGTCGGGTTCTTCGTTGAGCAAAAAATTCAGCCCCTTGAAATACGAATTGGGCAAGGAGCGCGTTTCGGACAGCATCTGCCGGATATCAACACGCGCCGCTATCCAGCCCAATGCAAACAGCAAGGGTACGAATATCAACCACCAGGTTTCAAAATCCACGTCGTCTCAACCCGATTGGCTTATTTACAGAGGCGCCAACGGCGCGATCAGCTCCGACGTCATCATGTCCTGCGGCGCCTTGCCCAGGCGCAGCTGATCCTCCAACGCGACGATTTCGCGTTTGAGACGCCCTATTTCACGGCGCTTGCGCATGATGGTCGGCAGCGCGATCAACAGACCCAGCACCGCCCCGAGAACGAAGACGGTCAACATGACGACGATCAGAGGCACGTCCGCCA
>Ga0265293_10005680_pt1 | contig 20625 bp, 20 predicted proteins | sample Munlanlewell138R_FD_192505 | JGI IMG/M metagenome (GOLD analysis project Ga0265293, IMG submission 192505) | Leachate microbial communities from a municipal landfill in Southern Ontario, Canada - Leachate well 138R | ecosystem: Engineered > Solid waste > Landfill > Unclassified | place: Canada... | reverse complement strand
AATCTTGGATTAGGCTGTCGGATTACGCAGCGATTTATCATCGAATTGTAGTTAGGCCGCACTGGAAAGTTCATGACAGACGTTAAGTTCACGGAAGACGAGAAGGCTCTCATCGTTCGCAAGATCCAGCTCTACTTCACTGAGGAGCTGAGACAAGAGATCGGGCGATTTGATGCAGAGTTCCTATTGGAGTTCTTCGCCAGCGAGGTCGGCTCGTACTTCTACAACCGCGGCCTCTACGACGCACAAGCCATTCTTTCCAGCAAGCTTGATGATCTGGGTGAGGCCATCTATCTGCTGGAGCGCCCCACCGAGTTCCGCAAATGATCGCCGCCTTGGCTGTCGCGTTCAGCACAACAATCACGGCCGACTCGTCGTACGGGTGCGGCTTAACTCAGGCGTTAGGCCGCACAAGAGCCTTCGTCGCAAATTAACCTCACAGCTTGGAGTCATCGTGTCCGTACCAGCTCGCGCCGGCATCTTCATCTACGCCAAAGACCCTGATCGCCTTTCTGGCTTTTACCAGTCTGTTTTGGGCATGGCGGCTGCTCATCGCACTGACCAGATGGTTGTGCTTCGCTCGCCGGATTTGCAGCTCATCGTTCACGCTATGCCTCCGGAAGCTGCCTCGCAGGCCGCAATCACCAGCCCGCCGCAGCTGCGCGACAACGCCGCTATCAAGTTCTTCTGCACTGTCCCTAGCCTTTCTGGCGCTGAAGAATCAGCGCAATCTTTGGGCGGGCACGTCCTTCCAGAGCAATGGCAAGGCCCCGGGTTCGTGGTTCGCAATGCCTGTGATCCGGAGGGCAATATCTTCCAGGTACGCGCGAGTGCGGCCTAACAATTCGTTCAAGCCGAACTTGCTTCGTTACGCCGACAACATGGCAGGAAAAGCTTGCCATGTTGTCGGCTGCACTGCGCAAGTCGGCTTAACTCAGGCGTTAGGCCGCTGGGGAGCTACATGGCCAGTTCGACCAACAAGCTTCTGGTAGTGGGCGCCGCCCTTAGCGGGCTCGCCGCGCTCATGCATCTGGCGTGTCTGGTGGTAGGCGCTCCGCTCTTTCGGCTCTTGGGCGCCGGAGAGCAGATGGCGCAGCTGCATTTGGCCGGCCACTGGTATCCCACCGTCGTTACCCTGGTCATTGCCGGCGTTCTTGCTGTGTGGAGTGCTTACGCCCTGTCCGGAGCCGGCGTGATTCGCAAGCTGCCGTTGCGCCGTACCGCCCTCTGCGCAATCACCGCCATCTACATTGTCCGGGGCGTCGCGTTCGCGCCGGTCATGGCGTACTTCCCGGGAAACAGCATGACGTTCTGGGTCGTAAGCTCTTCAATCTGCCTGCTGATCGGCATCGTCCACCTTGTGGGCCTTCGGCAGTCTTGGGGCAGGCTGTCGGGCGGCGCGGCCTAACAATGCGTTCAAGCCGAAGCCGCTTCGTTCCGCAAAGCACATGGCAGGTACAGCTTGCCATGTGCTTCGCTCCACTACGCGTCTCGGCTTAACTTAGGTGTTAGGCGCCCATGGACACTGACCTGCACTTGCTGATTCTGCGACAGGCTGCTGCGGGCACTTTGCCGGCCAACGTCGACGCAAATTCACCCGTACCCGCTGAGGCTGTCCGAGACCTCATCGAGTCCGGTCACCTTGAGGCGATTGATGCTTCTAGCCTGAGCGGCCCGGCTTTCGTTGATCCTCGTATCACTGTTGCCGGCCGTGAGTACCTTGGCGTGCTGGAGGAGCGAGCTCGTGCTGCATCTCTCACTGGCAAGGCTGGCAAGCATGTTTCTTCCCTGCTCAAGTGGGTGTTCGGCATCGTCGCCGCGCTACTAGTTGCTTTCCTCACCAAGCAGTTCGTAGGCTAGCTGCGTGCGCTGGGCACCTAACCATTCATTCAAGCCGACGCCACTTCGTGGCGCGGCTTAATTCAAGTGTTAGGCCGCTGATCGCACACACAAGGAGTTTCGAATGGCTTCCTATGACGTATTGAGAGAGATCGTTGGCAACGGCAGCAACTTGGTCCTTTCCAGTGGCGTCAGCTATGACCTGATCCGTGAACTTGCTGCCACCGCAAAAAGAACAGGCGCCAAGCTCACTGTCACCACCTCCGTAAGCTATGACCTTCTCCGAGAGCTATCGGCAGCTTATGGAAACACCATTACCTTTGTTGATGGTCTCGACAACTTCAAGAAGGATTAGCCAGCGTGAGCGGGACGCGGCCTAACAGTTCATTCAAGCCGAAGCCGCTTTGCGGCTCGGCTTAATTCAGGCGTTATGCCTCATGAGAAAGAAGCCAGCAAACATCACGCGAAATCTTGCATCCAAGACTGTTTCCGCGCGGATCATGCGTGGTGGTGAGGTGCATTCTCAAAACTTCAGTCTTGCTATGTATCGGTCCTGGGATGCTGCTGAGAGGGCCGCAAAAAGCTGGCTCAGATCAGTTGCCCCCAATCTTCCAAATGCGATTCCTGTGAAGGGAAGAAAAACAAAGAGAAATTCATCTGGCATAGTTGGTGTACAGCTAAAAGAAAGTACAAAAACAAAGAGTGGCAACCTGTGGACATCCTACTCGTGGCAGGCTTTTTGGCCGGGTCGCCCGGGAGGTAGTAGTTGGGCGATTGCCAAGTACGGCAACGAGCAAGCGTTTGTCCGCGCAGCAATTGCAAGGCGCTTAGAAACAACAGATCGTCGGAAAATTGATGATGAGTTCCAAAAAATCAGCGTCACGCCGGAGTACCGGGAAATACTCAAAAGCAAGTTGCTTGATCCACCGTGATGAGGCATAACAATTCATTCAAGCCGACGCCGCTTCGCGGCGCGGCTTAATTCAGGCGTTAGGCGTACTTAGGGAGATTCGCAGCACATGCTAGATCGGCTAAAAGCCAAAGGATTCGAGGTTGTTGCATTGCATCACGCCGAGGCAATCCTCAAACACGACATGCCGGACGCCCTGGATGAACTTGAAGCAGCGCTCGATACTGCCACGATCCCCACCGTTGAGTTGATCAAGGGCGGCGGCGGAGAAGGGGCGCTGACGCAGCGCATGCGTCGCAGCCTATGCGACAGCGGCTGGATAAAACACAACTTCGTTGTCAAGAAGATTGTGGACGGCATCGAGAAAGAAAGCATCTCCCACGAAATAGATCACGTCAAAAAATTCCCAACTGGCACCTGTGCACTAGAGATTGAATGGAATAACAAAGACCCATTCTTTGACCGCGATCTCGAAAATTTCAAGCGGCTCCACGCCGACGGTGTTATTTCGGTTGGGATGATTGTGACGCGAGGATCTACTTTGCATGACGGGCTAAGGGAAATTATTGAGGACTATGCTATTAATAACAACATAAATCGCGTTGAAGATATCCAAGCATTTTACGCCCCAACAGCACGGCAAATAAAGATCATTGAAGCCGCAGTTAGAAGCCGCGGAACGTTCCAAAAAGGATGGTCTCACGCGTTTGTTTCTGATAAATTTGGCGAAGCAACAACGCACTGGAAAAAGCTAGAAGATAGGGTTCATCGCGGCGTAGGAAATCCATGTCCGTTGCTACTCATCGGCCTTCCCAGAAATATTGTTATTTAATTTTGGAGAGATTATGTCTGCCGCATCTGACGACCTGCTAGAAAGCATTGGCAAGCGCAGGTTCTCGACCATTCTCGCAGACCCGCCTTGGCAGTTCACGAACCGCACGGGCAAAGTCGCTCCTGAGCACCGGCGCCTCAGCCGCTATCCGACTATGTCTTTGCAAGACATCAAGGATCTTCCTGTAGAGGCGATCGCTAACGACACAGCTCACTTATACCTTTGGGTTCCAAACGCCCTGCTCCCGGATGGGCTTGCGGTCATGAGCCACTGGGGATTTACCTACAAGAGCAACTTAATTTGGTACAAGATCCGAAAGGACGGTGGGCCAGATCGTCGAGGCGTCGGATTTTATTTCCGCAACGTCACTGAAGTGATTCTTTTTGGGGTGCGTGGCAAAAATGCCCGCACTCTACAGCCCGGACGCAGCCAAGAAAACATTATCTCTACTCAAAAGAGAGAGCACAGCCGGAAGCCTGACGAGCAATACGATCTCATTGAGTCATGTAGCCCTGGGCCATTCCTCGAACTATTTGCGCGCGGCCCGAGAAGGAACTGGACGGTTTGGGGAAACCAGTCAGAGCAGTACGAACCGTCTTGGCCAACTTATTCGAACCACTCACAATCAAACGTGATTCCGATACGCAAGAAAAAGTACGCCTAACAATTCGTGTATGGACTCCCCCGTCAACCCCTGACGGCATGGTTTTGTGAAGCACCAGCTTCACGGCATTTGATTCTGCATTTTCCATCCTGCTGACGCTTTTGCTTCAACTCCGGCAAACGGGAGCGGTTGCATTCGTGTATTCGGCTTTGCGGTGGGATGGTTTCCCGAGCCATCATTCCGGCCAGTCCGCTTGCATGCGGACTGGCGTTCGCAGGCTCGCGGCATGCCACTCGAAAGCCCTGCTGACCCACGAAGCTGGGCCAGACGTTCAAACGTTCACGAGAATCAACATGGCGGTCACCCTTCGGGCCATGATTACGCGATGTCAAAAACCGCTCCCAGCGATTTTTTGTTATCGGTTTGGCTGCTTCGGGGGCTGACACGCTTTCATGTGTTTAGGCGGTGCAACAGCAGATGGATGGACGCGTACGCAGTTTCAGTAGCCCACCTCACCGCTCCGAATGCCCGGTTTCATACCCGTCACGGCGGGTGAACATCGCCGGTTTGACCAGATCCACAAACGCGCGCGCCTGCGGTGACAGGTATTTGCCCTTGCGGATCACCACGCCGTAGCTGCGCGGCGGGAAGTAGGCGCGCAGGTTGCGCACCGCCAGGCGCTCGTGGTCGGACTCGGTCAGGCAGATGCCGGTGACGATCGAGATGCCCAGGCCCATCGCGACGTACTGTTTGATGATTTCCCAGCCGCCCACTTCCAGTGCCACGGTGTACGGCACGCGGCGCTGCTGGAACACCAGATCCACGAGGCGATAGGTGGTCAGGCGTTTGGGCGGCAGGATCAGGCCGTAGGGCGACAGGTCTTCCAGCGTCAGCGGGTGCGCGGTGGCGAGCGGATGGCCGAGCGGCGCAATCAGCATCGGATCGAAGCTGCGCACCGGTGCGTAATCCAGATCGGTGGGGACATCCAGCATTGAACCGACCGCCAGATCCACTTCGTCGGAACGGATCATCGCCAGCCCGTCCTTGCCGGTGACGTTGTGCAGCTTGAGCTGCACCTCCGGATGCGCCTCGCGGAAGGCTTCGACCAGCAGCGGCAGGAAGTAGAGGATCGTGGAGCTGCCGGCCGCGATGTTCAGTTCGCCGGCCGACAGTCCGCGCAGCCGGCTTTTGAACTCGCCTTCGAGCGAATCCAGCCCATCGACCAGCGGCCGGGCCAGTTCGTACAGCTCCTCGCCCTCGTGGGTGAGGTTCAGGCGTCGGCCCTGGCGTTCGAAAAGTTTGACCGACAGCTCACTCTCCAGCGCGCCCAATTGCAGGCTCACGGCCGGCTGGCTGAGGAAAAGGGCCTCGGCAGCACGGGTCACCGAGCCCAGCCGCGCGGCTGCGCAGAAGGCACGCAACTGCTTGAGTCTGCTGCCTTTGTAGTAGAAGCGGGGAGGTTTGGCGCTCACCGGAAATCAGCTCATGAAAACATACTATCAGGAATGTTAATACTATTCATTGAAACATTTGTATTGGCAAATGTGCACCTGCCGCATACGTTGGCTACCCGACCCAGTACGACCCGAGGTGGCCGCCATGGCCGACGCATCGCACAACCCAGGCATCGAAATCACCGGCACGCTGAGCCAGGAGTACCAGCAGGTGCTCACGCCGCAGGCGCAGGCGTTGCTGGTGGAACTGCATCGCCGCTTCGAGCCGCAGCGCCAGGCCTTGCTGGCTGCACGACGCGCGAACCAGGCGCGCTACGACACCGGCGAACTGCCCGACTTCCGCGCCGATACCCGTTCCATCCGCGAATCGGACTGGCGTGTGGCGCCGATCCCGGCCGCGCTGCAGGATCGCCGTGTCGAGATCACCGGCCCGGTTGATCGCAAGATGATCATCAACGCGCTGAACTCCGGCGCGAAGGTGTTCATGGCCGACTTCGAGGATTCCACCAGCCCCACCTGGGCCAACCAGATGGATGGCCAGGTCAATCTGCGTGATGCGGTGCGCGGCGACATCAGCTACACCGCACCGGCCAGTGAAGACGGCAAGCCCGGCAAGCACTACGCCCTGCGTGAAGACGCCGGCACCGTGCTGTTCGTGCGGCCGCGCGGCTGGCATCTGGCGGAAAAGCATGTGCTGGTCGATGGCCACCGGATTTCCGGCGGCATCTTCGATCTGGCGCTGTTCGCGCTGCACAACGCCGCCACGCTGCATGCGCGCGATCGCGGCCCGTACTTCTACCTGCCCAAGCTGGAGGCGATGGAAGAAGCCGCGCTGTGGGACGAGGTGATGGCCTTCCTCGAAGTACGCCTGGGCCTGCCGATCGGCACGATGAAGGCCACGGTGCTGATCGAAACGCTGCCGGCGGTGTTCCAGATGGACGAAATCCTGCACGCGCTGCGCGGCCGCATCGTCGGGCTCAACTGCGGGCGCTGGGATTACATCTTCTCCTACATCAAGACCTTCCGCCGCGATGCGACGCGGGTGCTGCCCGAGCGTGCCCAGGTCAATATGGGCGTGCCGTTCCTGAGCGCGTACTCGCAGCTGCTGATCAAGACCTGCCACCGCCGTGGTGCGTTCGCGATGGGTGGCATGGCGGCGCAGATTCCGATCAATTCCGATCCGGAGGCCAACGAACAGGCCATGGCGCGGGTGCGGGCCGACAAGCTGCGCGAAGTCAGCAATGGCCATGACGGCACCTGGGTCGCGCATCCGGCGCTGATCCCGATTGCCGCGACGATCTTCGATGAGCACATGCCCGGCCCCAACAACCTGCATGTGGCGCGCGACGATGTCGAAGTCACGCGCGACACCCTGATCGCGCCCAGCGTCGGCAACATCACCCGCGCCGGCTTCACCGCCAATATCGATGTCTGCGTGCGCTATCTGGCGGCCTGGCTCGATGGCCTGGGCTGCGTGCCGATCCATCACCTGATGGAAGACGCCGCCACCGCCGAAATCAGCCGCACCCAGCTGTGGCAGTGGCTGCACATCGGCGAACAGATCCTCGAAGACGGCGCCCCGATCGACTTCGCCCTGTTCGACGCGGTGCTGGCACGGGTAACGCATTGCCTGTCCGAAACCGACCTCCCCGGCCAGAGCAAGGTGCGCGAAGCCGCCGCGCTGCTGGCCGAGCTTACCCATGCGGATGAGCTGGCGGATTTTTTGACCCTCCCGGCTTACGAGCGAATTTGAGCGGCCGGGAATTGGGAATGGAGAATCGGGAATCGTGGAGCTCCAGGCTTTCCCGCCCTCCGCCACCTTCCTGCCTTTACCACTCCCCACTCCCGAATCACGGCTTTACCACCCACTCCCCATTCCCCATTCCCCACTCCCGGAGACACCCATGACCACTCGCCAACAACAGATCGACGCCCTGCAGAAAGACTGGGACACCAACCCGCGCTGGAAGCTGGTCAAGCGCCCCTATTCCGCCGCCGATGTCGTGCGCCTGCGCGGCAGCGTGCAGCCTGAGCACACCCTCGCCCGTCGCGGTGCGGAAAAGCTCTGGAAGCTGGTTTCCGGTGATGCGAAGAAGGGTTACGTCAACGCCTTCGGCGCGATTTCCGCCGGGCAGGCGATGCAGCAGGCCAAGGCCGGGCTGGAAGCGGTGTACCTGTCCGGCTGGCAGGTCGCCGCCGATGGCAACACCTCTGAAACCATGTACCCGGACCAGTCGCTGTACGCCTACGACTCGGTGCCCACGATGGTTCGTCGCATCAACAACACCTTCCAACGCGCCGATGAAATCCAGTGGAAGAACATCGCCGACGGCAAGCTCGATGAAAAGGACGCCATCGACTTCTTCCTGCCGATTGTGGCCGATGCCGAGGCCGGTTTCGGCGGCGTGCTCAACGCCTATGAGCTGATGAAGAACATGATCGTGGCCGGTGCGTCCGGCGTGCATTTCGAAGACCAGCTCGCGGCGGTCAAGAAGTGCGGTCACATGGGCGGCAAGGTGCTGGTGCCGACCGCTGAAGCGGTGCAGAAGCTGGTCGCCGCGCGTCTGGCCGCCGACGTGCTCGGTGTGCCGAGCATCGTGCTGGCGCGCACCGACGCCGAGGCCGCGAATCTGCTGACCTCGGATTTTGATGCCAACGACCGTCCCTTCGTTACCGGCGAGCGCACCGCCGAGGGTTTCTACCGGGTCAAGAATGGTCTGGAACAGGCGATCTCGCGCGGTATCGCCTACGCCCCGTATGCGGATCTGGTGTGGTGCGAAACCGGCACGCCGGACATCGGTTTCGCACGTGAATTCGCGCAGGCGGTGCTGGAAAAGAACCCCGGCAAGCTGCTCAGCTACAACTGCTCGCCCAGCTTCAACTGGAAGAAGAACCTCAACGACAGCCAGATCGCCTCCTTCCAGGAAGAACTCTCGGCGCTGGGCTACAAGTTCCAGTTCATCACCCTGGCCGGCATCCACATCAACTGGTTCAACACCTTCAAGTTCGCGCATGACTACGCCCGCGGCGAAGGCATGAAGCATTACGTGGAGCAGGTGCAGGAACCGGAATTCGCCGCGCGCGAAAAGGGCTACACCTTCGTCTCGCACCAGCAGGAAGTGGGTGCCGGCTACTTCGACGATGTCACCACCGTGATCCAGGGCGGCGCCTCCAGCGTCACCGCACTGACCGGCTCGACCGAAGAAGAGCAGTTCTACGAAGAGAAGAAGCAGGCCGTGGCCTGATTCCCGAACCTCTGGACTGACTGGAAGACACGGCCCCGCTTCGGCGGGGCCGTGTCATTTGGAGCGAGCCTTGATGTGGTGCCGATGGCGTGCTGCTCACTGCATCCGCAGCGCGGCTTCCATGATCGGCTTGGCCCAGTCCGGAATACTGCGCAGCATGTCGGCATCGGTACGCGAGGTGATCTTCCCGCTTTCCATGTGCAGCAGCAGGCGCGGGTTGGGCATGGGTTGGCCGATGACGGCGTCCGTGCTGTTGTCGTAGACATGCAGCCGCGTCAGATAGGGCAACAGGGCGATCAGGTTGGCGCGTGAGGACAGGTAGCGTTCGCGAATCTTCCGCTCCGGGATGTCATGGCCGCCACGTGCCACGCGTGCCCGCACCCGGGCGATATGGTGTTCGGGTGAATCCAGCCCGCAGTACCACATGAAAAGGTCATGACTGGCGGCGGCGTCACGCAATCGGGCGGCAATGGAGTTGCCGCCCAGGGTGGTCTCGAAAGCATGTGTGCGCCCGGTCCTGATGGCGCGATCGAGGCGGCGCACGCCTTCCTGCCAGGCTTCCATATTGGCGTCTGATTGTGTGTTTCCAGCAGCGGCCATGAGGTCGCGTGCGTAATCATCCGGGTTGAACCAGTTGCCGCCTGCGTGCCTGAGACGTTCGCCGCCAATAGAGCTTTTGCCGGCTCCGTTGACGCCGCCAAGCACCACGATCCGTGGTCGGGGCACCGGTCAGAACTCGTGTCCGGTGAAGATCTTGCCGCCCAGATCGGTAGGCGTATCGAACAGGCTGTCGATGATCTCGTGCGCACCCGGCTCGTTGAGACAAGCCAGCCGCTCATCGTATTCACGCCGCAAGGCTTCCATCGCGGCGTCGCTGCCGCGTTGCAGGCGCTCGTACTCGGCCACCGGGACGATCACCGCTTCGGGCCGTCCGTGATTGGTGATGAGTACGCTGCCTTCGTGCTGCACGGCTTCCATCACGCCGCGCCAGCCGAGCTTCTTCACGTCCGAGGCTGGTGTGCGCGGCAGGTGGTCGAGACTGCCGTAACGGGTTGGATGGGGTGCGGACATGGTGAGACCTCCTTGAGGGTGGTACCAATATACCCTTTTTCACCAAATTGGGCTGAATGGCAACGTTGTGTCATGGCCCGCAGCCGAAACAAGCAGGTCGCAGTTTGCTGGCATGATGCCGGCCCCGACTTTTGCAGCTTCGTCATTCCCATGCCTCGACCCGTCCTGACGCCTGCCACCCGCATGGGCCTGTCGATCGCGCTGGCGACGGGGTTGTACGGGATCTCGTTCGGGGCGCTGGCGGTCGCGGCCGGGCTGGGCTTCTGGCAGACGATGGCGCTCAGCCTGCTGATGTTCACTGGCGGCTCGCAGTTCGCCTACATCGGCGTGATCGGCGGCGGCGGCACCGGTGCGGCGGCATTGGGCGCGGCGAGTCTGCTCGGGGTGCGCAATGCGGTGTACGGGGTGCAGGTGAACCGGATGCTGGCACCGCACGGTTGGCGCAAATGGCTGGCGGCGCAGGTGACGATCGACGAATCGGCGGCCACGGCGCTGGCCCAGCCTGAGCCTGATGAACAGCGCCGCGGCTTCTGGGTTGCAGGCTTGGGCGTGTTTTTGCTGTGGAACCTGTTCACTGCGCTGGGCGCACTGCTCGGCGATGCGGTCGGTGATCCGCGAAGCTGGGGTCTGGATGGTGCGGCGGTGGCGGCCTTCATCGGTTTGCTGTGGCCGCGTCTGCGCGGGCGCGAAGCGGTGGCCGTGGCGGTGGTCTGTGCACTCGCGACGGCGCTGGCGTTGCCGTGGGTGCCGCCGGGAGTGCCGATCATGGTGGCCGCGGGCGTGGCGGTGTTCTGGGGCTGGCTGGCACCGGGGCGGCAGCGATGAGCACCGACTGGATCTGGTTGCTGCTGGCCTGTGCGGTGGCGTTCGTTACCAAGCTGGCCGGTTATCTGGTGCCGCCGCAGGCGATGAGTGGGCCAAGAATGGCGCGCGTGACCGCGCTGGTGACGGTGGGCCTGCTGGCAGCATTGGTGGTCAGCAATACCCTGGCCGATGGACAGAAGCTGGTCGTCGATGCCCGCGTTGGAGCATTGGCGGTGGCCATTGTGGCGCTGTTGTTGCGTGCGCCGTTCCTGCTGGTGGTGATCGCCGGTGCCGCGACGGCGGCGCTGTTGCGGAGCATGGGTATCGGTTGAGGGTGTTGTGGGTGGTGTCTCCGGTTTGACGCCGCCCCGGGCCGGGCATTGCTTCCCGGCTCGGTCGGCCATCCATGGCCGAACTCGCCGCCGCAGCGCATCCGTGCGCTGCTTTCCGCAATACCCGGCCCGGGGCGCCTGCCGGCCATTTGTTGTGGCCGCATGGCAAAAGCAGCCTGTCGCTGCTCGTCGGATTGAAGGTCTGGCGGACATCAGCCGTGTTCCGGAAGGCCATGAGTGCGACAAGCAAAACATGGATGTTTTGCGCGCGAGTCAGGGCAGGACGCCCTGACCGAGCGGAAAGCGCTCATGGCCGGTCGGGATGCGGCGTCCTGCCGGAGTCAGGTTGTGCTTTCTTCCAAACCCCGGGAACAAAAAAGGGCGCACCGATGTCCCGGTACGCCCTTTTCAATTGATGCAGGAAGCGGTCAGTTCCTGATCTGCACGTCGTCGATGTAGACGAAGACGTTGTACGCGGTCTGGGCGCGGTAGAACCAGATCGCATCCAGGGTCACGCTGGAGGCGGTGATCGCACCGTTGCCGCCGACCCAGGCATTCCACTGGCTGGCATCGGCCAGGTTCCACTCCAGATAGGTCCAGGTATTGGCCGGGATGGTGCGTGCAATCGAACGCTCGGTGCCGTCGCTGTCATCGATGCCCAGTGCCGCACTCATGCCGGTGCCGCCGGAATACACCCAGAACCCGACCTTGCCGTTGGCGCGAGTCAGCGCGGTGTTGGAACCGGGACTGCCGCCACCGGACAGCAGACGTACCGCCCAGGCGGCCGAGGTGTTCGGGTTGTCGACCAGCTTCACCTGCAGCGAGCAGTTGCCGTTCCTACGCATCGAGCAGTCGCGCTGCGCGGTGGATGCGGTCGAGATGCCGGTGGTGCTGCCCGAATACGCAGGCGAAGTGTTGAACGGACCGACCGTGCTTTCAAACGACGCCAGAATGCGGGTTGTGCCGGTGCCACCGCCGCCGCTGCCCGGGTTCAGCAGGTTGTAATAGTGCGCCCAGTTCCAGTTGATACCCGGATCGGTATGGGTCTGGCCACTGAAGTGCTGATGGCCCTTGATCTTCACGCTGCTGGCCAGCACGTTGATGCCGCTGCTGGGCGCGCCCTTGTACGCCGAGGAACAGGTGATGGCGCTGTACTTGGAACAGAAATTGCGCACCAGTGCCGCCGAGGCGTTGTACATCGCCGTGGTGTACCAGGAGCTGTTGTTGACGTAGCCCTCGTGCTCAATGCCCAGCGTGTAGCTGTTGTGGTTGCGCACGTGCCAGCCGGTGTGGGCGTTGCGCACCATCTGCGTGACCTGGCCATCGGAGCTGCGGATCACATAATGCGCGCTGACGTTCGCCGCCGAGTTCTTGAACCAGGAGATGGTCCCGGCGTAACTGCCCTGCGCGGTGTGGATCGTCACCGCGCTGACTGCGGCGCTGCGTGAAGCGGTGTAGTTGCTCGAATGCGCCGGGTTCCAGATGGCCGGGCCGTAATCCGTGCTCTTGGCGGTGGCATCGCCGGATTTGGACGGGTTCATGCCCACCAGCGTCTCGCTGACCGGATCGATCGCGTAGTCGCCGGTGTCGATCAGGTCCTTCTCCAGGTCCAGGCGTACGAACGGCGCGCGCAGCTGCACGAGCTTTTCCGTGCCGAAGGCCTTTTCCCACTGCACCGCACGCTCGGGCACGACCATGCCCTTCTCGTTGACGCCCCGATCCAATGCCAGCAGCACGTCGAAGGCGAAGCTGGTGCGGGCGAAGTCCTCCACCGCGCTCTTGCCTTCCAGCGGGGTGAAGCCGGCATAGCGCACCAGCGCCGGCACGATGTCTTCCGCTTCCGGTGCGGCCTTGGAGGAACGCCGGTTGCCGCGCTCGGCATTGATCTCACGCGCCAACAGCGCGGCGGCGGCCAGGATGTTGTAGCGGTCATCGCGCGCAATCACCTCGGCCGGCACCCCGAGCAGCCTCGACGCCTGCCCGAGCTGATCGGTGAAGCCTTCGCCACCGTAAAGCCCCATCACGCCGTGCGCGGTGGGCATGTGGTGATGGTTTTCGCCGTGCTCGGCATCGGCCTTCAGCGGCAGCCATCGGCTCTGCGAGTAGGCGATCGCTTCCAGCACGCCTTTCGGGATTTGCGGGTACTGCTCATAGGCCTGCGCGAAAAGCGGAGGAAAAGCGGCCCGGATCGAGGTGAGCTGCGCTTCTTCGGCCTTGAGCCGAGCCAGCATGGCTGGATCTTCGTCGTAGTGGATGGGCGCGGTGATGGATGCCGCATCTGCGGTGGACAGCTGCAGCGATCGAAGCTGATCGCCCCCCTGCGCAGCTGTGGGCAAAGCAAGGCCAAGCGCAACGAGCACGCTGGCGAACACGCCGGTACGTACAAGCATGGTTCTCTCCAGATGATGGTTGGTTCGGCGTGGCCCCCCCGAGCACGCCGAGGTGGAAGCTAGCACGTTGATTGTGAAATTTCGTGTCGCAACGCATCAGGATGTTCGGGCGATGTGTTTCCGGCACGGATCCGGTGCAATGTTCGGCACATCGATGCGCGGTCGCAGCGTGATGCAGAAGCGCCGCAGGCCGGCACGCACGCGGCGCTGCCCGTATCATCGACGCTTTTCCCCGGAGGGCCGCAATGCGGATCATGACCTTCAATGCCAATGGCATCCGCTCGGCGGTGAACAAGGATTTCTTCCCGTGGTTCCACGCTCAGGACGTGGACGTGATGTGCGTGCAGGAAACCAAGGCGCAGGAACACCAGTTGGCCGGCGAGGCCTTTCGCCCGCCCGGCTATCACGTGGCGTTCCGCGACGCGATCACGAAGAAGGGCTACAGCGGCGTGGCGATCTACAGCCGGCGCGAACCCGACGAAATCCGCACCGCGCTGGGCTGGGCGCCGTTCGACGACGAGGGCCGCTACATCGAGGCGCGCTTCGGCAACCTGAGCGTGGTGTCGTTCTACATCCCGTCTGGCTCGTCGGGCGAGCTGCGCCAGGGCTTCAAGTTCGAGGTCATGGCGTGGCTGCGGCCGATACTGGACCAGTGGCTGGCCAGCGGCCGCGACTACGTGCTGTGCGGCGACTGGAACATCGTGCGCGCCCGCAACGACATCAGGAACTGGAGCGGCAACCAGAAGAATTCCGGCTGCCTGCCGTCCGAGCGCGCGTGGATGAATGCGCTGATCGCCGATGCCTGCGGTGATGGTTCGCCACAGCCGGAAACCGGCTGGGCGGATGCGTTCCGGGTGCTGAAACCCGAGGTCAGCGACGAATACACCTGGTGGTCGAACCGTGGCCAGGCGCGCGCCAACAACGTCGGTTGGCGGATCGATTACCAGCTCGCCACGCCGGCCCTGCGCGAGCGCATCCGGGCCTGTTCGGTGGCTCGCGATCCGCGCTTTTCCGACCACGCGCCGTTCACGGTGGACTACGCGCTGTGAGCGGCGCCGCGCCCGCGCGTGCATCCGGCTGGCGCGGCGCGCTGGCCGCGTTCGCGGCACCGTCGGCGTGGACGATGTTCTTCTTCGGATTCGCCTCGGGCCTGCCGTTTCTGCTGGTCGGCGTGACGCTGGCGTACTGGTTGCGCGAAGGTGGCATCGAGCTGCGCAACATCACGATGATCGCCAGCGCCGGGCTGGCGTATTCGTTCAAGTTCCTGTGGGCGCCGCTGGTGGACCGCTGGCGCTTGCCGTTGCTGGGCCGGCTGGGTCTGCGCCGCGGCTGGCTGATGCTGGCGTTGTTGTGCGTGGGCGCCGGTCTGCTGGCGATGGCGCAGGTCACGCCGGAACAGCTCGGCCCGTTCATCGCGCTGACCCTGATCGTGGCATTCGCCGGTGCCACGCTGGACATCGCGGTGGACGCATACCGCGTGGAAATCGCGCCGCCGGAAGCGCAGGGCGCGCTGGTGGCGACCTATTCGCTGGGTTACCGCATCGCGCTGATCGTGTCCGGTGCGCTGGCGCTGGTGCTGGCCGATCACGTGGCCTGGTCCAGCGTCTACCGGGTGATGGCGCTGTGCACGCTGATTCCCATCGTCGCCTGCCTGCTGGCGCGCGAACCGGATGTGGTGCGGGTGCGGGTGGTCGGCTGGGTCGCGGGCCTGAAGGAAGGCGTGGTGGAACCGTTCGCTGATGTGTTCCGGCGCTTCGGTGGACGCGTGGCCTTCGCGCTGCTGTTGTTCATTCTCGGCATGAAGATCTCCGATCAGGCGCTGGTCGGCGGCATCATCGGGCCGTTCTATCTGGACCAGGGCTTTAGCAAGACCGAAATCGCGGCGGTGACCAAGGTCTACGGCATCTGGGTCGGCATCGCCGGGGTGTTCCTGGGGGGGCTGGCGGTGGCGCGCTGGGGCGTGCACTGGCCGCTGTTCGCCGCGATCGCGCTGGGCGCGGCCAGCAACCTGCTCTACCTGGCGCTGATCGGGGCCAACGGCGATCTGGCCTTGCTGACGCTGGTGATCTCCGGCGAGAACCTCGCGCAGGGCTTCCTCGGCACCACCGCCGTGGCCTACATGTCGGCGCTGGTCAACACGCGCTATACCGCGACGCAGTACGCGCTGTTCTCGTCACTGATCATGTTGCCAGGCAAGCTGCTGGGGTTTTTTTCCGGCGCGATTGTCGAGGCCGGTCAAGGCTATGCCGGCTACTTCGTGCTCAGTGCGGTGATCGCGTTGCCGGCGATGTTGCTGTTCTTCTGGCTGCGCCCGCGCGTGACGCTGGCTGGGCAACGGGAGGCTTCTTCCGATGAACGCTGATCCGGGGCTTGCGATGCCTGCGAAATTGCATGCGGCCATGCTATGTTGCCGCAGGCGCTGCGCGTGTATCGGAACAGGGGATCGCGCCGTAGACATCACAAGGCCTTCGATCTCCCATGCCTGATTTTCTCGTCCGTGACATCGAACCCCAGGTCGCCGATCGCATCAAGCGCATCGCGCGCGAACGCGGCTGGCCGATCAATGACGTGATTCTGCGCCTGATCAAGGAAGCTCTGGGCATGGTGCAGCCGGATGCACCGGTGCCGGGCGATATCGCACGCCTGGCCGGCACCTTCGAGGACGACGAGTCCCGCGCGCTGGCCGAGGCGATGAAGGCGATGCAGAGCCTGCCGGACGATACGCCCTACTGACGCCCGGGCGCTTGCGCCCATGCAGGTTGCACGGGGCAGATTCCACACAGTTGGAAAAGCTCAGGCCGGATGGATCGCGCCCAGCACGCGCGGGCCGCGTGCGCCGGTCACCGCCGGAAGATTGCCGGCCAGTCCTTCCAGTGTCTGCCGCGCCAGCCAGGCGAAACCCATGGCTTCGACGAAGTCCGGGTCGATGCCCAGCACCGCGGTGCTCTGGACCGTCGCATCAGGCAACAGCTGCGCCAGACGCCGCATCAGCGCGCCGTTGTGCACGCCACCGCCGCAGACGAACAAGCGCCGTGTGCCGGCCTGGGTGTGCCGCAAGGCCTGCACGATGCTGCGCGCGGAAAGCTCCAGCAGCGTGGCCTGCACATCGGCCGCAGCCAGTTCGCGCGCGCCGATATGCCGGCGCAGCCAGGCCAGATGGAACAGGTCGCGGCCGGTGCTTTTCGGTGGTGGCAGCATGAACCAGGGTTCGGCCAGCAGCGCCGCCAGCAATGCCTCGTCGGGCTGTCCGCTGCTGGCGAAGCGGCCATCCGCATCGAAGCCCTGGCCACAGTGCTCCAGCATCCAGGCGTCCATCAGGCCATTCGCCGGGCCGGTGTCGAAACCGGACACCTCGCCCGCGCGCGGCAGCAGGGTCAGGTTCGCGATGCCGCCCAGGTTCAATACCGCCACGTCTTCGCCACAAGGCGCGAGCATGGCCTGATGGAAGGCCGGCATCAGTGGTGCGCCCTGCCCGCCGGCGGCGACATCCCGGCGGCGGAAGTCGGCGATGGTGGTGATGCCGGTGCGTTCGGCGATCAGATTCGCATCGCCGATCTGCCAGGAAAACGGAAAATCGCCATGCGGCGCATGACGCAGCGTCTGCCCGTGCGAGCCGATCGCGCGTACCTTCTCCGGCGCGATGGCGTTGTCATGCAACAGCGTCGATGCGGCCTCGGCGAACGCGGCGCCGATGCGGTGGTCCAGGCGCGCCACCCGATCCAGATCGACGCTGACCGCGGCCTGCGACAACGCCAGGATTTCCTCGCGCAGTTCCGGCGCGTAGGCAAAGGTGTGTGCCGCCACCAGGGTGGGCGTGGCCTGCGGATCTTCGAAGCGCACCAGCGCCGCGTCGATGCCGTCGGCGCTCGTGCCCGAGATCAGACCAAGATGGAGCCCGGAGGATGAGGCATCAGCGCGCCGCATAGCGCTGCTTGCCGTCGAGCAGTTCGAGCTTGGCAAGCAGGGGCTGGGTTTGCTGCTGGAAGCGTGCCAGCTCGGATTTGGGCAGCGGCTCGGGCTTGGGCAGGGTGACCTTGAGCGGATCACGGTGCGCGCCGTTGACGCGGAATTCGTAGTGCAGATGCGGGCCAGTGGCCAGGCCGCTGCTGCCGACGTAACCGATGGTGTCGCCCTGTCGCACGCGCGTGCCCTTGCGGTACTTGCCGAACTTGGACAGGTGCGCGTACAGCGTGGTGTAGCCGCGTCCGTGGTCGATGATCACGGTGTGGCCGTAGCCGTTCTGCCAGCCGGCAAAGCTGACCCGGCCCTCGCCGGCGGCCATGATCGGCGTGCCGGTACGCGCCGCATAATCCACCCCGCGATGCGCACGCATCGTGCCCAGCACCGGATGCTTGCGTGCGGTGGTGAACTGCGAGCTGATGCGGGTGAACTCCACCGGCACGCGCAGGAAGCTCTTCTTCATCGGCCGGCCGTCACGGTCGAAATACTCGCTGCGGCCATCGGCGAAGGTGTAGCGGAAGGCGTGATACAGCTTGCCCTGGTTGAGGAAGCTGGCCGCCACGATATCGCCACTGCGCAGGCGCTCGCCGTCGCGGTAGACCTCCTCATAGACCACGCTGAAGCGGTCGCCCACGCGCAGGTCCTGGGTGAAGTCGATGTCGTAGCCGAACACCTTGGCCAGCTCCAGCACGGTGCCGTTGCCGATGCCGGCCTTCGACGCGGCGCCGAACAGCGAGCCCTCGATCAGTCCGCTGGCCATGTTGACGCGGTACTGGATGTCGCGCTCGGTGACCTGCTGTTCGATGTTGTCGCCATCGATCAGCACGGTGACGAAGCTGGCCTCGTCGCGCTCGAAACGCAGCCCGCGCAGGGTGTTGTCGGCATCGATGTCGAATTCGAAACGTGCACCGGCCCGCACCCGGGTCAGCGGATCGCGCAGCGAAGGCTGTTCCAGCAGTCGGTGCAGTTGCCGGTGGGACAGCGACAACGAGGAGAACACTGCACCCATCGTCTGCCCGGACTGGATCTCGACCTGGCGCCACTGCGGAACATCGGCAACCTCGGCGGCGTGGCCGGCGTCGGTTTCATGTTCGATGGCGGGGGTTTCGGGTTCGGGTAGCGGCAGCGGCTGCACCCAGCGCTGCACTTGGTAATCGTCCAGCGAAGCATTGGCGAAACCCGGGCCAATCGCCGCGGTCAGCGAGACGGTCGCGGCCACCATGCTGGCCAGCAGCCACTTCTCACGGCGTGACGGTGTGGCGGTGGCAGGATGGGAAGCCTCCCGGGTGGACCGGGTAAGTGCGTCAGGGTCGGTATCGCATGCGCGCGCAGCGCGTTCGCCATCTGGCTGGCGAGTGTTGTTTCCGTACATTCAATCGTCCCGGCACCGCTGCGCGGTATCTGCAAGTGGCCGAACGATAACCATGTTGAAGTAGTGAGGTCAAACCCTTGTTCGCTATGGCTTTTTTCCTGAGCGGGTTTAACGCGGAGTTAACGAAACCCAGCCCGGCGCAGACTGTGATCCATGTCCGGTGCTGCCGCCGCGGAGCGGATCGTCGTAAGCTGCCCGGCTTGCGGACCTCTGCGACGCCCGCACCCTGCCCCACATCTATATGGAAGGACCGGCCATGACGGCTGTTGATGACGCCATGGAGCTGCTCGCCCGTGGCAGCGACGAAATCCTCAAGCTGGAAGAACTCAAGGCCCGGCTGGGCCAGGGCCGCCCGCTGCGCGTCAAGGCCGGATTCGACCCGACCGCGCCTGATCTTCACCTGGGCCACACCGTGCTGTTGAACAAGATGCGCCAGTTCCAGGATCTGGGGCACACCGTGGTGTTCCTGATCGGTGACTTCACCGGCATGATCGGTGACCCGTCGGGCAAGAGCGCGACCCGACCGCCGCTGACGCGCGAGGACGTGCTCGCCAATGCCGAGACCTACAAGGCGCAGGTGTTCAAGGTGCTGGACCCGGAGCGCACCGAGGTGCGCTTCAATTCGGAATGGTTCGGAAAGATGGGCGCGGCCGACATGATCCGGCTGGCGTCCACCCACACCGTGGCGCGGATGCTGGAGCGCGATGATTTCGCCAAGCGCTACGGCGCGCAGCAGCCGATCGCGATCCACGAGTTCCTTTATCCATTGGTGCAGGGTTATGACTCTGTGGCGCTCAAGGCCGATGTCGAGCTCGGCGGTACTGACCAGAAGTTCAACCTGCTGATGGGCCGCGCGCTGCAGGAACACCACGGCCAGAAGCCGCAGATCGTGCTGACCATGCCGCTGCTGGTGGGCCTGGACGGCGTCAACAAGATGTCCAAGTCGCTGGGCAACTACATCGGCGTGACCGATCCGGCGATCGACTTCGTCAACAAGACCATGAAGATCGGCGACGGCCTGATGTGGGACTGGATCGAACTGCTGAGCTTCGACATCGGCATCGAGCAGGCCGCACGGCTCAAGGCCGAGGTGGCCTCGGGCGCGCTCAACCCGCGCGAGGTGAAGCTGCGCCTGGCGCGCGAGCTGGCCACGCGCTTCCACGACGCGGCCGCGGCCGAAACCGCGATCGCCGGCTGGCACGCGGCGGTCACCGGGCAGGGCGACACCTCGCTGCTGCCGCTGCAGGACGTGGTGGTGCCGGCCGATGGCCTGCGCATCGCGGCGCTGCTCACCGCGGCCGGGATCACGCCCTCGAACTCGGAGGCCAACCGCAAGCTCAAGGAGTGCGCGGTGAAGGTGGATGGCGCCGTGGTCGAAGACGCGGGCACGGTGTTCGCGCCCGGCTTCGAGGGCGTGCTGCAGGTGGGCAAACGCAACTTCGCCCGGGTGCGGCTGATCGCCGGATCCTGAACGGAAGCCACCGGCTGCAATCCCCGCATCGATGGGGTCTTGCATTTTCCTTTCTGTGGTCTATAATGGCCGGCTCGCTGACCACAGACGGAGTTTCCGGATGGGTCGGCGGGAAGAAATCGGCTCCTTGAGGTGTTGACAGCAAGGAAAACCGGTGTAAGATGTGCGGCTCCCTGGGGCGAAATGCTCCGCCGGGAACGAAGTTGAGGCAGGTGCCTCCTTCGACTGATCTTTGACAGTGTGCGCAGGTAACTTGTGCGGACGCCTTGCGATGGATGATGTGTCCATATGGCAAGCGTCACAACAAGCCTAAGTAGTCAGCAATGAATGCTTGGGATTGG
>Ga0265293_10005679_pt1 | contig 20628 bp, 19 predicted proteins | sample Munlanlewell138R_FD_192505 | JGI IMG/M metagenome (GOLD analysis project Ga0265293, IMG submission 192505) | Leachate microbial communities from a municipal landfill in Southern Ontario, Canada - Leachate well 138R | ecosystem: Engineered > Solid waste > Landfill > Unclassified | place: Canada... | reverse complement strand
GTTAATAAATCCGCTATAGCTAATAACTCTTGTAACAGCTTATCATAATCATAAGCCTCAATTTCCTGATTACCAAGCTGTATTAAATATTTTTTGGCATTAGAAATCAGACCAGATCGATCATTTTTATAGATATATTGAAGTAATCTAATTAAACTATAATAATGTATTTCTATCCCTAAGTGTTTAGTTGCCTCACTCTCAATATGATGCGCTTCGTCAAAAACAATATAATTATATTTGGGTAGAATCTGATGGTCTGCTTTAATATCTGAAAACACCATCGAATGATTAGTAATAATAATGTTTGAATTATGAGCTTTATTTCTAGCTAAGTAGTAGAAACATTGATTAAACCAGATACATTTCTTATTTAAGCAACTCTCTGTATCACTACTAATTGCCTGCCAACTGGTATGTTGCTGACAGTTTATTTCTTCTCCATCACCAGTTTCCGTTAATGACAACCATACCAATATCTTAGCCATCAATTGTATATTTACATTAATATCTATAGCATTGTTAATAATCAAATTAAATTTTCTTAAACATAAATAATGATTTCTTCCTTTAAAAATCATAGCATTAAATGGTACATCATAGATTTTCTTTAAGATTGGAATATCCCGATCTAGAATTTGTCTCTGTAATACAATCGTATTGGTAGCTACGATAACTTTCTCATCATGAGCTAGACAGTGTGACAATAATGGTAATAAATAAGCTAATGTCTTACCTGTCCCTGTACCAGCTTCTATTAATAAATGCTTTTGCTCATTTAATGCTTGATTAACCTTTTCTAACATTTGTTGCTGTTGGGGACGTATTTCATACTCCTTAAACAACATATCTTCGTTACTTCTATTCTTAAAGAAATCTAACAATATTTCAGGGTTTTCATGAATAACATCTAATGGTTCTATAGATATTTTCTTTAAGACAATTTGGTGATATGTCTGTATATCATGGGATAGGTTCATAAAAGTTGGTTTTGACAATATTTTTTGTTCTATAGATATTAAAAAAGAATACATTAACGATTTATTATTATTACGATATAAATTGGCAATTCGTTGAATGATTAATAATGGCAATTCAATTATTAGCGAATGAACTTGTGCAAATATTTTTGCACTATGTGATATTAACTCGCTTACAGATGATTTGCTATAATTCAATTGACCATAGTCAAATTCTTCAGTAAAGTCACTGATATTTGCAGTTGGTAAGAATATCTGTATCAATTCGAGCAAATCAATATATAACACTTGGATGTCATTGTATCCACTGTTAATCGTTACTTTATTTAAAATTTCTAATTGATAATCCGCATCATACAATACCACAATATGTTTATCGAGCAAGGGTAGCATATGCAATAGAAATTCATCTTCAGATATATTAGAATCTTTGTATTGTGTAATATCTGTAAGTTCATTAGATAGTAAAATATAAGCAAAATCAATCTTAACAATCTGATCACTACCGACATACTTTCGTATGCATAATAACAAATATTGATCCAGCATTTAGTTTCTCCTCTGTATATGTATCTATATAGTATAATAGCAAACAACCTATAGAAATTTATACTATAGGTTGAAATATTTTTTTATTTATTAACTTATCAAGAACTTTAATATAATAATTTGATTCAGTTAAATGTGGAGTATGTTGCAACGAAGCCTTAAAGCAACTTAACGCTTTATTATATTGCTTACATTGTAGCCAATAGTAACCTAGATGAAATGCCAAAATACCTAAATCTGTTTTACTTTTATGTTGTTTTATTGCCAATAACAATGCATCCTTCGCATGTTCATATTGCTCATTACTCAAATATATTTTGGCTTGTCCTAGGTTTAATAATAATGAAGATTTGTTTGTATTTTTAATAATATCTAAACATTTTTGCGCTTGCTGATACTCTTTTATATGAATATAGATCCAAGCTAAAGTGAATATATACGATAAATTTTTAGGATTTAACGAGATAGCTTTTTTAACAAGTAATATTGCCTGCAGATAATTATCATCATAAATATTTAACCAACTGTATCTATGAAATAATTCACTTTCGCTTGGATGCGATAATAACAATTGATCGTAAATGTCTTTGGCTTTATCAATTTGATTCATCAATTCATATGTTTTACCAATAGTTAATCCAACTTCAAGTTTATTAGATAATTGAAAAGCTTTTTTAATATACTTTAATGCGTTCTCAAAATCCATTAAAAATGAACTTGATTTGCCAATTAAATAGTACATTTCCCAATCAACAGAGTTCTTTTCAATTCCCTTAGTGAATATTTCAATAGCATTAGCGTATTTTTTTTGATTATAGTAGGCGGCTCCAAGATTAAAATATATGTTCTTAAAGTTAGGGTTTAATTTGAGTACTTCTTCGTAATAATTTTGTGCTATTTCAAATTTCTCAAGCTGTGCATATATACAACCAAGCGCATGATTAGCTAACGCTATGTAAGGGGAGTTATGCTCTGATAATAAAATTGTTTTCTTTAGCTCAGCTTCTGCTTCTGACAATTTCCCTAAGCTAAGATAACATAATCCCAAATATATGCGTGCCATTATAAAATTCGGATCTTTTTCTACTGTTTCTTGAAAATATTGGACGCTATTCTGATACATTAATAATTCAAAATATCCTAACCCTTTTCGAAAAGTTGTTACAGACTCTTCGTCAGCTACCCAAAAAACCTGCTTAGTATTAGATGATTCCTTTTCTACTATAATTGTAGTTTTCTGATCATCTTTGCTAGCAATTGACTTAGTGTTGATATTTGAATCAATATTCGTCTTAATAAACGCATTGCCTGAAAGATTATATTCTTTGTCTAATATATCTATATATTCATGCAAAACCATCCATTGTTTATATATATTATCTCCTTCTGCTTTAATATCTTTCAGCTCTGCTATCAACTGTTCTTTTTCATTCAATGTAGCTGTATCAAGTTGTTCATGAATAGCCACTAAATTTTCGAATAAATTATCAAAATATTCATATGAAGACAAAAAACTCACCCCTTATCATATTCCTAAGTTTTTGTCGGACGGGTGAGCTTTATACATTTTTTCAAATAAATTACTCTTAAATTAATGATAGTCGATTATAAATACTGCAACATCTGGATGATTAAGGAACTTCCAAGTTCCTCTAACCCCATGTTTCATTACCCCAACTTCTATATGTATCATGGCAATCCCACAATCTAATCGTTTAGAAATTTGATACGAATCGTTAGCACTTTCACTAGAGACCTTTATAGAATTATTCTCTACATGGAATCGCCAAGGCTGTCTATTTACTGCTGATGGAGCTAATCGTCCCAATTCAAGTGCGGATTTAACCCATTCGGGCCAGTTATCATTGTATCCCCCGACACATAGCTCTTCTATGTTCTTTCTTTTATGTCCTGTAGCAAACATCGACATCATTTTCTCTTCAAAACTATAATCTGTAGGCGAATAACCGAGTGGCGTTACAGCTAAAACTTGTTCATTTTCATTAATATAAACATGCTTGGTAACCATATCTTTTCTAAAGAACCCACCTACCCAGCAGGTAGCAACGCCTATCGAGGTGGCTTCTAATATAAAACTCTCACCAATATAACCAATCTTCTCTTGCAGATTATTATCATTCGTATTTCCAATGAAAGCTGCGTAAGCTGGAGCCCCTTTTATTTTCCCATAAGAGCCTATTATACCTTTAAATACTTCATCAGGATTTTGATTGATTATTTCAATTTTTACTCCATCAATTTTCGTATTTAATTCTTTGGAGAACTCGTGTAAGTGTGTAATATCTTCATCGGATAAATTCTTAGCATTATATTGACGGCGAGAACGACGTTTAAATACAGCATCATACCATTCATTTTTTAGATTTTGCATGTATGATTTCTCCTTATATGTTTAATGAAAAAGCTGATCAATAATAATCGCCAAATTTCGACTGTAAATTATATTAATTTCGTTTAATTCAAGTGTATCGCCCGTATTATTGCTTTGGAAATAAGATGATTCGATACAAGTCGACATTTATTAACTATTTTATCGTCGATGGTGGTTCTTGCTCTATAAACTCAATAATTTCGTTCTGTTCGTTCATGATCGCAACCTTAGGTTTATATGCTTTAGCTTCTTCATTAGTGTACATTCCATAAGAAATAATAATTACAGTATCACCTGGTTGTACAAGCCTTGCAGCAGCTCCATTTAAGCAAATTTCTCGTTTCCCTCTTTCACCTGGTATTACGTATGTCTCAAAGCGAGCCCCGTTATTATTGTTAACTATGCTTACCTTTTCATTTGGTAATATATCAACTTTTTCTAGTAATTCTTCATCTATTGTAATACTGCCCACGTAATTTAAATTAGCTTCGGTGACTACAGCTCTGTGTAGTTTAGATTTCATCATTGTTCTAAACAATAGTATCATCTCCATCTGTATATTTGTTACATATAACTAACATATATTTAAATATATTTAAAATACATTTATTTGTTAAGAATTATATTATCTATAAGTCTTGTCTTTCCAAACTTGACGGCTAATGCTAACACTACTTGTTCATTTTTTATATTTTCTATTGCTTCCCATGAATCCATATCTCTAATCTCAACATAATCTATCTCAGCTAATGGTATAGTTTTAATTGTAGCAGTGACTAATTTAATAATTTGCTCCGTGTCATATAGACCTTTTGCCACTAATTCCTTCGCTAAATATAAAGCTTTATACAAGATTACTGCTTGCTTTCGTTCGTCATTACTTAGATAAACATTTCGGGAGCTCATTGCCAATCCATCTGCCTCACGGATAACTGGACAAGCTATAGCTTCTACATTAATATTTAGATCCTTAATAAGTTGACGTATTAAGAGGTATTGCTGCATATCCTTCTGACCGAAATACACTTTATTAGGAGCTACAATATTTAATAATTTAGTTACTACTGTTGCTACTCCATTGAAATGTCCTGGTCTTGATGCTCCACATAATCCTGTTGAGTATTTGTTCACAATAATTTTAGTAGCAAAATCAAATGGATACATTATATCTTTAGATGGTGTAAATACGTAATCAACACTTTCATTTAGTATGCTTAAATCACGTTTTAGATCTCGAGGATAACTATCAAAATCCTCATTCTCACCGAATTGTGTTGGATTAACAAAAATACTTATTATCGTTATATCGTTATCTTTTTTTGAGTTATTAATTAATGATAAATGTCCTTCATGCAAATATCCCATAGTCGGAACTAAACCAATAGTTTTATTGGCAGACTTTAGATTATTTACTAATTTTCGAACTTCATCTACTGTATATAATAATGGAACCATTTCTATTTCCCTCCATATAACTTCATGTATATATCCTCAGACATTTCAAAACTATGTTCTAGAGTAGGAAAATTACCATTTTTTACTTCTTCTATATATTTAATAACGCTTGATTGCATCTGATTATAGAGCTTCTCATATTGCTTCACAAATTTAGGCGTGAAATTATTATATATACCTAGCATGTCATTACTTACTAAAACTTGCCCATCACAAGCTGGTCCTGCTCCTATACCAATTGTAGGCACTTGTATGTTTTCAGTAATGTGCTTAGCTAATTGGTGTGGTACACATTCTAATACTATTGCATAAACACCTGCATTTTGTAATGATATTGCGTCTTCAAGTAATTTATTGGCAGAATCAATCGTTGCACCTTGTACTTTATATCCGCCTATTTGATTAACTGATTGTGGTAATAAACCTAGATGTCCCATAACGGGGATTCCTGCTGCTGTTAAGGCAGTTACCGATTCCACTATTTCGGTTCCACCTTCAAGCTTCAAGCTAGCCGCACCTGTCTCTTGAATAATTTTAGCAGCATTTTTAAGCGTTTCTGCCTTATTAATGTGATAGCTCATAAATGGCATATCAACAACAACGTGAGCTCTATTAGTACCTCTTACAACTGCCTTACCATGATGTATCATATCAGTAACCGTAACTGGTACTGTAGAATCATAACCTAATATGACCATCCCTAAGGAGTCACCTACTAGAATTATATCTATTCCAGCTTCGTCAATTATCTTTGCAGTTGAATAATCATATGCTGTTAAAACGGATATTTTTTCATTACCCTTCATTTGTCGAATTGATGAAGTTGTTAATCTTTTCATGCTATTAACCCCTCGTATATAATAGTTGACCCCATTTAAATACTATACATAATTAATATAGAAAGCCTCCTAGCATAAAAAAGGCAACTAGAAGGCAGTATACTCCAAAGTATAAGTATAAATAGAAATATAGCACAAATATTATTATTAAGTGCAGTTCCTAGGGATACCACCTTAATAATAAATTATATATAGATTCCTTATAATAATCAAGTTATAATACTATTTCACCACTATAAATCAGCTTTTTTTCTCCATCTATATCAAGTAATAAAGCACCAGAATTATCAATTCCAGATAAAATACCTTGAAAATTATCCATTGAGGTAATTACCGAGATTTCTTTGCCAAGCGAATATGCATATGTTTCCCACATTGATTTAAATCCTTGGAAACCAACCTTTATAAATTCATCATAAGCTAGTTCTAATTTATTAAGTATTTCAGCCAAAAGCATGACCCTATTAGCTCGTAGACTTGTTTCCAATAATAATGATGTCGGCAAATATTTGGCCGTTATACCAGAGAACGAGTCTTCGGTATTATTCACATTAATACCAATGCCAATAACCGCATAGTTAATGTTATCAATATCTGATGACATTTCCACTAAAATACCGCAAATCTTTTTCTCATTTATTAAGATGTCATTAGGCCATTTAATTTTTGCAGGTATATTATATTTACTATTTAGTACTTTTGCAATTACAGCTGCTATAACAAGCGTTATTTGCGATGCTTGGGTAACAGGTATGTTAGGACGAACAATAATCGAAAAATATAAGCCCAAGCCATGAGGCGATATCCATTGACGTCCAAGACGACCCTTACCATTAAGCTGTTCTTCAGCTAAAATAACAGCACCTTCATCAGCGCTTTGTTCTGCAAGAAATTTTGCTGTAGTGTTTGTTGAATCTATTGACTCATAATAATTATAATTCCTTCCGAAGGAATTCGTGTTCAAATATGCAGATAATTCTTCCGTAGATACTATATCAGGGCTGGATATTAATTGATATCCCTTTTTCGTAGATGAGTTAATTATATAACCATCTTTTCTGAGCTCCTGAATATATTTCCATATGGCAGTTCTAGATATCTTCAATTGATTACTTAATTCTTCTCCCGAAACATATTCTGATGCTTTTTTTAAATTCATCAGCACTAACCTTTTATTAATCAAAGTGTCATTCAAGATAATACCTCAATTCAATTACATTTAATGTATATTATTGACCTAATATGCACAAGATAAATGCCTACTTCATATGTATATAGTGATGAGGAGGCATAAATGAAAAAGTTTATCGGTTTCATGATTTTTATTAGCAAGCTAGTTTATGAATATAAACGACAAAAAATTTATAAATAAGTTCATCTTATTAAATCCGAGAATAATTTCTCATATTTCGCTACTACGTATTCTTTATTAAACTGTGTGACAGCTCGATTAATTGCATTCTTGGATAATTTTTTTCTTAGTTCATCATTACATAATATTTTCAAACTACATGCAGCAAGTTGTTCTATATCACCTACATCTGTTAGAAAGCCAGTTTCACCATCAATATTTAACTCTTGTAATCCACCAGTGTTTGTTGACACTACTGGTAAACCGCTTGACATAGCTTCTAATGCTGCAAGTCCAAAGCTTTCTTTCTCTGAAGTTAACAGAAATAAGTCGCTAATCGCTAGTAATTTAGGAATATCTATTTCTTTATTTAAAAATAGTACATCATTTCCGAGATTATATGTAGATATGTATTTATTGATCTGTTGCTTTTTCGGCCCATCGCCTATTATTACCAATTTACTTGGTATCTTCTGTCTTATTAACATATAGCTTTTCAACACGTCAATTGGGCGTTTTACAGGGCGTAGATTTGATACATGAATTATTATTTTTTCATGCTGTTTTGCAATTAGATTTCGATATTCAATATCATATTTATTAGGAGAAAATTCTTTGATATCTATAAAGTTATAAATCGTATGTATACGTTGTTTTATATCAAATATCTCATTAGCTTCATTAGCTAAACTATTAGATACAGCTGTAACTATATCTGATTGATTAAGAATAAAGGACATTAAATTCTTAGTACTATTATTCTGGCCCACAATAGTTACATCTGTGCCGTGTAACGTAGATATAATTTTAAAATCTTGTACTCCTTTTACCATTTGCTTGGCTATATAGGCACACATAGTAAATGGCACAGCATAATGAATATGCAAAATATCTAATTTGTTCTCGACTGCAATCTCGGCAATTTTACTTGCTAGATTAAATTCAAATGGTGGATACTTAAATAATGGATAATTACTAATTGTTACTCTATGGTAAAAAATATTTTTAGACTGTTCATTTAAACGAAAAGGTTTATCATATGAAATAAAATGAATCTGGTGTCCATTTTCGGCTAGTGCTTTTCCCAACTCAGTAGCAATAACCCCTGATCCACCAACTGTCGGATAGCAAATAATTCCGATGTTCAAAAAGTATCACATCCAATTTTCTAATCAATTAGATTTTCTAGCCCATATACTGCTCCAACATAGTTTTTCACCTTTTTAATAGCTAAATTGACTCCTGGCATAAATGATTCACGATTAATACTATCATGCTTAATTGTCAACACTTGTCCACTTGAACCAAATATAACCTCTTGATGCGCAACAAAACCTGGTAGTCTTACACTATGAATTCTAAATCCGTCAAAATCTGCACCGCGAGCACCACTTATTTTCTCATATTCTGTATCTATCCCCTGTTTTAAGGATTTTCTTTGAGCTTGAATCATCTCAGCAGTTTTTAATGCTGTTCCTGATGGAGCATCTATCTTTTGATCATGATGTAATTCAATAATTTCAACATGAGGCATATACTTGGCAGCCTGTTCGGCAAATCTCATCATCAAAATTGCGCCAATAGCAAAATTAGGCACAAAAATTCCACCTATTTCTCGTTCCTTTAATAATCTATCAAACTCTTTAATTTCTTCAATTTGAAGGCCAGTAGTACCAACAACCGGATATACACCATTTCTTATGGCTGTTTTTACATTATTATGTACAGCTTGAGGATTGGTAAAGTCAACAATAATATCTGCTTGAGAACGTATCAAAGCTTGTTCAATATCATTCTCAAATACAACACCTGTTTGTTGAGTACCAATTATTTGCCCTATATCTATTGCAGACATTTTCACATCAATAGCAGCAACTAGCTCTAATTCTGGATCATTCCATACCATCTTCATTACTTCCTGTCCCATTTTACCATTAGCACCAGATACAGCAACTTTAAGCGTACTCATAGTATCACTCCTTTAATTTTAAATACTATTGTACCATTCTTCGTTATCTATTTACTAGCTATATTGCGGAGATATAATATTTTTTCTATGCAGATATTTCTCACAAGACATAGCAGCAATTGCCCCGTCAGCAGCTGCTATAACTACTTGTTTAATTGGTGGTTTTCTAATGTCTCCCCCAGCAAAAATACCAGGTACGTTAGTTTCCATATACTCATTAACTTTTATGTATCCATCTTCTGTAATATCAACTATTGAATTAATAAATTCTGTATTAGGTTGATTGCCAGAAAGATATATAAATGTACCGTCTACTTCGTATTCCTCGTCATTACTATCAATTATCTTTTCAACAAAATCAGTACCTGCTATTTCTTTAATTTTAGTTGAATATTTTACTTCTATGTTCTCATATGGTGTCAAAATATTTATATCTAAGTTACCTGCGATTTTTTTGCTTGGAACAAAAAATGTAATTTTTGAAGCAAATTTTTGTAATACTAATGCTTCTTCAATTGCCTCTTCATTATCTCCTATAACAGCTACCACCTTTTCCTTATAAAAAGATGCATCACAAGTAGCACAATAACTTACTCCGCGTCCTAGAAATTCTTCTTCTCCGACAATTTTATTCTTTCTTCCACCACGAGCACCTATAGATAAAAATATTGCTCTAGCTTGAAATATACCATCAGTGGTAAAAATAGATTTATGTTCATTACCATTCATTATGCCCTGCACATGAGTTTGAACAAATATAGCTCCGAAGCTTTTGGCTTGCGATCTCATCTTAAATAACAATTGTTCCCCAGTTAATTCATCTGCTTGACTAGGATAGTTAGCAATCTTATGGGTAAGCGCTAACGCACCAGTACCCGGTGCTTTATCTAAGACTAACGTTGATAGATTACCTCTAGATGCATAAATTGCAGCCGTTGCTCCCGCTGGGCCGCCTCCAATAATTACCAAATCATAAGTTTTATTATTAAGATATTCCTTTTTATCCTGTTCATTAGTTATAAAAATTTGTTCCATGTTAATTTAGCCTCCTCTATAAATATAAGTTATCTGCTTTTTAATAATAATTCAATTGCTTCTTCCATGGTATCCTTAATATTGTTACCTTTTTCTAAATCCTCTAAGATACAACTTTCAAGATTATCAGCAACTATGTTCAAAATTAGTTTATCTGTTGCTGATCGAATAGCAGATAATTGACTTATTACTTCCTTACATCCTCTACCTTCATCCATCATTCTTTGAATTCCTTTAACTTGTCCTTCAATTCGTTTTAATCTATTTATGATTTTGGTATTATATTGATTCAATGTTTCATCTCCTTATACCTGCGTGGGTATTTATTATAAAATGATATCATTTGTTTCAAGTATATGTCAATTTAGAGGATGAAACAAAGCTAAAAGTAGTATCCTATATATAGATTATATTTCGTAATATTAATAATTATTAGGAGCGATTTTCAATGAATATTGCATATCGGATATTTATGATTTTATTTGGTGCATTTATTTTTGCTGTTGGACTTAATTCATTTATAATAGCTAATAATTTAGCTGAGGGTGGATTTACTGGTATAGCCTTATTAATATATTACTTATATGAATTACCTACAGGTTGGGTTATTTTATTTTTAAATATTCCTTTACTTATAATAGCTTGGTTTATTTTAGGTAAAACCTCTTTAATATATACGATTTTAGGAACAGTATCTGTGGCGATTTTTATTGAAATGACAGCAAACTTCAGAATTCCAACAGATGATTTACTATTAGCTGCACTATATTCTGGTGTTACAACTGGAATTGGTTTAGGAATAATTTTACGAAATGGTGGAACAACTGCTGGCGTTGATATAATTGCACGACTTATAAACAAATATTTTGGAATTAGCCTTGGTAAAACAATCTTTGCATTCGATATAATAGTAATTATGGTATCTGCTATATTTCTAGGAAGTAAAATTGCTATGTATTCACTAGTTGGCTTATTTCTTACAAGTCGAATGATAGATTTCGTTCAAGAAGGTGTTAATACAGCTAAAGCAATTATAATAATCTCTAATGAATCCCAAGCTATTACTAATCAAATTACGGTTGAATTGCAAAGAGGTATAACACTCTTGGAAGGTCGCGGAGGATATACAGACTATAGCAAAGATGTACTATTGTGTGTAGTCAATCGTTCTGAAATATCGAAAATAAAAAATATAGTTAAATCATTTGATAAAAATGCATTTGTAATTGTCAGTGATGTACATGAAGTATTAGGAGAAGGATTTACTCATTGATAAGTAGTATTTTCGTCTAAAAACAGTTATTATAGCAAGTGCGATAATTGAAGATATGCCCAAGAGATAAGTCTTAGGATTTATACTGGAGTACATTAATTTAACATGTGTTTCTTTGGTATGTCTGTTAAGTTTATTTAAAGTCATAACTAAATATTCGATTACTGATTTAGATCCTATAAGTTGTTGATGATTTGCTTTTTTTAAATGATTAATAATTGAAGTTAATTGAGTATGATATTCTATTGGATACATAATCTGTATTCCACAACTTAAAACCGAAAAATCAGCTTCAATATTGTTAATTATTACTTGCAACTCTTCAATTTTAGCCGAATTTAATTGTGACAACAGGTGCTCAGACTCTTTAAATAATTTTTCCATATAATTTGAGAATTCGGTTAGTTCTTTACCGGTAAAAACTTCCGATGCTATATTTAATTTCAAAGCTTCTTCTTGCAATATTTTCCTATCTATTTTATGTTTAGTTAACTCGTTTTTTACCATAATTAGTTGTTCTGTATATATTTTGTGAGCTTCAATTGAATAATCATATTTAGTATTATTATTTAAGTAAAATTCAATCATATTATTGGTAATAGCTCTTGCTTGCTCATATTGTTCATGCTCAATGTAATTAATAAGTTGCTTAGAATAATCGGACAAATTACTTATATTTTCTTTACTCACTGACATGTTTATCTCTTGAGCTGATAAATAGCTAAAATGCTGTAAATTTACACCAACTACACAAATTATAATTATTATAATTTTCATTAAAATTATAGATTTATTATTCATTATAAACGCCCCCTCTATAAATCTTATGATAGGACATTACTAAAAATTCAAATTAATATGTTTTTAAAAAAGCTTGGTATTATACCAAGCTTAACTATTAAGAGACGCACAATCAGTTATGTTATTATTATCTGTTAGCTCTTGAAGAATTTTGGTCAATTTATAAAAACTGTCTATATCTTGGTTATCAATAGCTTCATCAATTTGTTGATACAGTTCATAAATTTTGTATTGCAATATAGATTGTTCAATAACAATTTCAGCTTGTATCGTAATAGAATTACTAATTTTAAATTTAGTTGGACGTTCAACTACATAAGCATGTTCAGGACAATTATGTCTATCTTTAAAATATAACACTATATAAATATCATCTTCCTCATTTTCATATATTTCCATAAAACTTTCTTCTACATTATAAAGTATTTTCTTTTTATTATAAAATACAAAAGGTTTCATTTTTACGCATGTAGTAGATATTATAAGAGTTCGTAAAGATAAATTTGCTTCTTCAACAAAATGTACTCTATTTAGAATTTCGTCATCTGAACAAAGGTAAGTTAGTAACCATGTGGCTTCACTACTTTGTAATGTATATTTTTTTACAAACCAACGTAAAAATTGTTTCTTATCATTGATACTTATAAAGTTAGTAATAACAATCCCTCCTTATTCAGTAAGGTATATATGTAATATATTCGGGGAACTGCATTTATTCACCTATAATTATAAAAATTATTTAAATAAGAAAAGCGACCATTTTTGATCGCTTTTCTTATTTTTAAAGTGGCATATGTATCGAATGATGTTATATCTAAAGTATCTATGTAGAATCGAATAATATTGTGGTTAGTTAATTTAGAATATCATCTAACTGTTTTTCTATTTTTCTTCTGATAACAAATGATACAATCCCAATTCCAGCAAATATACCACCTATGGAATATGGAATAGTAGATGCAATATTAAACACATTTTCTTTAAGTACTACATCATTTTCATTACTAGCAATACGAACAACATCTTCTCTCTTAGTTTGAAGTTCATGAAGTGATTGTTCTGCTACTAACGCATAATTATCAACTTGATTAGTATTCAAGGAATAATCTGAATATCCAGCATATCCAATAAAGAAAATTGCAAACGCTGCGGCAATACTAGCTAAACGATTCCATATCCTAATATTTTTATTATATGTCTTCTTCTGCCCTTCAAAAATCTCAATATAATTCATTACATTATTTTTTACTGAAAAATTAGGCATATCATATACAATTTGTTTAGCGTTCTGAATCTCAGTAATAGTTTCCTGCCAGTTGGTAAATTGCTCATTGCATTTCTGACATGTTTGCAAGTGTTCCATAATCGATTCAGATGTAATTATGTCTGTTTGGCAGTCAATATAATCTAATAATATTGACTGCAATTCATCGCATTTCATAACAATCGTCCTTTCAGAATATTTATTCTACATTTGAATAAATATATTTTTCTAATTTCATCTTGATTGCTGATCTTCCACGAAAAATTAAAGATTTAACAGCACTTATTGAACAGTTCATTATTTGGCTTATTTGCTTATAATCTAATTGCTCATATTCCCTCAGAATAATAGCTGAACGTTGGTTATCTGGTAAAGTATTGATAGCTTCTCTAACTAGATGCATACGTTCATTTTTTAACAGCTTATTTTCTGGTAATTCTTCATTTCCTGTTTTCAAAATATAATTTGTATCTTCTAAGTATTGACCATAATTTTTACTTTTTCTCAATTCGCTTAATACAGTATTTCTAGCTATAGTATAAAGCCATGTAGAAAACGTAGCTTCTTTATCATGGAAGTTTTTTAAATTTTTATATGCTTTAATAAATGTTTCCTGACATAAGTCCTCAGCTAAATTTTCCAAAGAATTATTTTTTAACATATAATGAATGAATACTAATACTTTTTGTTCATGTCGCTGTATTAGTTCTCCATAATATTCGTGTTGCCCATCTAATATTAACAGAATAATCTGGGAATCAGTCATTACGGCGACCCTCCTTCAAGCTCCGCCTCTTTTACCCAGTCATAATATTAGACTATAACAAGGTAAAAAAGTTGCGTTATTATAAATATAATCAGCATAATACTATATTTACTATTCTTCAATATAATAATAAATCCTTTAAATAATACTAACATTAAAGTAATTACGATGAATCATGTATATCAATAGTATATAAGAAAAGTATATACTAATCTATAATAAAGATATGGTTTTGTAGTAGAAGTATGGAAATTAATAATCTTATAATATTATACTCGATAAAAATAAAACTGTTTAGACAAAAAATACCTACTATATTATTTATATAGTAGGTTTAAAAATGGATAGGAGTGGAGAGAAATCACACTTCCATTTTGTATTATAATACAGTACATCCAAACATTCAACTGTTTTGATACAAAAATTTGTAATAATTTTCTAATGTTTTTTTCTGAATTTATCTAATTTAACTCTCTCGTTATTCGTAAGTTATTAATTAATTCCTAAAGTTATGTAAACCATACATAACTTACCACAAGGATATCAACGCAACTTATCGAATTTATATTGCTAGAGGAGGGTGAAATATGATGAATCTCACAAAAAAAGTCACAACCTTAGCAATTTCTACATCTTTAGCCTTTGGAGTAATAGCTGTTGCCCCGATCAATCAACAGGCAGTACAAGCAGCAACTATCACAAAACAGCAAGCAATTCAAAATTACAAAGATTACCAAGGCAGTTATACCAAACATGAAGTACCTATAATTAAAGCATTCGAAGCCCAATATGATGGCAGCTTAGCAGACCAAATAGTTGCACGTGCAATTTGGTATATGGAAAATGGATATATGGTTTATAAAACAGCTAAATATGCTGAAACTGGAATGATTGATTGTTCAAACTTTACAAAACTTGTTTATGGAGATTTTGGTATTGATATAACATCTGTGTCTAGACAATACAATCAAGTTGGAACAAAGGTTGCAGGTGTTTCTTCTACTAAAGTTGGAACAAGTTCAAGTGGACAAGCCCTATATGGTATTAAGGGTATTGAAAACTTGCGACCTGGAGATATATTAACTTATTGGGCAGGTACAGCATCAAATAAATACATTTCACATGTTGCAATATATATGGGTGTAATAAATGGTAAACCTGCTGTAATTAATACAGTAGGAAATAGACCTACAGCTATCGGTATAGTTAATAATTTTTCTTATTGGTATGGTGAAAAGTTTTTAGAAGCTCGTAGAATACTTCCAAGTGATGCTTGGACACCTAGTGCAGCATCAAAATATAAGGATAGTGGGCCTGTTATTCCTACTAACTATTACCTGCCTCCACAAAAGACGATACTAATGCCAAATAATAAAATTACAACTGATAGCGGAACTGGAACATCAGGACAACATATGACTGTAACTGGAAATGTAGTAAACATTCGTTCTGGACCTGGAACTAATTATTCTACACTAGGTTCATTAAAAAATGGTGATACAATAACGGCAACTGGTAAATCTGGTAGTTGGATAGCAATTAAAATGTCTAACGGAAAAACTGGTTATGTGGCAGATTGGTTAGTATCCGAATCTTCTACAAATAATTCTACAACTAATACCTCTAATAGTATTAGTAAGGTTACAGGAAATATCGTAAATGTAAGATCAGCTCCTTCTACTAGCAGTAGCGTATTAGGATCTGTTCGCAAAGGCGATGAAGTAGTTGTTAAGAAACAACTTAACGGATGGTACGAAATTGATTGGTCAGGTAAAACAGCCTATATATCAAGTAATTTATTATCTACTCCTACTAAAATTACTTCACAAAACTATGCAACAGTCACAGGAAGCATAGTTAACATGAGAAGCGGTCCTGGAAGGCAATATAGTGTAACATCTGTAGTTAGAAATGGAGATAAAATAGAAGTGCTAAGTAATGGTAGTGAATGGACCAAGATTAAAGCGAATAATAAAACTGGCTATATAGCTACATGGCTATTATCTGCGTAGCATATACCACAAGAACTACCCCTTTCGGAAGAAAGATGGGTAGTTTTTTTATATATTATCTATCCTTTCACTTTTATCTGTTTTCTGAATAATATAATCACAGGAAACGTCAGTAGGGGGATAAATATGAACATAGAACAATTCATTAATATTACAAAAGGTTTAACAAATGCGCCTAAATCCTCAATTATTCAAGATATAACTTATGAAAATGCAAGATTTGCGAAAAATGGCGATTATATATGGATTCGTGACAAAGCAGGCTATGAAAAAAGGATTAATTTAGCTCTAAATAAAGGCGCCAAAGGAGTTATTGCACCTAAGACCTTACACGGAAAAATTAACGAAAGAAAAAATATACATTATATATATGTAGATAAATCTGTTATTTCAACATTCTGTAAATATCATCGTAATAAATTAGATCTTCCCGTTGTTGGTATTACAGGCAGCGCTGGTAAGACAACAACCAAAAATATGCTGTCTCAAATTTTACGTACTCAAGGTAGTGTAATAAATACAATTGCTTCGATTAATGCAGTTGGATCTGCCCCATTCTATACTTTAAAAATGAAACCTAGGCACAAATATGGTGTATTCGAAATGGGTATGAAAGGGTTAGGTCAAATTAGAGTTATGAGCTCATATTTGCAACCTACTATAGGAATTATTACTAACATTGGTGATGCTCATATAGGTATGCTAGGTAATTCAATCTATAATATTATTAAAGCTAAGCAAGAAATTATCGGCAAAATACAAAAAAACGGATATTTAATATTAAATACTGATAATCAATATACAAAAAAATTAGATTTAAGTTCTTTCAAAGGGCAAAAAATAATTTATTTCGGAATAAAAAATAACGCTGATTTCAGAGCAACAAATATACAGTATAGAAAACGGTCTACATCATTTAAATTAGAGCATGGTAGTAGAGTATACGACTTTACGGTTGCAGCTATTGGAGAACATAATGTTTATAATGCTTTGGCAGCAATTGCTGCAGCATTCATTCTTAAAATTCCATATGAAAGAATTAAAGCATCATTAGCTACTTTTAGAAATGCGGGAATGAGATCACAAGTACTAAAAGGAATTAATCAATCGACAATCATTAGTGATGCATATAATGCAAATCCTACTGCTGCTATTGAAGGAATAAAAACAATGAAAATGATTGCTAACGGCAAACCAATGCTAGCAGTTATCGGAAATATGAGTGAGCAAGGTTCACATACAGTTGAAGGTCATAGAAAGGTTGGTAAAGAAGCTGCTGATATGGGAGTTAATGTTATTGGTGTTGGTTCATTAGGTAAGCATGTTGTTGAAGGCACAATGCTGTCAGATAATAATGTTACTTCAATTCATATACAAAATAAAAAGTTAGCCTATAAGTATCTTAAACGAGTCCTTCAGCCAGATATGTTTGCCTATTTTAAAGCTTCTAGGGATTTCAAGATGGAAACCCTTATTCGCAAGCTAGTAGTTAATAAGAAAGCAGATTAATCTATATGTCATTGTTAGATGAAGTTAATGCATATGGTATATATTCAATGTCTACTTCAAAATGGATATCAAAGCATAATATTGACAAAAAAACTTACCCTGCAAGTATTACTAAATTACTTACTGCATTGATTACATTAGAACATTTTAACATAAATAAATTTCTTAAAATAACACATATACCAAAAACCCCCCAATATCGTGCTAATCTGATTTTAGGTAATAAATATACAGTTCAATTACTATTAGAAGCATTATTAATTAAAAGCATGAATGATATTGCATTACTATTAGCAAAAAAAGTAGAGCGTAAAACAAAAAATACATGGTCTGATTTAGCTGCTAACCTTTGTACTAAATATAAAATGAATAGCAGCCAGTTTACTAATCCAGTAGGCCTACACAACAACAATCATTATACTACCATCAATGATTTAATTGTTCTGGGCAAGCAAGTATATCAAAATGAAACAATTATGAATATATTAAAAATGCCCACTCTAAAAATAATCTACCAAAAAAACAGGAAGCCAGTATTATTTAAAAATTCAAATACTTTACTAAACAAAAATGGAGTGATAGCCGGTAAAACTGGCTTCACTCCCAAAGCAGGAAAATGTTTTTTGTTCTTTTTTGAAAAAGAAAATAAACTATACATTGCTGCATTTACAGGTGCAAAAAAAGCAAATTTCGAAAAAACGATAAAAGCAATTATTAACTCTGTTGATAATGAGGAGGATAAACATGTTACGTGATTTTCCCACTTCCCTTAAGCGCTTATGGTATTCGTTATTAAAAAGACGAAGTTACCAATGCTTTCTAGAAGAATTAGCAGGTATAGCTAAAATGTTAGTGCTTTTAGGGACACTAGTTTTATTTGTATACGCTATGTTTTATCCAAGTGCAATTATTATTTTTATCCTATTAATCTTTTTTATTTCTGCGCTTGCTCTTGTTGAGCTTTGACGTTCTAGTTTAGTTGATAATTTTTTCAATATTTACAGCTGCTACTTTAGCTTCAGCAATTTTACTTAATGGATCTATATGCGGACTTGTTATAATATTTGTTCTAGTTTCAGTGAAGTGAAAAGTCATAAATACCGTATTTACAGGTACTTGCTCTGTTAATTCTACTTGTGTATCTATGTGCCCACGTCTAGAGGTTACTCGGACCCTATCGCCATCCTTAAGCTTAAGAACTTTCGCATCTTGTGGATTTATTTGCATTTTTTCATATGGATGCATTAATTCTAAAGATAAAACTTTTCGACTCATAGTACCTGTGTGCCAATGGTATAATCCTCTGCCAGTTGTTAATAAGTACGGATAGCTGTCATCTGGAATTTCTTTTGGCTCTGTGTAGTTGACAATAGTAAATTGGCCTTTACCTTTTACGAAACCATTAGTATGCAAAATAGGAGTACCTGGATGATCAATTGACGGACAAGGCCATTGTAAGCCACTTTTTTCTAATCTGGTGTATGATATTCCACCATATTGCGGCACTAAGCTTCTAATCTCTTCCATAATTTCAGCTGGACTTTGGTAATCCCAATCCAAATCAAAGCGCTTAGCAATCAGTTGGATAACCTTCCAATCTGCTATAGCATTTTCATACTCGGGAACTGCTTTCCTAACCCGTTGTACACATCGTTCCGTATTAGTAAAAGTACCGTCTTTCTCAGCAAAGGTTACGGCTGGTAGAACAATATCTGCTTTCATAGCTGTTTCTGTTAAGAAAATATCTTGAACAATTAAGAAATCTAAACTTTCTAATGCTTCTTCAACATGCTTTGAATTAGGATCAGCTAATACAGGGTTCTCACCCATAATATACATAGCTTTAATTCTACCATCTAATACACCATCAAACATTTCCGTTAATGTTAAACCTATATTAGTTGCAATTTTTTGTTTCCAAGCTTGTTCAAATTTTCCTCTTGTAATATTATCACTTATATCTGCATAGCCGGGTAAATAATTCGGTAAACCACCCATATCGCAAGCACCTTGAACATTATTTTGTCCTCTGAGTGGATTTACGCCTGTCCCTTCTCGTCCAATATGACCGGTGAGCAAGGCCAAATTAGCTAATGATAACACATTATTAGTACCTGAACTATGTTGAGTAATTCCCATAGCATATAATATAGTTGCTTTATCAGCAGTAGCATATAACTTTGCTACATTATATAAGTCATCTATAGAAATTCCAGTGATATCTGCTACTATTTTCGGCGTATATTTTCCTATACTATTAACCCATTCTGCATAACCTTCTATCTGCATATCAATAAATACTTGATTAGCTAAATTCTCCTTCTGAATTATGTGGGCAATTCCGTTAAATAAAGCTACATTTGTTCCAGGATTTATCTGTAAATAGTAATCTGCATAATCTACTAATTCAATTTTTCTAGGATCGATAACAAT
>Ga0265293_10005677_pt1 | contig 20631 bp, 24 predicted proteins | sample Munlanlewell138R_FD_192505 | JGI IMG/M metagenome (GOLD analysis project Ga0265293, IMG submission 192505) | Leachate microbial communities from a municipal landfill in Southern Ontario, Canada - Leachate well 138R | ecosystem: Engineered > Solid waste > Landfill > Unclassified | place: Canada... | reverse complement strand
CCCAGTCACGGCTGGAGTGATCGTCCTCGCAGATTTCGAACTGGATATAGCCCAGCTTGTTTGCATTGCCGTTCACGCCGGACCCGGACGTCCAGGGGTTCTTGTCCCATTCCTGGGTCTGATAGGTGGCCAGTGTCTTGCCATCCCCCAACAGGCCGATGAAGCCGCTCGCAGATTTGTTAACCACCTTGCCGGCGGCGTTGTACATGCGCTGGTTCCAATGGTTTTGGTGCTTGTTGTAGCCCAGCAACCCATCATCCGGCTGGACATACCGGCTTATGCGCCGGTTGTTCGCCGCCGTGCTGTGCCAGAGCACCCCACAGGGCGGTCTTGTCTCGGACTGCTTGTAACAGTCGCTGTTCGTCATGATTAGTCGGTGCAGGTTCATGCCCTGTTTCCTCCCATCAAAAAACCGGCCTTAGCCGGTGCGTGTCATACGTTTGTGTGGCTTAGGGTTAGCCGTCTAGTGACCAGCCGTAGATGCCGGGTTCCCAGACGTTGCCGTCGATGTTCGACACCCAGACCTGGCTGTTATGGATGACCCTGTCGCCCGTGTTGTATGCGTCATGCTGGCCCAGCGGTTGCACCCATTCGCCTATCACGCCCTCGGGCATGAGTGCGGAATACAGGGCCGGTGTCTGGTCTGGCGGCCAATCCGCCTGTGAGGTGTGGGCAGAGATAACCCGGTACAACTTGCCGCCGTACCGGAACACATCGTCTTTGGCATAGGCACGGCCGACCTGGTAGCTTTCGTAAAGGTCCACAATGTCAGCTAGCTCGGTTTCCGTCAGCTCGTCTACCCGGATAAGCGTGCGGGCCGCTAAGACTGCCGCCTTGTAGCGTCGCCTTAGTTCCCTCGCCTTGTTGACCTTATTCGTCATATGGCTCGCCCTCCCCTAACAGTGCGTCAATGATCGCTTGGAGTTCTTGCACCTGCTCGTGCAAGTCCGGCACCGGCTCCGGCTCCGGGATAGGCTCGACACGGTACAGCCTGACCTCCTTGTCGGCCTGGATGTCGTAGCCGTCATGCACCAGGTATTCCGTCTCTGGGTCATACCCCGGCGGTTCGTCGACCAGTGGGAGCCAGCCTTCTGCCTTGAGGATGTCAGCGTCCAGCAGGTGATAGCCCGACACTGTGCGACCGTCGGACAGGGTGCCTGTTTTTGGTAGACTGTATTGTTTTATTTCTCCGTTTATTACTTGTATCATTTTTCACACCTCTCTATTTGACTAATTCAAGGACTGGACGCCAACCGAGGCGATTATCGTCAACGAACCGAGTGAAGCAGGACGAGTACGACACACCGCTACCACGGAACATATTGTAATACGTCTCTGTCCCATACTCTTGACACCATGAATATTCACCATTGCCACTTGTTACACCTAAGTCGGCATTATTGTACATTCCATTTGTTCCATTCCCTAGACTATGCTCTAGAATACCTATATCATTTTCAATGTTATCTGGATAATTCCAAGACTTATCTAGGGCTCGTTGGTGTATTTGACACATTAATCTATTCCATTCTGAATGATGATTTACGGTTCCGCTATCATTACTAGCAGGCGTTTTTGGGTCATTTGTTGGTTCTAGTGCCCTCATTAACCTTACTTTGTAAGTCAAGCCGCCTATGGCGACCGTCTTATCTCCGCTATCGCCATACACGCATTTAGCGGTATTTATTGCGCCCCAAGTAATCGAATGTCTTATAGTTTTTTTAGCTACAAAAAGTATTTCACCTTTATATGCAAATTTAAGCCATCCTGCTGTGGAGTGCTGATTAGTGCCTTGAGATATTCCGCACTCACTTGCTAGGGCATATCCATCTATTAATTCATCTGAAGATACTTCACCAAAAAACCCCTCTTCCATGGTTCCTGCTATTAGCCTATTTGGCCCAGGCCCAGTGTTCTCTTTCCTTCCAGCGCTCATCCGCACCCTATCCGCTAACATGCGCACCTCCTCCGCTCATGCCGAGCCAGACCGTGCCACCGTCGACCGAAACAAAGGTCAGCGCATACACGCCCGCCTCGTCCATGTCGGGAGCGTCGCCACCGGGCCACTTGATCGAATTGGGCCATGTCACAGCCACGGGTGCTGAGGGCTGGGTGACAAGCAGAGTGAACGAATGCGCCTTCCCGGACACGGCCCCGGTGATTTCGTACTCGGTCGCCCCGGACAGGGTCTGCACAAACACGTTCCCCTCGTCCAGGTCGATTTCCGGGCTTGTGCCGGACAGGACCACCCGTTTCTCCGTGTAGGCACCAAGCGTGCCGCCATTCGCCGGGAGGTAGCCCATGCCCGACAGCCCGTCGATGATCGCCTGGGCTTGGGCCTGGAACTCGCTGGCGTCCAATGCAATCAAACTGTTAATCAGCCCGCAGACCTCGGCGTCGTACCGCTCGTCTGCAACCTCTGTCTCTGTGATGATCGTGGTCGTCGGGCCTATCTCGATCAGGGCCAGTGACAGCTCCCAGACGTTCCCATCACGGGCCAGGGCCGGTGGGTTCGGGGTAACGCCAGGCGTGCCCTTGACCACGTCCACATAAATCTCGCGCTTGTCCAGGCCCGTGTCGAGGCGCAGGACCACCCTGTCAAACCGTTTCTGTGCGTCCGCCTCGTCCAGTTGCAGCATGAGCTTGCCCGAGTCATCGTCCATCAGCAGATAGTGATAGCCCCGGATCATGCCGACACCGTAGTCGACCTGGACCAGCATGCCTGTGCCTGGTGCCGTGACACGCAGGTTGTCGCCGCCGTTCTTGATCCCGTCAGTCAGGAACACGCGACGGCCCAAAGCGAACTCGTCCGCCTGGTAGCGCCGGTCCTCACCGACCGAGTCAAAAAAGCCTGAAATTTCCTTAGCCATTATCTGATGACCTCCTGTTTCCTTATCTCGTCAATGATGGTCCTGCTCCTTTTACCCAAGGTCGGGTATACTTGCACCCGCCCCCGCTCGTAGACTTCCTTAACCGCTGTGACCTTCTGGGCTTGCATGATCCCCAGGGCGTCTGACATGACCGTGACAACCGATCCCAGGTCCCAGTCCGTGAGATAAGCGAAGCTGTCATTTGGCAGGGCCTCGCAGGTCACTGACTCGACCCTTGCCATCTGGGCCAGCTTGTACTGCGCCTCATAAATCAGGTCATCCACCTCGTCGATGGACCCGCAGTCCAGCCAGCTCTCTTTCCTGTCGTAGCCGGTCAGGGCCTCGTCCTCTGGTGTCCTGCCCACGGCCTGGATCAGGCGGTCCTCGTCCTCGCCTGCACCGCCGGCGTAAGCCACAGACACGTCCGGGCTGGTGTCCAGTAGATAGGTCAGGCTGTCCAGGTTCTCGTAGCCAACCGACAAGACCACCGGATGGCCCGTGCCAAGTGTCTGGTCCACCTCCGGGATCACGTCAAAGACAAACTGCTTATTCACAAGGTCCACCCGCACCTCATAGCCCATACCGCTGAACTCGCCGATGTCCTTCAAGGTCTCGGTCAGGGGTTTGAACCGGTCGGACCAGCGTGTCAGCATGCCCCGGCCAAGGTCAGGCGCAAGTACCAGTCCAGGCAAGGCCCGTTTCGGGTCCGCCGTGTTGATGGCGTGCGTGTTGACGTAATGCTTGATGATGGTCTCCATGGGTGCGTCTGGGTCTGACGGTCCTGGTACCCTGTCCCAGCCAAAGTGATGCTGGTCGTCCTTAACTCCCGGCACCACCAGGCGACGGCCGAGGATGCCTTTCAATTCCTGGCCGTAGACCACCACGCTCATGCTCTGGCGGTCCTCGGACTGGCGGATGCCGGTGATCTCCCAGGCACGACGCTCGTCGATCATGACGATGTTGCCGGTCCGCAAGGCGTCCGCGCCCTGGTCAAAGAGACCGACGTGCAGCTCCATTTTTCCGACCTCCCAGGCCGCCCGCTCAAACTGGCCGCTCGGGTAGGTGTCGATGATCCCCAGCAGGTTGACGGCCTTGTCGATCACTCGTAATTCTGGCGTCTGCATGGCTACACCCCGCTCAACCTGGGCCAGGCCGTGATGACCGATGTCGCCGTGGTGGTGTCGTCGCCGGACGTGTATTTCAGTTCGTTCTCACCGGGGTCCAGTTGAAACCACACCGACCCAGGCTCTATCCAGCCCATAGCGTTGGTCACAGACCCGTCCGGGTGTGTGATGTAAGCCTGCTTCTCACCCTTCTGGGTACTGATGGTCAGCTTGTCACCCTCGGCCAGGGGCTGGATGACGGCCAGGTATTCGCCAGTCTTTTCGTTGGTCACCGTCGGCTCGGTCGCCGGGCCGGTGATGGTTATCTCAATCGGTGTCGGTCTGTCGCCGGTGTTGTCAATTAACGCCCTGTAACCCCTGGACCCGAACATGATGCCGGGCATGGGCTCATCCTCGTGCGGGATGACGAGCGGGAACTTGAAGCCGCCCGCGATGAAGGCTTGGCGGGCACGGATGGGCCGGTCAGCGCGCCAGTCGCCGTCTGGGCAATAGAAAACCACCTGCACCGTCATGTTGTTGCCGATTCGTTTTCCTATCTGGACCGGGCCCTGCCGGACCACCGCCGGGATCCACCATTTACCGTGGTCGTTTTCGTACCACAACTGGCCCTGTCTGCCCCGTGCGCTGTAAGACGACGACAGCCGGTTGATCAGCTCCTGCTTGGCCTGGTAGAGGTGCTCCCGTGACCGGCCCTTGATGTGCAGGGTCAGCCGTGGTGTCCGCTCGGTCAGGGCCAAGCCCTCAAACATGGCCCCGTCCATGCCAGCCGGATAGCGGGCCCGGATGGTGGTGGCCGACGCGTCAATGCCCGTGATGCTTTCAAATACATACGGGTATGAGGTCCGCGATATTTCGATCTCTTGATACCGCGGATTGATAAATTTAACCGCTTGCATAGATCCCTCCTCTTAGCTGTGCGTAAACCTTTCCAGCATGATCTCCGCTTCTCTTGCCATATGCGCCGGGCTGGCCTCGGCCCCGTACATGTTGACCGTGACTGACGGCGACAGGACCGGACCTGGCTGTGCTGCACCCTGGGAGATCACGGTCACAGGCCCATAACCACCGCCAGGCGACGCCACCAGACGATCCAGGCTGGACAGCTCTGTGCTGTCGATGATTGCCTGGGCCAGTTCGGCCGCTGACCGCTTGGGCTTGTCTGTGCCGCGCTCGATCCCGATGCCGGTCGATTCGGCGTAGTTTCGGCCTATGTCGATGCCGACCTTGGACGGGGACGATATACCCAGCCCTGACTCGGTCGCTTGCTTGATCACGTTGGCCGATGTCCGGGCCGCGTCGATGACAGTCTTGGTGTTGTCTCGGATTCCCTTGGACAGGCCCACCATGAAGTCCTTGCCCGCGCCCTCACCGATGTCTGCCAGCCTGCCAAGCTCCAACCCAGCCGCGATGACAGCCGCCTCGGTCCGGTCATGGACGATCCCGGCCAGTTTGGCCAGATCCTCATCGGACCCGTCCACAAACTGCTGAATCAAAGGCGCTGCCGCCGGTCCCAGCTTGGCCAGCTCCTCGGCCACGTCTGGGCCGACCTTGGACGCTATGATCTGGAGATTTTCGTGGTAGGACTGGAAGGCCGTGAGTTCTTCTTCCCACATGGCCATGAACTCGGCTGTGGTGCCCTTCTCGTAATCGAACCGCTCTTTGGTGAACCCGTTCATCGAGTTCTTGTGCTTCTCGGAGGCTTTTTCCAGGTCCTCAAGTGCAATCTCTTGACGCTCCGCGCTATCCTCGACAGCGCTGGCTATCCGGTCTTGGCCGTCCTCGATGTCGTCGGCTGTGTCCTGGGTGGTTTCGCCCAAGTCGCCGGTCTTTTCGGACATGATGTCAAAGGCATCCGCAGCGCGTTCACCCTCGGTGATCAGGTCCTCCATGGTGTCTTTTAAGTCAGTCTGTTCAGTGTCCAGGCGACCGATCTCGGTGGTCAGGTTTGTGACCGCACCGCCGACGCTCCCCCAGCCCTCGGTCGACATCTCGGTGAACCGCCCGACCTCATCCTTTTGTTCCTCGACGGTCTGGGTCAGGCTCTTCATGGCCTCCTCTTGGGCCACAGTCAGCTCGATGTTGAACCCGGCAGCCTTTTGCTGGGCCTCGGACATCGACAGCATGTTGATTTCGTACTCGGATAGACCGGTCAGGAGTGCCTGGTTCCGGGCCTCCTCGATCTTGTGGAGGGAGTCCTCCAGCTGCATCTGCTGGCGGTACTTCTCAGCAATATCAACCAGGATGCCTTCCTCGGCCTCCAGGTAACTTTGGATAATGGTCGACCGGGCCGCTTCGCGCAGACGCTCCCTGGTGGCATCTATGACACCGTCGATCGCGCCCTTAGTCAGGTTCAGCTGGTCGGTTTCTTTTTCGTATTCAAGGTTCAGTTCGGGCATGAGCTCGTTCATGCGCTCGACGACATTGGCCAGGCGCTGTTTCTGGACCTCGCTCTTGTCCTCAACGTCCATGAGCTCAAACAGCTCATCCCGGTAGCGCTCGATCTGGTTAGCCTGGGCCGTGAAGCTGTCCGACGCTTCCTTGGCTGACTTGTCGGCCTTCTCCATGGCTTCCCTGGCCGCCTTCAAAGCCGGGTCGATCGCCGTCAGCTCTTTGACGATCAGGTAGATGGCACCGGCCGCCGCAACAGCAGCTCCCGCAAGACCCAGGGTTCCACCAGCGCCAAACTTTTCAATGACGCCGGACAGGATGCCCTCGGAGCCGGCCATCTTGGTCAGGAGATTGCCCCATCCAGTTGTCAGGTCACCGACCCAGCTTGTGAGCTTGCCGCCAATAATCAGGAGCGGTCCGATCGCACCGATTAAAGCGCCGATCTTGACAATAAACTCCTGGGTTTCTGGCGGTAACTCTTTGAACTTAGTCACGGCCCCTTGAAGGACCCCGACCAGACCCTCAATCATAGGAGCGGCCGCTGTCTGGATCGCAGTCGACAGCTCTGCCCCCGCGATCTTGGCGTTATTCATCGCCGTCTTGAACCCATCAATCGGATCCAGGGTTGCCTCAAAGGTGCTCTCGACCGTTCCGGCCGCACCTCCAGCCGCATCGGCCAGGGCCTCAAAGTCCAAGGCACCCTGCTGGGCCGCCTCTAACATAAAAACAGCGCCGCGTGTGCCGAACAACTCACTGGCCTGGGCCAGCTTATCTGTGTGGCTGGCGCTTGATTCGACCACCTCGCCAAACTCGCGCAGGCCCTCTGCCAGGGACACACCATCTTTGGCCAGCGTCGCCTCTGCTCTGCCCAGGTAGCCGATCGCCTTATTGGCATCCAGGCCGGACTGCTCCAGCTGTGACAGGAGCAGGACGGACTCCTCGACATCCAGGTCGAGTTCTTTCAGGGCGGGCGCACCACGCTTGACGGCATCCCAGATCTTATCAACCGATACGCCCGTGTCTTGACCGGCCTTGGCCACGATGTCCAACACCCGGCCATAGTCCTCGGTTTCAAGCCCGAACAGCTCGATTGCCTTCTTGGCACCTTGGACCGCCCCGACCACATCCTGACCAGTGATCTCGGCAAACTGGACCGTCAGCCTGGTCTGGTCCTCCAGCTCATCGCCAAAGGTCCCAAACTGGGTATTCAGTTCGCCCACGGCATCCGACGCCGCGGCCAGGTCGATCGGCATGGTGGTGACCACGTTCTCCCAGACCTGGTGCAGGTTCTCCAGCTCGGCCCCGGTCGCACCAGTCGCCTTGACAATATCGTCCAGGCTCTGGTCGACCTCGATGAAGGCCGCAGTCGATGCCGCCGCGATCGCCGCCAGTGGGGCAGTCACGCCCTTGGTCATGGCCATCCCGGCCTGGCCCATCTTCTCGCCGGTCGACTGCCACTTCTCGCCGGTCTCGATCGCAGACTGTCCAGCCTGGTAGAGGGCGGTCTCCTGCTTCTTCAATTCCTCGGTCGACTTGCGGAGTTCTTCCTCCAGCTTCATCAACCCGGTCTCGGCCCGTGTCAGCTGCGTCCGGTACTTTTGGGCCTCCTCGGAGTTTTCCCCATAGACCTTTGACGCCTGCTCCATAGCGTTTCGGGTCTCGTCCACCCGACGCTTTTGCAGGTCAACCTGTTTGTTGAGGACCTCGACCTTGTCCTTGTTGTATTGAACGCGGTCGCCGTTGATCTTATATGCCGCGTCGATCTTGGACATCTCTGCTCGCAAGCCTGACTGCTCACGGTTGATGTCCTTGATCGCGTCTCTGTATTTGGTCTCGCCGTCTAGGGCGAATATAGTCTTGATCGTTGATTCTTTATCCGCCATGTCCGGTTATTGTCCTTTCAAGTAACGCCGCCACCGCTCCATAAGCAAAGGCGGCACGCGCTCGGCTGCTTTTTGGTCAGCCGTGTCCACCCAGTAGGTGCCTGGCTTGCGGTTGGTTCCGTAGTGTCGCCAAAACGCCTTGGCCGCCAACCGGATCCCGCGGCTATCCTTGCCCTGGGGGTAGATGTGCGCTGTTTTCAATCCACCCGGCATGCTGGGCCGTTTCGTGTAATCAATGGCCGCAATCATCTCGCCGGTCTGCTTGTGGCCGTGTTGTTCGGCGGATGCTTTCCAGGCTTCCTTGACCTCCTCGGCGCCCAGCTCCAGCATTTCGTCAAACACATGCTCAGCCTGGTCCCACAGGCGGGCCATGTCGTCGATCAGTTCGTCCAGGCCCTCGACCCGACACTTCGCCATGTCATCACCCCTTCGTCACGCCTGATGTCTCCAGCCAGCTCATATCCGCTTCGACCACGCCCCGGATCTCTTGCAAGATCAGTTCCGTGTTTCGCATGGTCAGCCGCCCGACATCCGCCAGGCTGAACCCGGCCGTCATCAGCTCCAGTTGGAGCGGCAGGAAGAAGAACGGACCCTGGGGCTTCTTTTCTTTTTGTGTGTCGGGATATAGCAGGTCCAGGTCATCCCAGACCGGCTCGGGTTTGCTCTCCAGCCAGTAGTTGGCCACCCCGTCCAGGACTGCCAGCGAATACTCGCCCCGCCTGGTGTCGTCATAAAGATCCATGAACTCCGCCAGCGTGATCGGCGTATGGGCGGTCATGGCCCCATAGACTAACGCCTTGCATCCTTCCGGTGTGATCCGGGCCTCGATCATCTGCTCAAAGGTGACCCGCTTGCCCGTAAAATGCCGGTAACAGGTCATGGCCTCTGCCATGGCGTCATGGCACCAGGCCAGCTCACGCATGTGCTCGAGGTTAATCAGGTTCACATACGGCTTCAATCGGTCCATGTAAGCCCTCCAAACGATGAGGGCCGGTGTGATCCGGCCCTCGGTCTAATTGTTTAGGTTGCATCAGTTACCGTCCCGACTTCTTGCGGGGCCGTGAACCAGTTGGTGATCTTGGCTTTTGCAGCGGTCTCATCTGCCACCTCATCACCGCGCAAGCGGTACATGATCGCACCGTCAGCGGCACGCGGCACAAAGGTCCCACGCAGCCCGCTGTGGGTCTGGAGCGTGATGCTGCCCTTTTCGACGGACTTGAAGGTTTCCTCGAACTCTTGGAAGCGACCCTTGTAGAGGACGACATGCACATACATGTCATCTTCTCCGGACTGCTTAGACAGGAGCGCGCGGAAGGCCAGCGCACCGACCTCCGGTGTGTCGGTCTGCTTGAACAGCGACCCGCCGTCGTCGTCGTATATGTGGCCCATCAGCTGGGCCCGGATCTCGTCCGTCAGCTGGGACGCGTTAATCGTGACTTCATAGCTGGAGGCCAGCCTGATGTCATCCTCGACACTGTCATCTGATTCCAGTAGCGCCTCCGCAAACTGGGGCGACAGCGTGGCCTCAATCACCCTTGACAGGGGCTGGGCCGTGCCATAGGTCACTTTCCCGACATCAGGGGAAGATGTGTCCGTCTCAGGGTCCGCTGTGAGCGGGAACCAGGTCAGGTTCCGCAACCCGATAGGTTTTCCTACATAAGTCATTTAATTTTCCTTTCTCAATCTGCCGGGCCCGGTGGATCTTCCGGGTCGTCTTGTTCTTCCTCCGGCTCCTCCGGCTCGGCGTCGGGCATGGGATCCGTCACATAGCACTCGATGATGTAACGGAAATAGCCCGTTTCGTCGTCAAAGACCGTGAGCATCTCATCGGTCGGGATATAGCGCTCCTCCAGCGCTTGCAGGATCTGGGCATGGACCGTATCGGACGGATCCTTGGTCCACCGGTCGATCGTGACCTTGACAGTCACCCGCTCCGGCTCGTCGTCCGTCATCAGCGTTGTCCGATGATGCGGGCTCCAGACCGTGTAGCTTCCCGCCGACCCATCCCAGATCCATTTGGTCAGGGACGGGTCGATCGTGAGGAGTAACGTTTTTAGTTCGTCAAGCGTCATGAACCCACCTCCTCCACGTCGTACTTATCAGCACGTCGCTCCAAAGACAGGTCCATGACAGGCGGTCTCACCTCCGACGGATACTGGATCTGCCGGATGTTGTACTGCTCGCCGTCTCGCAGGATCACGACATGGTGCGTCGTCACGTCCCGGCGCCGGTGCGTCCGTAGCAGGAGGCTGATGTCAGCCGACGCCTGCTGGGCCGTCCAGTATCGGGACATCCCGACCGTGCGCTCCAGGTATGCCAGCCGACAAAAAAACCGAAGCCCCTGCTTCGGCATCTCGCCTGGCTGTGCGATGTTGGTCACCTTAAAGACCCGCATCAGCCCGTCACGCAAGGCAGGCGCTTTATCCACCCGCCGGCTCATGGTCCTGCTCCTGTCTGGCCTCGTATGCAGCCACGTCCTGCTGAAGCTGGAACGTGTTCAGTTCCGGCAGATATTCCTCAATAAAGGCATCCAACCGGTTTGAGTCCGCATACAAGCAATAGGCTTTCAGCAGCCGACGCTCGTCCGTACCCTCGCCGAACGTCAGAACGTTCCCGGCCGCGAACCTCTCAAGGTAGCGGATCCCGTCCCGGATCATGTCCTTTAGTCGTCCGTCGGTGGTCGGATCCGACCAGTCGTAGTAGAGACTGGCCTTGATCACGCTCAGCATTTGCCCGGCCTTGTCTTTGGGAGGTTTAGTCATGACAGCACCTCGCTATTCCTTCTTTTCTGCCGCCTTCTTCGGTGCGGGCTTTTCTTCTTTCAGTTCCTTGATCAGGGGCACGCCCAGCTTGTTTTTCTTGCCGGACAACTCGCTGATCCGCGCCTTGGTAGGCGACAGACCAGCCCTCGGATAGATGTCGCCGACCCGGTAGAGCCGGCGATCATCCTTCAAATCACGGAACTGCTTAATTACTTTGTAGGCCATTTAATGCCTCCTTTATGCGCCCTCAGTGTCGGTCACAACTGTGGTCGGGATCGGGTTCTCGTCTGTGTTACCAACAACAACATCAAGTGCTCCATCCTCAACGTTTGCGACAGTTACGGCACCTTCAATCACTAGGGCATCGTCTTCACCCTGCTGGATCGCAACCTTATAAACGTGATCCGGACCGAATCCGCCGTCACCCAAGGGCAGGAAGGGAGCCAGATCGCTCACGTCCAGACGGACAAAAGCGTTGTCATCCTTCGGAATCCCATTAGCCAAAAGGTTAATCGTGTAGGTGCGGTTCTTTTCGAGGAACTTGTACTCGTCGGAGTACTCGAGCTCCCCGTCAGGGTTTCCAGCAACCGTAACCAAGTACTGGTTGCGGATGCCGAGGACGGCCTCCCCGGTAGCCAGGGAAGCAACGGGCACGAACTCGAGCTCGTAGGGAACAACGTCGATGTAGCCGTAAGGGCCCAGCACCTTGCGGGCAGAGAGGACCTGTGCTTCGTCCAGGATGCTGTACGCCAGGAACGGAACGCCAATCCTCCGGCGACGCCCGGCGACATCCGTCTTCAGGGTGTCAAGCACCGCACCCAGGTCCTCGATCGAGAACGATTTGAGCTCTGCAGCGGTCTTCTTCTGCAGGGTTCCGTCAGCTTTGTAGGCTTCCAGATCGTAGAGCATACCGATAGGCTGATTCAGCCCGTTGCCGTTGATGATACCATTTTCCAGGCCGGCGGCCAGAGCGTCGGTCAGGATAACCCGGACATAACGATCAAGCCATTCCGGACCCAGTTTCAGCATGTCTTTGCAAAGATAAATATAGGCTGACAGCGCATACTTCCCAGCCTCGATCGCTCCCAATGCGGGCGTGATCTCTTTAGAGATTGTTGCGCACAACGCACCCCAGCTTGCAGTCTGCGGGCCAAGTTTGTTGTAGACCAGGCGGATGTTCTCTTTGACGAACATCATATCGACATAGTTCAGGATCGGATACTCCTGGGCCAGGTTCTCGAAAACAGTATCGATGATCGTGGTAGGGATCGTCACGCCGATGCCGGTGATCTCTCTCGGGTCACCCTCCTGCAGAACGTCGATCACCTTCTGGAAGTATTCCCTCTCTTCGGTGGTCTGGACCCGTCCGCCCCTGGCACGGATAATGTCGTTATCCTGCATTTTGATCATGGCGGAAACCTGATCAGTCGCCTGCTTCTGTGCCAGTTCGAAATATTCGAACAGCTGTTCCTGCGCCTCTTCGGTGTTCTCTCCCTCACGGATGGCAGCCATGGCCGCGTCGAACACACCCCGGCGTTCTTCTTGCTGGAGATCCAGCGATTTGTTTTTAAGCATCTTTTATTGTCCTTTCTCTTGCCCCAAGCAGGGCCGCAAAAATATCCGGCACCCGGTCGGGCACCTTCTGGCATATATCATCGTCCGGGTCAGGCTCGTCATCCGCGACAACGTCCTCCGCCGGCTCCTCGGGCTGATCCGGTCCTTCCGGGTCTGGCAGGTCCGCGACCTGCTCGGGGTCCTCAACCTCCTGCACTGGGTCCGCAACCCGTGCCGCCTGTCTCTCTGCCTGGTAGTCCTTCGATGCCATGATCCGGTCGGCCAGACCGTACTGGATGCACTCATCCGCCGTCAACCAGGTTTCCGCATCCATGATCTGGATCAGCTCGTCCTCGGTCAGCTTGTCGCCGGACCGCTCCAGGTAGATCTGCCGATTGCCGGCCATCATCCGGTCCAGGTCATCGGCAGCCTTGCGGAGCTGGTCAGCGTTGCCGGCCACGATCGCCCACATGGCGTGGAGCATCTGCATGGATCCGTGGAGCATCACGATCTCGTCGCACGCCGTCAATATGAAAGAGGCCGCACTCGCAGCCCATCCATCAACGTATGCGGTCTTCTTCTCCGCACCATGTCGGAGCAGATGCGCTCGGATCCCCATCGCTTCCAGGACCGACCCGCCCCTCGAGTTCACGTACATCCGGATCTCTTTCACGTCGGCGTTCTGTTCCAGTATTGCGCCGATCGCCCTGGCACTGGTGTCGGACTCGATCGTCTCGCCACTCCACCAGTCATGACCATCTGGCTCAATGTCGTCGTAGATGTAGATCTCAAGCGCATCACCGGACTGCTTGACATCCATCACCTGTTGCAGGACGCGGCCGCTTTCGTCACGCGTCATTTGTTGCCGTATTTTCATCGGCCACCTCCATCTTCGTTATTGCCAGCACCCTCTCCAGCGACGTCCTCGGCCGTGCCGAAGTTTTTCGTAATCAGGTGCTTGTCGCCTACCTCGTCATCTGTCAGCTTGTAACCAAGCCGTTCCCGCATTTCGTTTATCGTCAACACCCCGGACCCGATCAGCTTCTCGATCGATCCAGCCGCTTCAAATAAGTCGAAGTGCTTAATCCGGGAGGTGTCCACCTCAATTCGTGCGCCGTTCATCACATCTTTTCTACCGTAGTGGTACCGCGTCATCTCGGTCTGGATCAGCCCGGCCAACGGTTCAATGCAATCCGTCAGGTACATATCCAAGACCTCGCCGATATCAACCGTCTGCCCCTTCAGCAGGACAGGCGGGATCCCGAACGCCGAAGCCGTCAGGTCGTAGATGTCGTCAATCATGGCCCGGTAGTCCCGTGTCGTTTCCCAGCCCTTGTCCTTCATGAGGTCTTGATAATTAAACCCCTGGGGCAGAGCAACGACGGCATTCCGGTTTTCCCACAACGGGCGCATTCGGTTCTCAAGGATGTCGGCCGCAACCTTCCGTTCTTCTTCGGAGCCGGCTTTCATACCCTGCATGCCGAGTACGCCCTTGACACCTCCGGCGTATTGATGGACTTCCATGGCCGCACCCAACATCTTGCTGTAACTGGCGTTCACGCCGTCAACCAGTGTCTTGATGTTGGAGTTGTTCAGCCGGAAGTACATCGCATCGTTCATCGTGTAGCGCTCGCGGAATGTGTATTCATCCGACTCAACGGCAGAGAACTCCCATGGCTTCATTGCGAATATTTGCTTATCGAACTTGTCCGCAATAAGCAGGTTGCCGTTCACCTCGATCACTAGCGCTTCGTTGTCCTCAAGGAGCCGGGCCACCAGCTTCTGCATCCAGGCGTTGGCATTCTGGTTCATGTTCGGAGCAACGTTTAGCCGGTAATAGTCCGCGTCCTTCCGTTCCTCCCCTTTGACAAATGTCTTCACCTCGCATTTCGCCAGCGACCGGGCAATCTTACCCACAGCCGTCTGGAATGCCAGGTCCCTCACCTTGTATTCGGACGCAGCTTCCCCCCAGGCTTGCAATAGCTGGAGGGTCACAGGACCGAGGTCTTGCGTGCCACCCCCAAACAGTTCCCGGAGCTTGTCCCAGATACTTGCCATAATCACTCTCCTTACCCGACCGCCGCCGGCAAATCAAATATCCAGCCGACAGTGGCTGGGGTCAGTTCCTCGTCCAAGACCGCCGCATGCACCAGAGCCATGAACGGATCGTTCTTCCGGCTCCTGGGCTCGATCTTGTCGTACTTGTAATTCCCGGACGCGCCTGCCGCTGCCATCCGGACCCGTTTCGTGTTGTTGGCGGCCCAGCGCATGAGGGCGATGTCGCCCCACCGAAGCACGCCGGTCCTGAACCAACTCTCAATCACCGGCGACACACTCACGATCTGCAATGGCCTGATCGTCTGCATGTTTCCGGTTTTCCGGTCACTGTCAAAACCAATCTCGCCCAGGACCTCACGCATCAATGCGTAGCGGGCAAGGTCGAGGCCTAGCCTCAACACGTTGTATTTCTTCATGGCGTCTTTCAGCCAGTTGGTAATTAAGTAAGGATTGATCTGCACGTCGTCAACGATTGTCAGGTCTCCTTCATCCGCCCAAACTTCAAGCGGAGCCTTAATGCGATCCCAGTCACAGGACTGGCGGCAGATCCATGAGTGCTGGATCCAGATCCGTTCGTCTCCGTCCCGGAACAGTAACCCGACCGATGCCATGTCCGACAAAAGCGCATAGTCAAGGCCAGCCACACAATCCTTGCCGATGAGGTCGACCTCGATCGGGCGTGACGCATGTCTCAGCTCGTCATGTGTGGCCACGGCCAGCTCGCGGTCCATCTTTGGCCAGTTCATTCTTTTCGTGTAAAACATCTCTTCCGTCTTCGAGTTGAACTTGATCTCTGCGAAGTCCGTCTGGATAGCCACCTGCAAGGACCGCAACGACGGCAATGATGGATTGGCCTTGATCCACATTTCGGGATCCAGCGCCTCATCCTCTGTCTCGACCCCGTAAATCAGGGGGCAGACCCGGAGGTCATCGTTCTCGCCAGCCATAACGGCATCCGCTATTTTCAGCTCGTTGTCCAAAACACCGTCCCGGACGTTGCCCTGGGACGTGATCATGAAAATCCTTGAATGTGGCCGCTTCCCGAACGACGCCTGATATTCGTTAATGACGTCGTAGGTCTCATATCCAAACACCTCGTCATAGACCAGACAGGCGGCACGCTTGCCCGCCCTAGTCCGAGCGTTGGAGGTGTTGTACTGGATGTAAGATTTAGTGCGCCTGTTCTCGATCATTGTCTTGGACCAGTAAAAATGCCCTTTCATGATCGACTCATGAACCGACAGCATGTCATGGATTTCCGTAAAACTCGTCTTGGCCTGTTCTTCCGAGTTGGCCACGATATCGACGTTATATCCCGGTACGCCGTGGTCCGGCGTCGTAAAATACCAGGTCAGCGCCGAGATGAACCCGTTCTTGCCGTTCCCGGTCCCCATCACGATCAGGAACTTCCGAAACAGCACCTCATCTCCGACATAGCAATGAACCAACGCCAGGACAAACCGCTCCCAGTCGAAGAACTCGAACGGGAAGTACTTCTCAATCAGCTCCTGCGCCCGGTCGATCTTCGCCTGGTCAATCCGGACCGCCTTGTCAGTCACCCTCCGGAGGATATACCGGACACACTCTTTCAGTTTCTTGCTGGCGGGGATCCGGCCGGACAAGATCTCCGTCGCATACTCGTCAATCTGTGGGCAGCCGGTTGTGGTCACGCCCACTTGAATGTTCATAACCTCTCACCATTACAGCTCGTCGCTGGCAGGAGCCAGGGCCTTGCCCTCAAGGCTGACGATAACCTTCATAAGGGTTGATGCTGTCCGGTTGGCGCAATCAGCCGTTTTGTTGTACTCGGTTATAGCCGGGTGCACATAGATGTTCTTACGTCCCTTGACATATTCTTTTGTGACAACAGTGCTTGAGTTTTTGATTTCATCCTCCAAGTCAGAAAGGATCTTGATCTGCCGCTGATACCTGGCGAATGTCGTCAAAAATAAGTAGTTCTGCTCTACTCCTGCCGACTGAGCTAGTTCAAGCAGCTCCATTGCCTTTTTGTTGAGATCAATTGTTTTATTGTTCATCTCTTGCTCCTTTCTTAATGGCCAGTGCGTCATTTTTCCCAAGGCAGGAGGGGCTTACCAAAATGCCCATAAGCGCTGACTTTGTTGTAATCAACCTCTAGCAGGCCAAGCTCCGTTATAATCCCCTTTGGCGTCAAATCGTATTTCCTCGCAGCCCTTATAACGTCCTTGGGTTTTGCGCGCGCCGTCCCCAAACAGTCCACACGGACACTTACTGGCTCTGCTACACCTATGGCATAACTCAGCTGAACTTCGCACTTGCTTGAATAACCGGCTGTCACCACATCTCTTGCTATTTGTCGCGCCATGTAAGCGGCAGATCTATCCACCTTTGATGGGTCTTTCCCCGAGAAGGCTCCCCCACCGTGACGACACATACCGCCGTATGTGTCTGCTACTATCTTTCTCCCTGTCACACCTGCGTCTGCATCAGGGCCTCCAAGAACAAACCGTCCTGTAGGATTTACAAGAACTTTAAAGTCATCATTGAATCCACGCGAAACAGCTGTTTCGCGCATAATCGGGGCGATAATCCCGTAAAGATCGCGTGACGAAACTTCGTCGGAGTGTTGAGAGGACACCAGGAATGTCTCAATTCGCTCCTTCTTGTAATCATATGTGACTTGAGATTTGGCGTCGGCCTTTAAGTATGGGTGCGAAAGCGACCTCAGAGCGATTAGCACATCTGTTGCAAGAACAAATGGGATCGGAAGCATCTCCGGCGTTTCGTCTGTCGCATAGCCAAACATCATCCCCTGGTCACCAGCACCACCAATAGCCACTCCTTGCGCAATGTCTGGGCTCTGCGTTGACACCAGACTCGTCACGACGAACTCCTCCCAACCCTCTGTCCCCGATCGACTTATGGCTTGCTGTATTAGCGCGTTTATATTAATTTTCGCAGTAGTCGTGACCTCTCCCGCGACCACAACCGATCTGCCCTTAATTAATGCTTCAATTGCCACCCTCGAAGCCTTGTCTTGTCGCAGACATTCGGTTACGATTGCATCTGATATCTGGTCACAGATCTTGTCTGGGTGCCCAGCGCTAACTTGCTCACTCGTGAAGATCATGCGTCACCTCCGTCTCGATCAAGAAGCACTGCCTGTTGTCCTGTCAACGTCTCCCATCGGGCCACAACAACATCGACATAGCGAGGGTCAAGTTCCATCATGTAACACGTTCTGCCATTTTGCTCACAAGCAATTAAAGTGGTGCCTGAGCCGCCAAATGAATCCAATACAATGTCTCCTTTTTTTGTGTTGTTTTGGACCTGGTAGTCAAACATGCGGACAGGTTTCATGGTGGGATGGTCTTTGCTTCGTGTTGGCCGGTCAAATTCAAGCATTGTTGTTTGTCGCCGATCGCTCGCCCATAAATGCCCCCCCCCTGGCTTCCATCCGTACAAACATGGTTCATGCTTCCAGTGGTAATCTTGGCGACCCAACACCATCGCGTTCTTATTCCAAATCAAACACTGCCGCACAGGCCAGCCGACATCGTTGCAGGCTCCCCGCACGATATATGAAGTCGTGTCTGCATGCCAAATGTAAAAGCACGCACCCGGCTTCATGACCGAGTCCGCAGCGGCAAACGCTTCAACCAGAAAATCCCTATATTCACCATCACTCATTGAGTCGTTCGCAATTGTTAGGGAGTCTTCTGTTTTTCCGACGTAATCGACATTATATGGTGGGTCGGTTATAAACAGATCAACGCGCGCCGTCCCCATTAGGCGGTTAACACTGTCGGTTTCCGTGCTGTCCCCACACAACAAAAAGTGCCTGCCGAGCCGGTACATATCGCCATACTTAGTGCGCGGCTCCGATGGAAGGACTTCAGTGTAGTCGTCCTCCTCCACCTCTAACTTCACAGCGCTACCTACATCAAAACCGAAGTCCACCAACTCAAGCTCAAACCCCACCGCCAATAGATCACCCAATTCTATCTGCAGCATTGAGCTATCCCAGTCCGCCAGCTCGCCCGTCTTGTTATCGGCTAGCCGGAAAGCTCGTATTTGGTCCGGCGTTAAATCATCCGCGACAATACATGGCACTGTTTCAAGCCCCAGCTGTTTTGCCGCCTTAATCCGGGTATGACCGGCAACGATGACATTATCCCGATCAATCACCACCGGGACCTTGAACCCAAACTCCTCAATCGACCTCGCCACAGCTGGGACTGCATGGTCATTGACCCTCGGATTGTTTGCGTAAGGGATCAACTCGTCAACTTTTTTGTTAATGATTTCCATGTCTCTGGTTCCTCCTTTTTCCAAAAAACACTAGCGCGAGCGTGCTTGTTTTGTCGTGTACCCCTCCCGACAAACGCCCCCTAAACTTTTTCGCGGATCTGCGAACCCGGGGCCTCCATCACCACCACTCCTCCGTCAAAGGCTCGGCCTGGCCCGGACGGTTCCCGCGCTCGGCCTCGATCTGCTCATGACAGTCAAAGCACAATGGAATCAACTGCTGTGAGCCGTCGGGGAGTTGGGGTGTCAGCCCATACTCTGGATAATCCTGGAGGGGGAGCTCATGATGCACCAGGGTAGCTGGGGTGTATTTGCCTTGCGCTTTACACGCCTGGCATTCGTAATGGTATTCTTCCAGGACTTTTTGCCTGATAAACCTCCAAGCGCGGGAGCGATAGAAATCTCCGGGCCGGGGGTTAGACCGGGGGCTTGGACGGGGGCTCATGGGCAGGGTCCTTTCTCTGGCTGTATGTGCTGGGTTGTAACGGCCGGGCACGCAGGGCCTATACGCAGGGGTTCGGACAAACAAAAAGGCAGCCGTTGGGCCGCCTCTTTGATATTGCTGTGGCATTAGCCACCTTTTCACCCTATATGATAACAGGGGTTGACAGGCTCATTTATGCGCATAGGTGTCCATTTCTGACCGAGTTGCGTATTCTTCCAGGGCAAGGTCGAGGATCCGCCTGATGTGTGAGTTTGAGTAGTCCAGCTTGTCACCCACCAGGTCATAGGTCAGCCCCTCGATGTAGCGATACTTCAGGGCTAATGCGTACGTGCCCGTCGTGTACCGATCTATCGACTCCTCAATCTCCCGGCACAGCACAGCTGCATCCATGGCCTTGACCTCGTACTCGATCTGCTGGTCCGCCAGTGCGACCAGTAACCGCTCGCCTGCTTTCGGATCGTGCGTGCCCTGGCTGGCTTTCGGTATCGCCATCACCCGCCATGCCTTGACCAGCTCGGATGCGTCCTGGGTCACGATCCAGCCCCTGCCGTCCTTGGCCCTGCCCGTGTACTCACCGGTCCAACCTGCGTGCTGGTCCGGAGCGGATGACCCACGCATGATCCGGGCTTCGAGTGATTCTATCCGGCTGGCGTAGTAGTCCAGGTCACGCATGGCGGCTTGGTACTGTTCCAGGTAGGTCCGGGCGGAGGTGAGGTCAGTCATGGTTGGGCCTCCCCTGTTAGCGCCCTTTCTGTCGTGATGCTGTTAAAGGCATCAATGACTTCTTTCGGGTCGTGACGAGCATAACTTCGCGCTGTTGCGAATGCGCCTCCTGTTGTTGTGTAAACCTCGAAGATGTACCAAGTGCCGAAATAATCGAATTGGCATATCCGATACAGGCTATCTCCTATCACCTTCTCCCTGTTGGTAGGGCTAAAGTTTTCAACGGTTATCATCCCCCAGCCTCCTTCCGCAGTTGGGGCAGAAGTTGATTTCAACAGATGCGTTTTCATCGCCACTAGCTGTAATGGTTTTTCCCCTCATCAACAACCGTGTCCATCTTGCCTTAGAAATACAGTGTTCTTCACCATCACACCATTCACAACTGGTTGTTTCCCCATGTTCAAACTGATATATCATGGTAAACCTCCTTACATCTTTTGCATGAATGATACGCAAATCCATTAAAATACCATGTTTCAAATGGTTTATGGCCTATTGTTTTACACACAAACCGCTTAACCTTATCCATAAGTGAAT
>Ga0265293_10005676_pt1 | contig 20636 bp, 19 predicted proteins | sample Munlanlewell138R_FD_192505 | JGI IMG/M metagenome (GOLD analysis project Ga0265293, IMG submission 192505) | Leachate microbial communities from a municipal landfill in Southern Ontario, Canada - Leachate well 138R | ecosystem: Engineered > Solid waste > Landfill > Unclassified | place: Canada... | reverse complement strand
ACGCTATAAAAACAGGTATAAAAATCTCAAATGAGAAAGAGAGTTTTGGAACTTTAAGTAAAATAAGGGCAGGAATTGAGATATAAATGATAAACTGATTCAAAATTAGTGGAGTATTTATTGCAAAAATATCTCGTTTACTAATGATGTAGCCTATAAATATAGCACTAATAATAAGTGCAAAATTTTCCATATATTAGCCTCTTAGCTCTTTGATGGCAGCATATGCTTCATTTAGCTCTTGAGTTTTAACCTCTGCAAACTTCAACATACCTTGTGGCAATCCTTTACTAGCAATAGAATCATAGTGATACTCTTTAATGAGCCTTCTATAGTTCTTTTTTATGGTATCAAGAGAGTCATTTTTAGAAGATTCTAGTGTTTCATAGTATCTATCAAGATTGCTAAATGATGACTGTGTATTTCTGTAGTTAGTATGATTATAATCTTGCTTTTTATAATCACTGTAGTATTTGTAGCTTTTGCCTTGCATTGTAAGCAGACCAAGTAGTAAGAAAAAGTTAAAAGGAAAAAACAGTATTCTCGGTGCAAATATCAGAAGCAACACCCCAATAATAATACTCCCAAAACATATACCCAACCATGTTATTTCTAAAAATATACCTAAAGCAATAAGAGCAAATCCGAGAATTTTTCTCATAGTACAAAAGCCTCTATAGAGCTAATAAGTTCACCAAAGTAGTTTTCATTCTTATACACTAAAACAATCCTCGTCAAATAAATTTTTAAAAGTATAACAAATGAAGTTATCCAGAGTGTTTAATGGGCTTTTTTTTCTCTAAGTTTGTCCTTTTTGCTCTTGCCTTTCCCTTTTACTGGAGCTGGACCTTTAGCTTTTTTAGGCGCTTCTCCAACTAAGGCAAAGCCTTCTACGCTTTCTCGATTTAGCTCTATATCACTTCGTTTTTCTATGAGTTTAAAGTGCTCCATATCTTCATAGTCTATAAAGCTTATTGCCACTCCAGACTTACCAGCGCGTGCTGTTCGCCCTACTCTATGAATATAATCAGCAGGAGATCTAGGTAAATCGTAGTTTATGATACAATCAATATTGTCAATGTCTAATCCACGAGATGCTATATCAGTTGCAAAAAGTATGTTTACTTTTTTTTCTTTAAACGCTAAAAGTGTCTCATTCCTAGACTCTTGCTCTAAGTCGCCGTTAAAAGATGCTGCTTGAAATCCATACTTTCTAAACTTCTCAGCTATGTTATCAGTTGCTCGTTTATTTGCCATAAAAACTAACACCAACTCCCATTTATTCTCTTTTAACAACTCTCTTAGCAGTGGACCACGATTTTCACGACTAACTTCGATAACTCTTTGGTTTATCGCTTCTACTGTCGCTGTCTCTTTCACACTAACTTCTATAGGATTTTGTGTGATTTTTGAAGCAATACCCTGCATCTTTTGTGGATAAGTTGCTGAGAAGAGAAGGTTTTGGCGTTTTTTAGGGATGGCCTCTAAAACGAGTTCTAACTCCTCTGCAAAACCCAAATTAAGCATCTTATCTGCTTCATCTAAGATGAAAAATTCAATATGTGAGAGGTTCATCTGCTTTTTACTCAAAACATCTAAAAACCTCCCAGAAGTTGCAACTAAGATATCACACCCTTGTTGGATTTCATATAGCTGATCGCCAATACTCTCTCCACCAATAACACTTACAACTTTAGGTTTTTGCTCTAAATTTGCCCCAAAAGTTTTAAAAGCTTCTGCAACTTGCTGAGTCAACTCTCTTGTCGGAGTTAAAACAAGCACTTTGATTTTCGACTTACCTTCGCCTCTATTTTTAGACCAAAGCTCTAAAGTTGGCAAAACAAAACTAGCACTCTTTCCACTCCCAGTCTGAGCCAGAGCCATTATGTCATGACCCTGTAGAACAAGTGGAATAACTTTTTCTTGAATAGGAGTTAGTTTTACATAGTTACTCTTTTGCAGAGCAAGTTGTATAGGTTTTGATAACCCAAGTGTAGAAAATGACATATGAAGCTTCCTTATTAGTAAAGGGTATTTTAGTAGATGTTGGCTTTATTTATTGCATATATGGCATTTTATAACAGTAAAGATATTTTAATAATTTTGTAGTTAAAATGTAGCGAAAAGATTTTTTGACAAGTCTCTAAAGTGAGTTACAAAATCTTTAGAAATTCTTTGTATATGAGGTTTTGAGGTGGTGGGTCCTCCGTGACTCGAACACGGGACCACTCCGTTATGAGCATAAGCTCCTATATTATTTCTTTTTTTAACTATTACTTTATAAATACCTCTACAATGAGCTTTTCAAGTCTTTATCTCTTATATTATATTTATTAATTTATTACTATTTATACTAAGTTTTACTAAAAAAGTGGGGTAAAAAGTGGGGTATTTTGATATACTTCTTTTATGGGAACAAGAAAAGATTTTAAAAAAACAAAATATACTGGTATCTATGTCAAAGAAGATTCAAAAACAAAAGTCAAAACATATCTCGCCAGGGCTAAAGTTAACGGCGTTGAAATAGAGCAGATTGTAGGACGTTCTAATGATAAGTATAGAACAAATCCATCTCTTGCTTTTAACCGTCGTGTAGAGCTTATAAACACACATAAAAGCGGTAAATCTACAAAGAAGTCTGATAACCCTACTCTCAACATCTTTTTTAAAGAATTTCAAGAATTAAGAAAAAATACCATTTCCGAAAACAGATATAAATCAACAGATTGGTTTTATGAAAAATATGTACCCGTTCAACTTCAAAATAAAAAACTATTAGATATTTCTAGTGCTGATTTGCAGAAAATTATAAATCAAATGATAGATGATGGCAAAAAACCAAGCTATATAGTTACAGTCAAAGAAATATTTTCGCCAATGTATAAAAAAGCTATGGAGTATGGAATTGTAGAGAAAAATATAACCGATTATCTAAAATTTCCAAAATATGATAATACTCGGTATTTTTCACTGTCTGATGATAAGGTGAAAGCTCTTGTTATTGAAATTATGAATATACCAGATAACCATTACAGAGTAATGTTTATGTTTTTGCTCCGTGGTCGAAGAAGTAATGAAGTGAGAAGTTTGTGCTTTGAAGATATTGATTTTGATAATAAGTCATACACAATTAGAGATATAAATAACAAAAACCGTAAAAATTTAACTTACATGATAGATGATGAACTTATGAGAGAGCTTGAATATATAAGAGAAGATAAAGGATTAATTTTTAAGTCGCCAAGAACTGGTGAAAAATTAACTGCTGTGCCTAAAAGACTATGGAATAGAATTCAAGATAGTTTAGGTATAAAAATGAGGATTCATGATTTTAGACATTTACTAGGTTTTACTCTTGTTAACAATAATGTGTCATTAGAGAGTATTTCTAGAGCGTTGGGACACTCTAAAGTTAGTACCACTCAAAGATATAGTAATCAAAAGGAACTTATGGCTAAGCAAGCAGTTGATGTGTTTTTAGGGATAGTTAGTAAAGACTAGGGAGACAAGGGGGAACACCCCTTGACTATGTTAATTTAACATAGGTGCAAAAATGCACATAAGCAGTATTATCACAAACAGCTTATTCATTAAATCTCCCTTTATATAGTCTTTGGAGGGCAAAAAAAAAGGTCAAGGGGTAATTAATCCCTTGACCTTTTGCCACTCCATTGACTATATAAAGCTTGTTTGTGATTTGGTAATTATATCAGAATTTTTTTATAATTGCCAACTTTTTCACCCTCAAGAAGCCCCAAAGATATAGTCGAGATTAAAAAAAGAGAGTAGGAGCCATTCCCCGCTTTGCGTTTAGAAATCTTTTAATCGTACCTCATAAAAGGATTACACTACAATCAGGGCTAACGCTACGCTTCAAGAGCATAAGAGCGTAAGGGTAGATTACAATGTAATCTCTCTATTAAGAGCATCTTCTTAACTTCTTAATTTTTGCTACGCACCAGAATTTCAACTAAATCAATAATCATTCAAATCAATTCATTAGTTTCAAGTTTTTGTCATTTCACTCTATTAAATTATTGTCTGATACTAAAATAAAACTTGTTCCAAATTTATATTTTATTCTAAGTCAAAATTCATATCCCACATTCCTACAAACCCGAATGAAACTAACGAAAGAGATATTTGAAAGATTAAGAGATTTAGTTTTTGAAATTCTTAAAATTAAAAAGTTAAGAAGAAAAAAACACCCCTCAAAAATCTTCAAAAAAGATATATGAAAAGGACAAGAGATGACACAGGCACAAATAGAACAAGAGTTTAAGTCTATAGAGGGAATTAATGAAGCTAAAAAGATATACAAAGAGTTAGCTAGAAAACTGCATCCAGATGTAGGCGGTTCAAATGAGCTTTTTAAGATGTTAAATTCAGTATATAACTATATCTTAGAGCATGGTATTAATTTTGCAGATGATAGTGAGTTTGACTTAGAGCTAGAAAAAATTATATCTCAGATACTTCACTTTGAAAATATAATTATAGAAGTTGTCGGCTCTTGGATTTGGTTAAGTGGGAACACTAAAGAGATAAAAGACACACTAAAAGAAATTGGCTTTAAATGGGCCAATAAGAAAAAGATGTGGTATTACGGCGAGATGAAAGGCAGAAACCCAAAACAAAAGAGCATGGAAGATATTAAAGCTAAGTATGGCTCACAAACTGTTCAAAGCAGAACTAGAGAGAAGATAACAGCTTGATACCCTATATACCTTAGATATATAATATATCTAGGGTATATTCAAATTATCTTGACACATACCTTTAAAAGCGGTATAATATAGGTATAAATAAAAGGGATTTGTATGATTGAAAGAACATTAAAAAAAACTAGCTTAACACTTGACAAAGATGATTATGAGCTATTTAAAAAAATAGCAAAAATCAATAATTCAGACGCTTCAAAAGAGATAAGAAAGTTTATAGAGACATATATTAAAAATAACCAACAAACAGTAATGAAACTGAAAATAAAAAAATAAGGACGGACAAGATTAACCCAATTAAAAAAATAAAAGCAATGTTAGTTTTAATATGGATGCCGATTATGGCGAATATTACATGGTTTTTTGTAGTTGATGTTCCATTTGATATGCAGTGGAGTTTTATGATTCTCGGACTAGGTCTCATTTATTTCGGAATGCAAAAATTCAGCAGAAACAAATGGACTATAATTAATATTATATTCATAAGGTTATATTATTTTTTGATAGGAGGAGTAACTATTTATATGGGCTATCTTGATTATTTGATAAAGATAAAGCCCTAAGAGGCTTTATCATCGTTCTCATCATTCTTTTTTTTTCCATATTTTTCAGCAGCATCTTTAAGTTTTTTGATATTTGATTTTTTATCTAAATACTCTTTATTTTCCGATCTATTAAAATCATCAAAAAGAGTGTCATATATAAAAGGTTCATGTTTTATCTTAAAGTCTTGAAAATCGCTAATACCAATATAAAGACTTCCTGATTCTGGAATATAAGAAAGATGTTTATATTCTTTGCTTAACTTATCAATCTCATCCCAGTTGATGATGCTATGCTCTTTTTCTTGTTCTTGGTACTGACCATTTATCTCTTTTCTCACAAGATATTTCCATTTTCCGATTTGCGATTCCACAAATTGACGAGTTCTCTCATTTTTAATTGAAAACACCATATATCCAAATGCTGATGAAGTAAGTAAATCATATACTTTTTTATCTTCTGGCAAAAATTGCATAGCCGAAATGACCGCAGAACCTTTGGATCTAGTCTTCGTGTGCAAAATTAGCCTTGCATCATAATTCATCTGAAGGGATAAATATTCGTCTAAAATATATGCTGTAATATCATCAGTATTATCAGGTTTACCTGCATGAACCATCGCCACACAAGCAGTAAATGCTGTAAACAGTGGCTTAAGTGTCACCGTATATTCATCATGATTTACCATAAATAGCTTACTTTGATGTTTCTTTTTAAAAAATTCTCTAATAGTAAAACTTTTTTTGCCATTACGAAGTTGAAATCTAGTGAGCTTCAACGGTTCTATAATCTGTTGCATCGTCGATGACACGTCTTTCTGTGCCTTGTTATCTTTTTTTTCTATCTCATCAAATAGCTTTTCAAGCTCTACAATAAAAAAATCCCATTTTTCATTAACATCCTCAATATCAAGAGTTAGCCTTGCTATCTCCTTATATTTCTTTTTTGCATCATTTGTGAAAAAATTTGCATTTTCCCCAGTTGCCGAATTTAGCGAATTTAAAATATAAAATTCTATAATTTGTAAGCCTTCAGATAATATATCCCATACATGAGCTCTAGAATCATAATATGATAGTATGATATCCTTTCGTTTGTTATAGAATTTGCTCACAAAATCGCCCGCCTTTTGCTCGTTGATTATCGCACGGTTATACCAAGGTTGAGCTAGCCAACTATATAAAGTGGTTGTCTTACCACCCTTCATGGGTGCTAGCATCACCAAGCTCTCAACAAGAGCAGTTCTCGGAACATAAATCTCTGCTTTTTTTAAAAACATTTTTTTGAAAATTGAAATATGTTTCCAGTAAAAATTATGCGGATATTCAAAATTATCCAACTTCAAACTATTAGTCTCACTCTCTCTAAATTGATTTTTCAAAATATGATTCTCACTCCACTTGTTCCCAGATAACTGATGCCCAGGATTTGGAAAACTCGAATCACAAAGAGGATGATAATTCATCCCCTCTCTTTCGTGATTTTTTCCACCTTTATACCACCAAAGTGGCGGTACCAGTGCAACCATTCCCCACATCGTTATCTCCATAAATGACATTTCCATGTTAATCTCCTATCCCTTGTCCTTGTTCCAGCGTTTTAGAATGAGCTAATTGTTTCTCAAATTTTCCTGAAATTTTCACCACATCTTGCATTAAATGAGAAAAATCTAAATCTCCATTAACCGCATCTTGATACACTTCTACCGCTAGCTCTTTGAAACTATCTAGTGCAGCTGCATCAATCTCTTGCATGGAATGGTTAATTGCCATATCTCCGACAATCTCTAAGTCTTCAATATTTTTGATTACCTCATTAATATCACCACTTATTACATCTCTCGCTGTTTCCACCAAATCATATAAATCACTAGCCTTATCAATCGTTTCAATAAACGGTCTTTTCTCTTCTTTTTCTTGTTGAACATTCGGAGTTTGAGCAAGCTCTTTTTCTTGGAGTTGAGCTTTAAGCTCTTTTTCAGCGATTCGTTTAAATTCATCGGGACCGCCAAATTTCAATTTATCCATATCCCAGCCCTTAGCTCTTGCGACTTCTATCAGACTCTGAGCCGCCTCTAAATCATTTTTGGCATTAGTACTAAGAGCATTCCCTTTGTCTTCAACTTGGACTCCAGTTTTTTGATTTGTGTACGTTGTTATGTTGTTTTCTTTTGAAATATCATAATTTTTCAAAATATCATGATTTATTTCTTTTTTGATGTAATTTCCTAAATAACTTATAGACTGTCGCTGAGCTTCTAATCCTTTAAATGTAGTCATTTTTTCATCAAACATCTCTTTAAAACTTTTACCCTGTTCCCGAGCCTCACGCTCACTTTCTATCATCAATTTTGTGACGCTCTTGATGCTATCCATATTTTTAATAGCGATATCTCTATTATTCATCTGGATAGCAGCAATCAATTCCCACTCATTTAAAGAATCTAATTCTTTTTTTGTTATTTCACAAGGTTCAAGACCTAGTTTTGAGCTATATGTTGAATAAAAAATATTATTTCCTCTGAGCTCGTCAAGCCTCGGAGAGATTTCGGTTTTTTCATACATCTCTGACATCTTGTGATAAACTTCAATAAAAGACATGTGCCCGAGTTTTTTAGCTTCAACATATTTATCTAGAGTTTGATTAACTAAATTCATTAAATATTTAGACCCTTTATCATTTTCTTGAGCATAGAAGTCACAATCTCGTAATATTCTCGATATGTTCTCAATACTTTCAATACTTTGAATCTCTATGCCTCTGTTTTTCATTTCAATCGCTGCGGAAATATCCCAAGCCCAATTCATATTGAATTTTGTATTAATTTGTTCTGCAACTTTGCCCAGTTTTTGGCGAGGATAGTCCCAAATTTTATGCTCTTCAGCAATAAAATCAAAATATTTATCGCTAGCAGTAACTTCAATCTCGTCACCAAATTCATCTTCTATAAATTCACTATATCCGTCATAATATCTATCTTGTTGTTCTTGTTTCATCTTATTTTCCTTTTCTAATTTTTCTTGGATAAGCTCTTTAGCATTCAGCTTGACTGAATCCCTTGCTGCTCTCTCCTGCAATTCTTTTAAATTATCTGTTATGATAACCGCCTCATGTTTCGCCCTTGTAATTTGTGTATAAAAATCATTAAAACTAGCTGCTTGACTATTCGCCACTGCGATAACTTTATCTGTAGTTTTTCCTTGAGAATTGTAATCAGTAATTGCATATGCATAATTTATATACTTGTATTGATTTGTAGAAAAAGTAACCTCCTTTTTTTCAAATTTAACAGTAATCCTATCCTTATACATATCTGTTATAGTTCCCATCTGACCGTTACTCAAACCTAGCTTCTTATCATTCTTTTTCATCATGATTTGGTCGCCAATCCCTAAATCTTTTTTTACATCTTCAAAAAGATTTAATTTATTCCCGTTTTGAGTCAAATCAACAATTTCCGTAAAAACTTTGTTTTTTCCCATATGCTCAATTGTGATTTTGTTTCCATCCAAATCAACATCTTTAATAACGGCTTCTCGCCCAGCGGCTATAGCCCCAACTCTTTCAGATAGATACATCTTTTGATCTACCTTATAGTGCAAAGCCGACCTTTTCTCTAAATCACTCAAATTAATAGTTTCGCGTAAGCGAAACTTTTTTGAGTGTCTAATCTCTTTTGTTTCAACAAGATGATTTCTAATCATCTCATTTAACTCTACTCTATCCCTATTCGTTGTGGTTATGAGCAAAGAGTTCGCTCTATCCTTTAAGTACTCTTCTTTAGTATTTAAAAGCCTCTCATCCCTATCTAAAACCTCATATGTAGTATCTTTAAGGATATCAAGACCTGCAACAATATCTCTATCCAAGATATTTTTAACAGCTAGTCTCATTTTTTCGTTTTTCTGACGGTTACCCTCTGCAAGACTAACAGTCTCAAAACCTTGCCGCTGCATCCCTGCAAAGATGTCACCTTGAGAGATGCTTTTCTTTTGATTCATGTCACCACTAAAAACAATTTTCAAGTTATTCGCCTCAGCGATTTTCATCAAATCGTGAGTATCTCGTAAGCCCATCATTCCAGCTTCGTCTACGATAACAAGAGAATCTTTTATGTCGTTACCGTTCTCTTGAATAAATTTTGCAACCGTCATATTCTGCTTGATTCCAGCTTCACTTGCTAGGTTATCTGTAGCGGTTCCTGTAGGTGCTAAGGCAACAACATTAATACCGTTCTGCTCTGCTACATTCTTAACAATCTCTAAACTCGTACTCTTACCTGCACCAGCTACCCCCTGAGCCACGATAAACTTATTATCACTTGTCAAGATTGTATTAGCCAGCTCAGTCTGTCCGCTCTTAAGAGTAAATCCTTTTTTAGATTCAAACTCACTAATCGCCGTGGCGATTTGTGTCTTATCTTGAGTAATTGAAAAATTTTCTTCATTTTTCAAATTAAAGATAAACTCTTCTTTTTCTAAAACTTCAAGCGTAGTAAATTGATTTTTTTCTCTATCTATCACAAATAAATCATGATACTTCTCAAACTCATGAGCTATCAAATTAACATCAATATTACTTAAAAGACCGACCTTCAGAGCGTGTTTTAAGACATCTTCCTTTTTAAAGACCGATTTCTTATCGGTCAAATCGCTAATAGCGATTTCCACCACAGCTCGCTCGTCGAGCTGTCGAATTTCCAAACCCTCTTTTAGCTCTTTAATCTTCTCAATATCAGCTCCCGCCTCTTCAAGCCTTTGAATATTATCAGCTTGAATCTGCTCTCTATCTTTATTCTTGTCTTTCCATTTAGCCGTTTGCTTCTGAGCCGTGTGAGTAGCCTTATAAGATGTTTGTCCGCTCTTCGCCATCTCTTCTTTGATATCTTTTGAGCGTGTTGAGAACATATCTCTAATTTCTTGCTCTACATTCTTAGTCTTAAAAGTTCCGTTTTTAACAGAACTTATCTCAAGCTCAACACCTAGAGCTTGCAACTCTTTAGCAAATTCATTTCTTTGAATTTGTCCTAAAAGTTGATGATTTTCCATAATCTGGTTAAATTCAACAGCTTTCCAATTGCCGTTTTCATCTTTAATCATGTTCATAGCTAAACAATGAACATGAAGGTGCATATCATCATTACGACTCTCTGAGTGATCGAATCTGGTAAAAAGCATCTTCGATTCTGCTTTTTTACCTTTCATGTTATTTCTATCTTTTGTATAGCTATAATTCGCTTCGGCGAAATCTAGAGATTTATCAATACTTCTATTAAAAGCAGCTCTGATTTTATTTTTCATTTCATCATCTGAAACCTCATATAAAATTGAGATATCCTTATCAGCTGCAAACGTCAAATCGCAAGCTGCTCTTTTTCTTTCGCCGCTCTCATCAAAATCTTTCGATGTCAATCTGAGCAATTGCTCACCTTCTAAATTCTGACCCATTAAAAGCTTGTCAAAATCTGCTAAATTAAACTCGCCAAGTCCTAAGTCCTCTTTAAGTTTGCCATAAAATGAACCTTGTTCATATGCATTATTTATATAGTATGTGTCTTGCTCAAAATAATTTCTCGCACTATCTGAGCTCGTCAATTTTGGTTGTGCCAACATAAAATTAACTCCTTTGTTTTGCTGTTTTGTTCCAAAAATCAAACTAAAATTATTCTCAACGAGTTTGCGAATAATTCCAAACTTAAGTTTAAATTAAGTTTTCTCTATAATTCAGGCACCGAACCCACTCGTAGAGTGGAGCCGTTGCTTGTAGCCGATGTGTAGCCATAATGTAACCGCTATGTAGCCGATGTGTAGCCACTATGTACCCTTGCCCTATTCAAGGGGCTTCACGACCGCTCTTCCGTGATTAATCATGTCGTTCGCGGATATCTTTTTACTTGAGAGTTTTAGCAGTTTATCAAGGGCTTCTTCTTGAGTTTTTGTCTTTATCAACTCTTTTGGTTTTTGAATAGTTTGATTTGAAACTGTAGGTTTTTGAACAATTTGCTTATCTTGAACTTGTCTTTTTAACCATCTATTTAGATTACTTTTTTTTGCTTTAATTCCAACCGTTTCTAAATATTCTAAAATTACTTTTGCAGAAAACCCACGGCTTTTAAGCTCAAGAATTTCTTCTCTGTGCTTATAAAAAACAGATTTTCCAACCTGCTTTTTATTTATGAACTTTTCAAGTTTTGGGTTCATCTTTTAATCCTGAAGAGTTAGACCTGCAAGGTGATACGATATTGTGGACTTCCCAACTCCACCCTTTGAGGAGGCTACGGCTATGCAGTTTGTATCTTTAATCAACTTTTTGAATTGACTGAGCACCCCATCAAGATATTCTCTCGCAAGTTTGGACTGATCATATTTTCGCTTTAGATTTTTAAAAACCTCTTTATCTCCACCGCTTTTTTCAAAAAACAAACTCATAGCATCTGCTTTTTCGATTCCATCTCCAAATTGTGCAAGTTCTGAAATTGTGACACCATCCATTGCCGCAAGTTCAAAAAGAGGAGTTCGGGGAACAACAATTGTTTTTGGATTTTTAATTTTGTCACAAAAAGCTTCTGTTCCGTATTTGTCAGAACCATACCAAAACACAAACTCTTCTTTTGCTTTTTCAATGCTAGTCGCTTGATTTAAAACAAAAATTGTATTTTCGGGATCACCAATCATATTGTAAGTATCATAAGCATTTTGAAGTTGTGCCAAACTGTTTCCTATCGGTATAAGATAAATAAATGGGATTCCACTGCTTGAGATTATTTTTAATCCTGCTTTTGAGTCATCTCCTCCGCCGAGATCACAAACCAATCTGATATCATCAGCCATCATTTCAAACATCATGTCCGAAAAAGCCTCTTCGGCTCCCTCAACCTTAACACTCACACTATCCACTACTTGACTGTTATAAAACACATTACTATTGTTGTTATTGTCTATCTCTAATATTCTTACTTTTTTCATCTCATTTTCCTTATTTATTTTTTTGAATCATGACTGCATAGCCATTTTTCAATTTTTTAAATTTTAAATTTTCTGGTATCACAATGTACCTTGCCTCGTTGTTTTCACCCAACTTCAAGCCCTCATCTTTGAACACCTTTATCAGTCTATCATCTGAGCTCACGGGGATGATAGGTCTATAAATATTCAAGCCGTATCCACTCAAAAAAGCGAACATAATAAGTAGAATCAGATTCACAAATTTCTGAGGTTTGGTTTTTCTATTAATTTCAATGAGCTTTTCATTAATCTCATCTAATTCATTAAAATCCACCTTGTCTTTAATTTTGTCAATCTTGTTTCCAATTTTCAAGACTTCTCTCTCAAACTGTTCTTCTAGCCTTGTGGTATCAATTTTCCAATTTTCCAGCTTCTTGAGCTGCTCTTTGAGCAAGCTCAAATCCTCGATATCCTTGAGTTCGCTTACCGCACCCTCAAGTTTAAGTGCTTGAAAAGTTATATCTTCAAGCACATCTTTAAGTTCTTTTACATCCATTTTCACTCCTTTATTTTAAATTAAATCTAAACCCTAGCCGTATGAGTTTGAGTTGCTTGTTGCAAGCTTTCACCAACTGAATCAGCCACGCTATTCATTCGCTCATACACCAATTCCACAAAAAACTGAGGCATCTTCCACATAATTGAAACCGCCAAAACCAACTTCAAAACTGCAAAAGCAAACTTTGAAACTCCGTAAAATAGATACTTATATAGAAACATTTCCATCAGGGTGCCAATATTAGATAAGTCAAATTCACTCATCTTAAACGCCCAACTCGCATTTTCAATCGTATCCATCGAGTTGAAAAAACTATTGATGAATATAAGCTCAAAAGTACTAGCCAATGACACCGCATATATGCCTAAAAACACACATATAACGATAAGAATTGTCTTAAATCCAACGACAAAAGCCTTACTCACAAAACTCGTAATTCGTTGTTCCTGATTCTTAGAAAATGCAAACATAATCCCAAAAAGCGAAGCAAAAAACACAAATAATTTTTCAATAAAAAGTAATAGAAAAAGGAAGAGGGAACCGACTACAAGCACAATATATATCATGGATTGAAATATAGATTTAATTATAATACTCGCGATTTGCAAATCCAAAACATCTATATCTTTATCGAATTTCAGCGCGTTTCTTACTTTTCTCAAAGTGCGAATCGTCTTCACAGCCACCTTGCCCATTCCAAATGTAATTAAAGTCGAAGCATTTCCAACTTTTCGTAAACCTTCATCTATCATCTTATCTTTAATTGGATGGATAATTTTTGCCAGCTGATAGCCGCCAAACATCGCTAGATAAGGCAAATCCTCACTTATTGACTTAATAAAACCTGTCGTCAAATCTGTAAGTGCATCTTCATCATTTTTAGCAACTGCATCATCAATCGCCTTAGATTTCTTATCCAAATCATCCGTAAGAATCCCAATATTATCTATCATCATAGAAGTCGCTGGTAGAAATGCTATAGAGAGGTATCCCATCTTAGCGAAGCTCGCCCATTGAATCTCGCTAATCACTTTTAAGTATTCAACTTTCGATTGTTGAGTACTTTGTGATTTTTTATTGTTCAACAACTCATTCAGCTCATCCAACCTAGATTGAGCAGCTATCATTTGCTTTTTATTTTGATAGCAGCCAGATAACGAAAGAGGTGAGAAGTTAGATTCGCGAAATTTATAAACCGAATCTTTATCGACGATTCCACTCTGACTTTGACTGTTATAGATGCTAATCCCACTTTCCATCATCGCATTCGCTTCACGCTCTGTTTTAGGGTAAAAGTTAGCTCTTAAAGTCGATATAGAAGCCGATTGGTCGAGAAACAATCCACCCTTAGATTTCCAATCATAAAAGTCATAGTTATCAGCTGTCTTGTCTAGATTTTGAGTTCGATAATGCTTTAATTTGTCAATTAGGCCTTTAGTATCGTAGTTCGAGGAACACATCTCAATATCAATAGTTGACCTTTTCTCAAGCTCTTTGATTAATATTTTCTTTTCAGTTGCCATCGCCTTAATCTGACCTGCATCAAAAACCCCTGCACTAGCTGTTGTTCCAGATAAAAATGACCTAATTGCGATTTCTGCGAATCCATCCGCGACCCAATTGGTTTGGCTATAAAACAATTGAATCAATGCTTGAATATTCGATTGTTGAACTATCAGCTCACTCTTAACCATATCATCACTTTTAGATTCATACTGAATATTCAACTTCTCAACATCCCAAGCAAAAAACATAATCGCAATAAAAAGCCCAGCAACGAACCTCTGTAAATCGTTTTCACGATGGTGACTGAGTTTCATGACCCTACTTGTGATAGAAGGCATTGCCCACGTTGAAAAAACTGAATACCCAATTACGATAAATCCCAGAATTGAGACTATATCAATTATCAAGTCATTCGATTTAAGCCAAAAGTCAAGTAGCATAAAGTAAGAGTCATCAGCCAACGCTGCACTTACATCTCTAATCCTAGCCTGAGTCTGAACATCCTCATAGAATCTATCAGATGAAAATCCATCTCCATTCCAAATATCAAAGAAGCTCTTAAAACTCTGAGTCAAGCCCTCTACTATGGTATCGTTTGGCAAAACAGTATAACCGCTTCTAGTTTTTAAATCCCTAGTTAAAAGCGTTTGTTCAAGATTGAAAAGCTCGACATTAAAACTAACCAATCCATCTAAAATATCCGCTAAATCAAGAAATTTGTCATCCCCATTCTTCTTATAATCAACTGTATATTTCAGTTCCTGTTGTTTCAGCTGGTCGTTAAAGCTCTCGTTCTCTTCAATCAGTTTCAGCGTTGATTCACTGTTGTCAATATTTTTAGTAGTAGAATATTTTTCCTGACAAGCCTGATTCGTAAAGGTTTCAGTGTGCAGAACAGTCTCAGATTGGGTTGTTAAAGTCTGATATTGAGTGATAGGATTGAGCACGGAACAGCTCAATTTTCCATTTTTTAAATCAATATAATTTAATCTTGTTCTGAACCCCTGTGCAATCTTTTCAGAAACAAGAGAAGGACACACATAATCAATAGGAGATTCACAAGACGGCATCGTGACGGTTGGCACAAAATACTTTTCTACCTCTTGCACTTTGCCAGCTCTATTGTCTTTCCAAGTTTGCTTATACGAAGCATCCGCATTTGACTCTTGAACTTCAACAAGGGTAGTCTTGTTTGCCTGCAAATCAGCTAGCTCGTTACTGTAAGTAGTTTTAGAATTATCGTTTGCATCTGCTACAGGGTCATACGCACCTACTCCTTGAGTGAAAAACAAAACCAAACCAATGGCTAATAAATATTTTTTCATCTTATTACCTCTCTCTTGCCGTTGCGTTTGAAATTATGCAAACTACACCACGATAGATGAAATGCCAGCGATAGACACCATTATTAAGCTGCACAAATGTAGGAATTGTAATAAACCTGCGATCTCTAAAATCAATATTAATTTCAGAACCATCACTAGCCTTAGCAATCTCTTGATTTTCATTAACTCTAACTAGCTCATAAGCAATAGGTCGAGTTTCAATATACTTATCAAAATCAGTTCTAAGCAACTCAATATCACTCCCGCTAATCTTAATCCCTAAGTTCTTAGCTTGATTTAACAATCTCTCTTCCATAGCTTTCGCACTTTTTTGATTTAAAATCGCTTTCTCATTCTTATCCTCAGCCATAATCTTAGTCTCAACCAAACTTTTAATCATAACTTTCTTATAAAATTCGCCACCACCAAGAATAAAAGTTAAAATCGCAAGCGTCCCTAAAAATCCAAAGAAATATTTTCTATACTCAATCAACAAAGCCTTATCTCTTTTCTCATCTTCAGCAGAAAAAAGCTTCACATAGCTCAAATTAACCTTATCAACTTTCTTCCAACCCTTATATTTCTGTAATAAGATATCCATCACAAGTTTTTCAAACATGAAAATCATAAGCGAATATTGGATAGCGTAGTTAATGATTGCGTTGATTTTCAAACCCTGCAGCTCTCGAAAATAGGCAATATAGAGTATGATATAGGTGATTGAAAATATGAAAAGCCCAAGGTTTGCGAAAAACTCCGAACCCTTAATCTTAACAATAGAGTAAGCTGCATAAAAAAGACTAGCAAGAGATAGCCCTAGCATCGAAGGGTAATACATATTCACAGAAAACAAAACATACATCGCCAACACAATAGGTAAATACTTCAAAACCCAGATTTCAGCCATAGAAGCCGTACTTAATCCAGACTCAACCAAATCACTCTTAATGTAAGTAAAATTCTCATCCGTAGCAATCTCTTTTTTATAAAGATTAGACTTAACCTCTCTCTTTAATCCAAAAACAGGAATATCCCACAGAATTGCGGGATAATAGTTAGTTATTATCTTCTTCATAAGAGCCTACTTTGTGCCGTCAGGCACACACAACACTCTCTTACCATTCTTTATCACAGTATAGTCGTGATGCCAAAAGATAAAAACCTTAGAAATTAGTCCTCTGCTCACTTCCATCTCTGTTCGATAGAGTTGAAGCCAATACTTTTGATCCTCAAATTTTTTAATGATTCTTTCAACCTCTTCTTCTAATGGTTTTTTCAAACGCCCTGAGCAATAACCTAGGCTTTTCGGAATTGCAGTATTACGAACCTCGATTTGTGCCTGTTTTAATTCTTGCATGTTTCCCTTTATGCACTTCCCATGCAACTCATTCCAACCAGCCATTAGAAGCACCATCACCACACCAATCCCAAGAAGACGGTTTTTCATCTTCTGTTGTTTGATTGTCTCTCTATTGTACTCAAGCGGAGCTTCTTTAAGTTTGCCGCTGTTTAAGAGTATATATGTCTTATTGTCCGGTCCCGCATAGGTACAATGATCTATTTTTTTTAATTTTATTTTCTCTTCATTATTTTCCATCTCATTCTCCTTGTTATTTCTCTGAGCCTCTTGAACTTGTTTTCCAACGATATACAGTTCTTTCAACATGTCATTTCTATCGATTTTCAGCCCATTCGCATCTAAATATCGCTTAAATTCCTGTACACTTCCAGCTTCATTAATTTTGCGAAAATCCTGCACAGCTTTCGCGAAATTCGCCACTCTCATATGCTTTTGCATCTCAATCTCCTTATTTTTTATCTTTAATTAATTATATGCTAATACTCAATAACATATAACAACATTAATAGTCAAATTTGGACGGAGACAATCCGTGAACCCGTGTTTATTGCAGGGTTTCCGATTTAGCGACAATGGTTTATTATTAGAGGATTTTGAGTATTTAATAATCCTCTATTAAGCCCCAAAACATGAGACTTAATAGAAGACTAGAGACTAGAGGCTAGAAGCACCTCTAACTAGCTAGAATAATGTCTCTGTTCTCATATAGATACTTCCATATCTCGAATGCCGTTTTTTTAGGTAAAAATCTCAAATTCTGAGAATTCATAATTAGACCGTCTAGATTGAGAATTAGAGGAACATTGTCTAACCCGTAGCCATTAACATAGAACTCTTCGCTTGTGTGGATTTCTTTGAATCTTTTTCTAAATTCTTCAAACCCCTCTCTCTTCTCTTCTTCTAGTTCTAGAGAGATAGTTTTATTTATTTCTTTATTTATTGATTTATTAATTGATTTATTATATGGTACTGGGGTAGTACCAGCCCCCACATAGCCCCCTTGAATTGAGTCTAGTTGACTCAACTTACTATCAAGCTCAAGGATTTGTTCTTTTTGCTTGATTTGACGTTTTTTTGAGGCTATTTCGCCCCCTATTTTTCCGTTTCTGACAGACTCATAATAAGGCTCAAGTTGCTGGATAATGAAAGGTGAACATACCTTCTGTTTTAGTTCATTTTCGTAAATTCTGAATAAGTCATAACTGATTACTATGTCTTCTAGAATTTTAAGACTAACGTCGAAACTGCGGCTCAAAAAGCTCAAATCCGCAAAATAGAACTCATGCTCAGGTTGGGATACTGCATAATCTATTAGCATGGTTGCTGCGCCCACGCCACTAGCACCTGGAAAATCAGTACGAATTTGCATAAAAGTTCTTGTATTAGTGAATCCAATTGGAAATGGTAGATATTTTGGGATTGCCATTTTATTATTCCTTATCTATTTTTCTAAACAAGGTTTGAGGTTTGTGAAGCTATAATTGCAGTCACAAGCCTTTATCTTATTCAGTTAATGGTTTTGTATTAATTAGTTAGATTTCTTCTTTATCTGCCCCGCCAAGAACGATTTTTGAAGATTTCTAACGACTATTCTGCTATTGCTACTTTTTTACTATTTGCCCATTCCACCAACTCACTTACTTGATAATAGACTCTCCCATATATTTTTATAAATGGTATTTGTCTTTTTTGTCTTAGTTGTGCAAGTGTGCTCTCTTCAGTTGGTGGTAGAATTTCAACATTATCAATTATCAAACCTTGGCTCAATTCTTTGTTATTTATTTTTTTATCTATCATCTTGTCCTCCTATTTTTGTAATTAATTCTTCTCTAATTTTTTTATTTTTTGTCAAAGTCAGCATTACACTTTTAGTAAATTGACCAATTGTAAAACCCTCTTCTTCTGCTATTTCTTCAAGCTCATCAACTTGAGTTTGAGTTGCAAAAAAACTTATTTGAGAATGTTCCTCATCATTTTTTTGCAAAATTTGAAACTCTTTAAAAATTGCTTGAAAATCACGATTCTCTAATGTTCACTTGCAACTTCGCTGAACACTGTGTAATTTCCAATATGATAACCATTTATATCGTACGCTTGATAGGCGATTCCACCGCCTTGATGTGTAATTCTGCAACCATCTTTAAGCCCCTCAAATTTAGCAATAGCGATTGCTATATGTTCTTCATCTGTCCAACCTTCGTAATTTGGCTCAAAATTATCACATGCATATTTGAAATATTTTTCATGAAATATTTTTGATAATTCATCTTTTGATAATTCCTCAATAACTACAACTTCCCCGTTCACTATGTATTCTAACTCTTTGTTATTTATTTTTTTATCTATCATTTTATTTCCTTCACTATTAACTATTAATAGTTTATTTAATTATATCAGCATTATACTACTAATAGTTACTATTGTCAAGAAAACAGCTAACTATTTGATTAATTAGTATTATTTTAGATAAAATACTACTAATTATTATTTATAAGGACGATTATGAAAATTGAATTATTAATGTCTCGACTCTTTGGTTTTTCTCCACAAACATATTTTAATTGGAAAAAAGATGAAAATAAAAGACCTATAATTAAGTTATTAAGCATGTATACCAATAAAATAGAACTTGAAGAGTTCTTGGAAACTGGAAAAATAGATAAGTTTGAAAAATTAAATTTATCAGATAACTACATTAATGGTTTGTTTCAAAGATGGTTAAAGCCATATGATAGTTTAGTTTTTGAAAAAATTCTATATTTTTATTTTGATGAGTTTGCAGTTAATTTTATGAAGTTTGATGAAGAAGGTGAATTGACAGATGATAGCATTTGTTATAAATATAATAATTACAATTACGGCGGAGTACAGCCAATCGAATTATTTATATCTTTTGTTTTAGATTATCAATATAATGATGATATTAATAATATTATACTTGAATATGCAGAAGATGATTTTATAAACATGAAAAACTACAGAACAAAACTCTTATATGCTGTATCTAATGAAATTACATTTGAAGAATTTAATTTTATACTAGAGTACAAATATAAACTTGATATGAAACATTACTAAAGTGGGGTAAAAAGTGGGGTAAGCTATTTTAGGCTTATTCTGTTTTGTGTTAATAAAGTGTTTGAAAGTGCCTAGTTTAGGCGGTGTGTAGGTGGTGGGTCCTATGTGACTCGAACACATGACCACTCCGTTATGAGCGGAGGGCTCTAACCAACTGAGCTAAAGACCCACCTGTAGTACAAAGCTTTACTTTGTAGGGCGAAATTATAGTCAATTTATCCTTATATTATTCTTTTACTCTGTTTTATCTTTTATTTTAATCTCTACTGCATCTAGAAGTGGTAGATATATAGGGTTTAGCGCCGTTGTTTATGTTATGAAAAAATTAACAGAAATGGTAGTACTTGGGAGTCTCTAGCCTATTTTATGCAAAAAAAAGTAGTGTTAGCAGTTTTAAAAAAGTGTATCCAATATCTGATTTTTATATCTGATGGACTCAACTGAAGCGTTGATAAGTTTGTTTTCTTCTATAAGCGTGTCATACTCGCCTTTTAGTTTTGAGATATCTCTACTTTTGAAGTATATGCGTTGTTGTATGTAGATTTTAGGAAAGAGTGCTAAAGATATAAAACTCATAATCAAAAGCATAAAAACAAGGTA
>Ga0265293_10005675_pt1:10000-20638 | contig 20638 bp, 19 predicted proteins | sample Munlanlewell138R_FD_192505 | JGI IMG/M metagenome (GOLD analysis project Ga0265293, IMG submission 192505) | Leachate microbial communities from a municipal landfill in Southern Ontario, Canada - Leachate well 138R | ecosystem: Engineered > Solid waste > Landfill > Unclassified... | reverse complement strand
ATGAACACTTCCCAGTGCTCACCCAAGCTTAGGCTGGTTGTGGCCATACCTCACCTCAAATATTCATAATTAACAAAAATGAATATAGTTCAGGCCGGCTAGTGTGACAAGAGCAACTTGGTTGGAGGGTGCGGCGACTTGGCGCAAACCAGCCTCCGCCCTCGAGTTGCCCCATAAACTATTGATGTAACATCAGAAATAATACCTGCCGACATCCGGCGGCGGGTCATGGCAAAGGAAGTGTTTTCTCCCCCGATTTCCCTGCACCGGACGAAGGTAACGGGTTTGCAGTTCAGCCGGACACCGGAAATCGTCTTCCAACTTCCCGTCTTATTGCCTCCTACCGACATCGTTTCGTTGTATTTTCAGCCGATCCGTGGCATTGATTGTCGGCCTCTTTCCGGCTAAGTTCGCCGGAGGGGCGAAACCGGGGTTTCCCTAGGGGTGCGGAAACATATACACCGCTTAAAATCTATTGAATTCAATAGGATATGAATCCTGTGCAGTATCGTGGGTTAGACATGAAATTCAATCTTCTGTTCGTTCTTTTCACCTTTCTGGCGCATCGGTTCCTGCCGAAATACGATGTCCGGATGCAGCTGCTGATGTTTCAGATCAAAATGCTGCGTGACCGGATCGAGGACCAGCGCATTGTTCCCACTCCCGAGGAGCGGGCAGAGCTGCTGCGGCTGGGAAACGAGATCAGCCACGACGTTGCCGATATCATGATGGTGGTCAAACCCCAGACCTATCGGCGCTGGCTGAGTCCGAAGGCCAAGACCAAGACCCGCACTCCGAAACCGGCCGGTCGACCCGGCACCGCCGAGGAGATCGTGGCGTTGATCCTGCGCATGGCGACCGAGAATCTCTCTTGGGGCTACAAGCGCATCTTCGGCGAGCTGAAAAAGCTCGGCATCTCCGTCGGGCTCACCACCATCCGCGACATCCTGAAGCGCTCCGATTGCCCGCCGCTTCCCGAGAAGACCAAGAGCAAGCCCAATATTCCCTGGTCGAAGTTCGTCAGCGCCCACATGGAATCGCTGGTGGCCTGCGATTTCTTCACCAAACCGGTCCATACCCTGCGCGGCAGGTTCGACGCCTATGTGCTGGTCTCTTCCTGCATCTGGGCAGCCGCCGGGTCTACCTGAGCCAGCCGACCTTCCATCCCGACGAGGCCTGGGTGATGCAGCAGGCGCGGAATGTGACCATGTGGCTCGATGATCACGGAATCGAAGCCAGATACATGATCCACGACCGCGACACCAAGTTCACCAAGCAGTTCGATGCCTTCTGGCACCGGGCCGGGGTGCGCTGCATCCGCATCCCGCCGAAAGCGCCGCAGGCCAACGCCTTCTGCGAATCCTTCATCGGCACCTGCAAGCACCAGTGCCTGAACCACTTCGTCTGCTTCGGCTTGGGACAGCTGACCCACATCAACCGCGTCTGGCTCGATTACTACCACACCCAGCGGCCCCACCAGGGCACCGGCAACAACGTCATCTGTGCCGATTTCCGGCGCACATCTGCCGGTACGGTCAAACGGGAGGAACGGCTCGGCGGTATCGTCGCCTGGTACGAGCGGGAAGCGGCGTAAACCACGCTTCCTCTATGTAACATCCGCGCCCATTTTCCGCAAAGCGGGATTACTCTTGTCGAAGATTTCGGACGGCGGTTCGGTTCCCGAAAACGGAATCGAACAGAATCCTTTGCCGGTTCGATAAACCATTTGCTTTTTCCGGCACGCCAAGCATGAATGACACCGGTTGCGAAATCGAACAGGGAGCACCGGGCCATGCCATGATCGAATGCCTGAAGCGAATCATCGAATACCAGCGCCTTGAACCGCCGGACGGACTGCTGCCCCGGCGTGTCGCCATTGGCAGCCTGCTGGGCAAGGTCTCGGTAGTCACCGGCGTCTGTGGGAGCGGCAAGACCACCTTGCTGCGCCAGCGCATTCGGCAACTGGTCGAGAGTGGCGTTCCCCGCGAGAGCATCCTCTATCTTAACTTGGCCGACGACCGGCTTTACTGGCTGAGGCATGAAAACCCGGACCTCATCCTGGATGCATACTTCGAGCTCCACCCTCAGAAGCGCGGCAGCGAGACGGTTCATTGCTTCTTTGATGAGATTCAGTCACTCCCGCACACACTGGCCGCTCTTCATCAACCGTCTGACGCGCACCGAAAAATGTGAGGTCACCGTGGCCGGTTCCCTGCTGACCTCACCGGATGGAGAAACCACCAACCCTCTGACCGGCCGGATCGTCTCTTGGGAGACCTTCCCGCTTTCGTTCCGGGAATTTCTCGACGGCAAGGGCATCGAAAGCGACGGCTCCTTATCCACCAAGCAGCGGCTGACCATCCAGAAGGCGTTCGAGGATTATTGGCAGGTCGGCGGCTTCCCTGGCGTCAACGGCCTCGACCAACGGCAGCGCATCGAAGCCCATCAGGCCAACTGGAACGCGATCCTCGCCAGCATCATCGGCCACCACAACATCTCCCACCCTCGGGCGGTGATCGATCTGGCCCACTGGCTGGTGGACAAAACCGGCTCCTTCTATGCCGTCAGTCACCTGACCGACTACCTGAAATCCCTCGGTCACCGGGTGCGCCAGGTGGCGGAGGGGACCATCGTCACCTGGCGCACCGGTGAAACCATTCCCGTGGGCTTCGGCACCATCCGGGTGGTGCCGGTCTGGCGGTTTCTGCTGGAGATGGACTCACGAACCTAAAATAGCGGTTCGCCTTATTTTAGGTTCGTGCCGTTTCTTAAAATAAGAGCCCCTTTCAGTCAGACCAAAAGCAGCAATAGAGACAAGGAACGAGGCCGTTGAACTGTCAAGTATTCCTTGACAGTTGCGGTCTATAACCCTCGAAGCGCCTCACGCAGAAAATCGAATCCAATCCTCTCCTGCTCCAGACGAACTCGTTCCCCCCAATGATTTTGGCGCAATTGATCGTAAAGTGCGCCTTCCTCGGAGTTCAACCGCGTAAGAGTCCCTGTTTCAGGCTGCATTTCAACCCCCCACAGTGCCCTGTGGGCTAGGAGTGTCGGCTGATCCATCAGAAAAGAAACGACATGAGGCAAGAACCCGCGCAATTGATTGAGAATGGCAAAGCCGTGAGTGTCGATGTCCCCCCAATAGAGGATTTGTTTTTCGTGCAGCCAGGGTGCGGCCGCGAGATTGTCAAATCCATATCCCGCCCCGAATACCACCATCGCATCAGAGACATTCGGAAAAGCCAAAAAGTTGATCTCATTTTCGGTGATGAACACTTTCGATACCGGTAAATCAAGTGCGGCGAAGGCTGACTGTGTCAGGGTGATATCCTGATCGGCTTCCACTGGCAGCAGCCGGACATTCGAGTCCAGCATCCGAAAACGCACCCGTGACGGTTTATCAAGAAAGCCATAGCGACGACAGAAACCGCCGATGCCCGTGTAAGTTCCATCAATAGAATCCTCCGGCAACACGAGATCGAGCAGTTCCGCCAGCACGCCGCGATGTCCTTCGATCAATTTGGTATGGACACCCGGCAGGTCGATCTGACGCAGATAAATCGCTGGGCGAGGATGCTTAAGCAACCAGCCGATTATCTCCAGCAGTCGTGGCCAGTCTTCGGCCAACTCCAAGGTACGCATCGGCCGCTTTGTCAGCCAGGGGAGCAACTCAGGCCGTTTGTCTCTGGTCAGTTCAACTAGCGCAGCGAACTGCTCCGCCGCACGGCGCTTACCAATCAGCCCAAGAGCATCCGAAAGCTGGTCGATCCAGATTGCCGTCGGGATTTCATTGGTTCCAAGAACACGGTGGTTGACACTGCGCCATTCAATTCGATAGGGACCGGCAGCAGTAGACAATTGGCCGATCCAATCCCGCACCTCGGAGAACCGTTCGCTCAGTTCCCGAGAGTCAGGGCCTTTGAGGGTCAGACGCCGCGGGAAGAGCGACTCTCCGTCAGCCATGGAGACGAGCAGCAAACCGCGATCCCAAAGCTTTTGCACCTGAGTTTTGAGATCAGCCGGGGTCGTCCACTTCATCCCTGCATCCTTTGTTTCTCAGCTCGATATTCCTCAATGCTCAGGTTGCGCAGGACCGAGTTGCGGCCATCCTCATTGTGCACAAACCCGACACCGGCGACAAAAGGCTCGATGATGTGGATTTTCTGCAACGGCGTGACAATCAGCAGTTGCAGATTGAGCTGCGCGAACAACTGCAAGCCATACTGGGCCGATTCATCGGAACCACGCCCGAACGCCTCATCGATGACCACGAAACGGAAGGAACGGGAGCGCTCCGCCCCCCATTCCAGACCAAATTGATACGCCAGGCTGGCCGCCAGGACGGTGTAGGCGAGCTTTTCCTTCTGACCGCCCGATTTCCCGCCGGAATCCGCATAATGTTCATGCTCGGTGTTGTCTTCGCGCCAGCGCTCGCTGGCGGCGAATACGAACCAATTGCGCACATCGGTCACCTTGGCCGTCCAGCGCCGATCAATATCCGAGTGTTCATCCCGGCCTCGAAACCGCTCAATGATTCGCCTCACCTGGAGGAATTTTGCCTCCGAATACTGCGCATCCTCCGAGCCGGTGAGCGCACCTTCGGTACAGGTACGCAACTCGGTCTGGAAATCACGGATGTCGGCGTCCAGATTCATCTGTGCTTCGAGACTGATATAACGCCCCAGGTTGTAATCAATCTGGGTGAGCGATTCGTTGATTTGGGCGATGCGCTCCTTGATAGTTTCCCGTTCGCGTGCAAGCTGGGATTGAAAATTCGCCACCTCTCGAATGGTGTTTTCGTTCAGGAGTTCCTTGAAACGTCCTTCAAACCGGGGCAAGTCATCGGCCTGCAGTTGATCCAGCATTGACCTGTATTCGGGGGCGGCAGCCAGGTTGGCATCGACATCTCCTGTCTCCAGCTTCCACATCCCTTTATATTCGGTCATGGCCTTGACGATCTTTTCGGACAGACGCTTGATCTTCGAATCTTCGGCGTCGATCCTGGCCTGCAGCCAGTCACGCATGTCGCGCTCGCGATTGTCGCAAGATTCGACTGTCAGCATCTGACAGCCAAGCGCCTCCTCACGCATCGTTTCCAACAGGTCGAATCGCTGAACAATATCTTCTGTTATGTCAGCTAAAAGAGCTTGCGCTTGTTGCTGCAGCTCTTGTGCGGCACTGATTTTTTGCTCGGTTTTCGAACGTTTATCCTTCCGTTCATCAAGCTGAATCTCCGTTTCTTTCAACTCCCCTTCGAGCGCGGTCAACTGTGACGTCAGAGTCTTGAGCAGATCGGAGGCCGCTTCTAGCTCACGTTTCTCGGCTTCCAATCTGGCGATGACAACCGCCACGGGTTTCCAGTCGAGATCACGAAAGTCAGTATATTCCCCCAGCTTCGAGAGGACCGAGAGACGCTCCTTGAGGGCAGACTGTTCCTTCTGCAGCGTGCTGATGCGACCGGCAAGGTCGGCAAGGTGTGTTTCCTGCCGCTTGGCGTCTTTTTCCAACGCCGCAATTTTTTCGGCATTGCTCCAGCCAAGGACATAACGCCGACGATCATCTATCCGATGCCGGTCATCCTTTTCATGCCGCTCCCCGGGAGCTTTGATCTGTCCGGCCTTGGTAATGGCACGGGTCTCGCGGCGGAACTGATCCTGGTTCTCACAACAGGCCAGATCAAAACGGTGGGCCACCTCCCGTTCGACCCAGTCGTAAAAGGGCGAGTCGGGCTTGACTTGCAGCTTGCGCACCAGGGAATCAAGATGGAGTGAAGGTAACTCGCCGCGCACCCCTTCCCGCACCCGGAAATACACCAGCCGACCGCGCAGATGAGTTTGGTCAACCCACTGCGCCACCTTGGCGTAATACCGATCCGGAACCAGCAGAGACAAACCGAAGCCGTGGAGCAGCCTTTCGATGGCACCTTCCCAGTCACGCTCGTCCTCGCGCACCTGCAGCAATTCACCGGCAAACGGCATCTCCTCTTCAGCCAGATTAAGCGCCTGACAGAGGGTACGTCGCATGGCAATCTGTTTTTCGTCGATATTGCTGACTCGGGCTTTAAACCCCGTAATTTCAGTTTTCAACTGATCATATTCAGCCCGGCCCTGGGCGAAGAAGACGCCTGCCTCATTGAGATCGTTCTGTGTACGGACTTCGGCTTCTTCTGTCGTTTCGCGCCACTTGGCGGTTTCAGACCGTTGCCGCAGAAATTCTTCTCCGGTCGCGGCGGGGTGTTGCCCCAAGGCGCGTACCAGCTCCTCATAGCGGGATGCTTTCAGCTTCCTACGTTCCAGTTCATCCTGTTTTTGGAGGATTTCCTGACCGATGCTTTCAATATGGTCACCACCATTTTCCGCGATTGTACGGCGCAGTTCACGCTCCTGCCCCTGCTGGGCACGACGCTGCTCCTCCAACCGCTCGATGGCGACTCGATGCCGGGTCAACTCTTCATTCAGCGAGGTGAGTCGTTTCTCCAGGAGATCGTGTTTCAAGGTGGCGAACCAGGGGCGCAGGGTATCGCGGCAAGCACGTAGATTATCAGCCGTTTGTGCCAACTCCCGATGCCGCTCGCAATCGGCCACCAGAGGTGTAAGCATCTCCACCTGGCGTTTGGCCTTGAGAACAGCCTCGTGAGCTCGGTTTAGATCCTCGAAGTGGCCGATCAGGGCGGAGATACGCGGCGCGACATCAAAGGGCTCAAGCATGTGGCTGCGCACGAAGTCGGTCAGGTTGCCGACCGACTTGAGCGACACGGTCTGATGGAATAGATCCAGCGCCTGTTCGTTGTCGATGCCGAAACGACGACGGAACCAGGAACCTTAAGGCGGAAAGCTGTCGAACAACTCGACGCCGCTTGATCGCAGCTGTTTGCGAAGACCGACCATCTCGCTGCCGAAACCGGAAAAATCTGCCGCAATGGACAGATCGCGATCACAGGCCGCATACAGACGAGCCGGTTGCGTATTGGCCTCTTTCATCCAGAAGACCTGCGCCAGGGTGACAGTCTTGTTGTAGCCAGCGTTGTGGAAAACGCCGAGGATTACCGAATAACTGTTGAAGTCGCGCAGTGCGACCGGCTTGGCGCTGCCCAGGGTTTCCTGCCGCTCCGACTTGTAAAACCCGAGCACATAGGACTTAAGCGAACGTTCGCGGCTGTCGGCCCCGGCCGCCTTGTTGTAGGCAACGCGATGACTCGGCACCAGCAGGGTGGTGACGGCGTCGACCAGGGTCGATTTTCCGGAACCGATATCCCCGGTGAGAAGACTGTTTTTCCCGCCCAGACGCAGCGTCCAGACCCGCCCGTCAAAGGTTCCCCAGTTAAAAACCTCGAGTCGTTGCAGACGAAAACCGGCCAGTCGGTCATCTGCCATGAATTCCAATTCAAGCGCCTCAGCCACCCATCCCCTCCAGCGGTTGCGCAAGCTGCTGTCGATATTCCGCCAATCGTTCGTCAAAATCGGCGAGCCACTGCGCATCGATAAACGCCTTGATAATGCGCCGCACTTCAATCATCTGCCCCTGCCCACGCAGGCGGCGGATAAAGCCGAGCTCGGCAATCTTGTTCAAGGTGGCATCGACCTGATCGATGAGTTTCACCTCGTTGCTGCCCGCCGGTAGAAAAATCCGGATCAATTCCACCACTTCATCCCGGGAAAGAATCAGACGCGTATCGCCGCCACCAGCGTCGAACTCGGCCAGTTTCTTCCGCAAGAGTGCGAGCAGCAAACTGACCGGATAGGAGAGCTGCCGCCGGGCAACCAGGCGCGGCATGACCGCCTGGCTGTCCTCATCCTGCTGGGAACGCAAAAAAGCGTAGCCTTCCGCCTCGTCGAGCATCAGATCCAGACCAAGAACCGCGACGTAATCCCGAACGCTCGCTTGCAGATTCAGCAGCGAGCCCCACAGTCCCGGGTTGTCCTCCTGATAGAGCACGCCCTTGAGCAGAGGCACCACCACGGACGAGAGTTCGTGGGTCGGCTTAGTCGAATGGCTGGGGTTGGTATCGGCGACATTCATCATCAGTTCCTCAGCAAAATAATACGCGGCAAGGTCGCCTGGCGCATGATGCCAGTCTCCAGCTGCCAGCTCACCTGTTCCTGCACCTCATCGTCCACGGCCGTTTTGGGCCATTCTCCGGCCAGCTGCAGATAGGCAACCAGTTCGGCCAACCCGTGACGCAACGGATGGCGAGTCACCACTTCGGCAAGGCTGATCTGGCTGCGTCCCTGGAGTTCCTGCCGAATATTCCGGGTCAACTCGGCCCGGTCAACCACCACTTGGGCATAGAGCGCCGCAGTATCCACATCCGCATCCCCTTCGTCCAACGCCATCTCGGCAATGAGGGGCTTGAGCGGCGGCCGATAGAGAGGTCGCTCCAGGGGGAGTTCAACCGTTGCGGAGGTCTCGGCCAAAGGCATGAAATCCCCCGAAGGAAACTCCTCGCGCAACGCCAGCGCATGGTTTTCGACGCTGTGCAGTATGTCCATGATGCGGCGGTTCTCCAGCCAGGCCTGATCATCGAGAAACCGCCGCAACTGCTCGGAAAGCTTTGCAACCGTCCGCTGGGTGTGTTCACCTGCTTCCAGCCAATCGTAATGTACGCGTTGCAGGCGGGTTTCAGGACGCATGGCGAGGATCGGCGGAAGGGACAAAACCTGTTCCAGCAGGCGGGTCAACTCTTCCTGGCGGGACTGGGACATCAGGAAATCCCAGAAGGCGCGAAAGCTCTTCCCCTGATCTGAATCGGCGATGGCATCACGCTCACCCATGATCTCTTCGAGCAGCGCCCCTTTTGCTCCTTCCCAAAGGGCAATGCGTTCACGGACCCGTCGGTCAAGCGTGCGAAAATTTTGCTCCACTTCGCGAAAGTCGGTCAGCAGCTCCCGAGCCAGCTGCAAAAACTGTTGAAAGCGATCCTTCAGACCGGTGTCGTCTAGAAGCGGAATATCACCCGCCAGAATGCGAGCGATCTCCGCGTCGATATCGCTGCGGCGTTTTTGCAGTTCAGCGATGCGCACTTGTGGGTCAGTCTGGCTCCCTTCGCTCATCTGCCGCAGCAGCTCGAACAGTGTCAGCAGGCGGGATTCCGTACCGACAAAGGCGCGTTCGGTCAGCCCCTCCAGCCAGGCCAAGGCCTTTTCCGTCGCGGGAGTCAGGTCAAAGTGCGGCTCGTCCGTCCCGGGTGGATAGAATTTTCGCAGCCACCCCTTGTCGTTTTCGGCCCAGTCGTTGAGATAGCTTTGCGCGGTTCCGGGAAAGGCCTCGGCCCCGAGCTGTTCACGCAGGGCGAAGAGCTCATCTTCCAACGCTTCCACCAGATCTGCCTGAGACAGATTGCGGACATTGGGCATGATGAACACCCGGTGCAGAAAACCAGCTACCAACGGCGCGTGATGTGCGCACAGCAACCGCCACGCAGGGTGGTTCTGGCGGAGCAGCTCTAATGTGGCGTAGTCCAGTGCCATATCTTCCCCCCGGGGTTACCCATCACCATGCTGCGCCAGCCACTGGCGGCCCTTGTCGGTCAAGCGGTATTTCTGCAAGCGGCTGTTGGGCTTGTCGGGAATGGTCATCTCAATCAGGCCATCGGCCAGGGCCGGTTTGAGGTATCGTTCGCGGAAGGATTTGCGATCCGAAAGGCCCAGGGCGGATTGCAGCGCCTCGCGGCCCATCTCGCCCTCGATTGCCGCCAGCAGCTCGCCGACTTGGGGGGTGACTTGAGGGCTGACTTGGGGGGCGGTGGTGGTCATCGTATCCAAAATCATTCGCAGCATGAAGGCGATGAAGGGCGCGGAGTCGGTCTGATGGGTGCTCTCCTGAATGGCCTGATAGTACTCAACCTGATGCTCGAAGATGAGGCTTTCCACCGGAATGTCGGCGAACAGGGGATTCCAGCGGGCCAGAATCAAGCTCTGCCACAGCCGTCCCATGCGACCATTGCCATCGGCGAAGGGGTGGATGAATTCGAACTCGTAGTGAAAGACCGAGCTGGTGATAAGCGGATGGGCGTCGGTGGTGGCCAGCCAGCGGAACAAATCGGCCATCAGATGCGGCACCCGGTCTGCGGGCGGGGCCATGTGGATTACTTGGCTTCCCGCCATCACCCCCACGCCACCGTGCCGGTAGCTGCCTGCCTCGTCGATCAGGCCGGACATCAAAATCCGGTTCGCCTCCAGCAGGTCCTTTTCGTGCTCTGGCTTCAAGGTGACAAACTGGTCATAGGCGGCCAGGGCGTTTTTTATCTCCTGCACCTCGCGGGGCGGGGCGATGACCCGCTTGCCCTCCAGTATCGCGGTGATCTGCGCCTCGCTCAGAGTGTTGCCTTCGATGGCCAGCGAGCCGTGGATGGTGCGGATGCGATTGATGCGCCGCAGCCGCAAGGTTCTCGTCTGATCGGTGAGCACGGTCAGCCGTCCGATGGCCTCGCTGATCGCGGCGACCCGGTTCAGAATCACGGGGGTGATGGTGTAGGGCGGCTGGTAGGCAGACTTCGTCATGCCGCACCTTCCCTGGTTCGAGCGTTTCGGAATTGCCCGATGCGTATTGAATTCATTTATTCAAGCCTTGCAGCTTCAGCAGCAATATGTCCTGCCAGGGAGGTGACGAAGGTCTCAAGACTGGTCATAGATGACAACG